>Ga0334885_1003254_pt1 | contig 15359 bp, 15 predicted proteins | sample GraSluR1_MG_8_FD_207233 | JGI IMG/M metagenome (GOLD analysis project Ga0334885, IMG submission 207233) | Sludge microbial communities from methane-producing bioreactor in Wageningen University, Netherlands - Granular Sludge_31_05-R1 | ecosystem: Engineered > Bioreactor > Anaerobic >...
TTAGTGTATGGAAGCATAGCGATGTACTCAATATTCAGCATTGTGCAGGCGCTTCTGCCCTGAATACGTTCAGGCTAAGCCATCCTTCAGTGAAAGCTAACGAAGGAAAGCTCTGAAAATATTCAATGCAGTGTTATTCCCGCTTTGTCGGCTTTCACAATGAGATAATTGACGAATGCAGAGCAAGAGACCAGCATGAAGCGTGCGTCTTCTTGAAATATCTCACTCTTGCCATCTGTGAAGGCGTGCCTTATACCCTGTTCATCACTTGAATATCCGTAGATTTTCGACAATCCAGTTTTGAGTGCTTTGTGCAGTGAGATTAATCCCTTCTTCTCTATAGAATCTAGTGCCTCACCGAGAGTTGCTTTCGGATCACCACAGATGATTCTGCAGAGAGATTCTACAGCACTTATTGATTCCTTTACTGAATTACGGTAATCTGGGTCTTGCTTCTTTGAGTACATTTCCAAAGCGGCAAGGATGTGCTTCTTAACACCGTTTAGTGGATCTGCTAAGTGTATTGCACTTTCTATTTCTTCGATCTCTTCATCTTCTATTATTGGAGTTACAGAGGTCTCAATGATCCTGTATCCGGACATATTACTTTCAAGAACGTTATTCAAATTGTCCTTAAAAGACCACAGCTGATTCTCGCGGCGGGAATCTTTGGCAATCCAGTCAAGCATGAACTCTATGAGATCATATAATTCGTACCAGTCGAGTTTGTCGAAGAGGTCTTTAAGAGATACGAGGTATCCAGAGATTTCTGTTGGCATTTTATCAAGTGGCAACTTAAAGAACGACTTCCAGAATGCAGTGTACAATGATTTGTCGGATGGGCTTAAAAGCAAAAAGCCGTAGCCACCACAAGTATCAGCACTAAACTCAGCATACACTTCGTTCCACAAGGCATTTCGCAAATCGTCATCCATGGAATCGATCTGAATATCTACCTTTGGTTGCTTGTAGCCATATCTCTCAGAGAATCGTTTCATTTTTTCACCTCTCCAGTCTTTCAAAATCTGTATTTCACACTCCCAGAACAACCTCATAGTCAAGGATTTTCTTTCGATCTTTCCAGCCGGGCATATGGATGCTGAGAAAATCATAGAATTCTTTATTATGTCCGGGATACATGATGTGAATCAGTTCATGGAGCATTACGTATTCTATACAGGGTTTCTTGGCTTTGTAGAGATAGTAGTTCAGCGTTATGATTCCCTTCTTTCTGTTGCAGCTTCCCCAGAGTGTTTTCATTTTTCTCACTTTTATCGTAGGTCTCGCATAGCCATATTTGCCAATTACAGGATAGAGTTTATCAAGCAGACTTTCGTAGAGCTCTTTTTGCTGGATCTTAATCCAGCTGTCTAGCTGTTCTGCAAGGGTCTTTTCATCTTTCGGATCCGGGGTGTAGATATATAGCTTATCGTCATCCAGAATGACTCTCTTCTGCCTTGCCTCGCGTATTATTACCATGAGCTGTTCACCCAGAAGTCTGATGTTCACGCCACTTTTTATGAAGTTCAGTTTGTCATTAGCCGCGCTCTCTCTGAAAAAGCCCAGCTTCCCTTCGATCCAGTTTCGTTTCTTCTCTACAAACTTCTCGATCCACTCCAGCGAAACCCCGTGAGGTGCCGAGATTGCAACCTCTTCATTTGGAAAGACTTTCAGTCTAACGCTTTTCATCTTTCGCCTGGTTACAACGACCTCTATCTCTTCGCCGTTATTCAGTTTCAACTTCATTGTTTCCACCAATACCTCTTCTTGGCAACGATAAGCAGCTTATCGAGAATGAGATCTATAACCTCCGTTGAAACCTCCAAACCGTGAGCCTCAACAAAATCAAAGATGAGATCGTCTAGCTCGGACGTGATTCTTTTGTGGACGGCGAGGTTATCGCGCCAATCGATTTTTGTGTTTTTAGCCACTGCCTGTTTTATTCCCTGAGAAAGCACTGCCAGATCTTCCTCCATCATTTCATCTAGCTTCAGTTCATCGTGCTGCTGCAACTCGTGGAGCACAGCACTGTAAAAGGCCTTTGCGTCGCTGTCATTGTCGATTCTCGAGGGATAGCTTTTCCCGGAGCGGCCTTCTCGAAGATCCTCTGCCAGTTTCTCCATGTTTGCGAGGTATTTGTCAGTACTTCTTTCTTCTTCATACTTCCTGAGTGTTTCCTTTATCCTTTCGGAGAACTCCATATAGATCGCGGGGTCGTCATGTTCCCTGGAACTGATTTCGGCTATCATCCTTGTCTTTATAGCATCGGCTTTGGACTTGCTATCGCCAAGCGTGTTAAGCTGTTCGTCCATCTTTGCCTTATAAAGGATGTCTAGCGGTTCCATCACGATCCAGGCATCGTTCGCCTGTACGTATTTATTGAGCAAACCTTTTATCTTGTCGTCATACTCTTTCGTGTTCGCTCCACTTGCGTCGTCGTGAATAAGGCTCACCGAGCTCCTGAGCTTGGTGAAGAAGAGCCATTCGTTCCTGTATTGCTCCGCCTTCTTGACTCCGACGAGGTTGAAGAACTCGTAGCTGGAATATAGCAGGTCGATCATCTTTGAATACTCTTTCAGCCTGTCGTAGAAATCTCTTCGTAGCTCGTCGTTATCAAGATGTTCCTGCCAGACACTCGTGCGTTTCTCGTCGATAGGAATAGTTGAGAAGAGATCAAGAAGTCTCTCCCTTACTCTAAGCAACTCCTTGTTATTCTCTGTCGGCCCGGTCAAAACATCCTTTATATCCTCTGTCTCGAACTTGTTCATTCCGGATTTCTCGTCTGAATAAAGATCCAGCGCGCTATGAAGCTTTTTGAAGACGCCGTAGTAATCGACGATAAGCCCGAAATCCTTACCGGGATAGACGCGGTTAACCCTCGCTATAGCCTGCAAGAGATTGTGATCCTTCATGGGTTTGTCTACGTATAACACGGCAGCGATTGGGGCATCGAAACCCGTCAGCAATTTTTCTTTGACGATTATCAACTCGATATCATCGTCTTCCTTGTTGAACGTTGTTCTAACATATTCTTCGTGCGTTTCGGCATCACCGTGCAGCGGTTCTATAACCTTCTTGAAGAAATCGGTGATCTTCTCACTGCTGGAGCCGGACGTATCGTCGTCATCGCCCTCTCTCACATCTCCCGGACTTATAACTACCGCTGTGTTGATACCGCCCAGACTTTTCAGCTCGTTGTACATATCTACAGCAGCGGCTCTTGAAGAACAAGTCAGTATTGCCTTGAATCCCTTCTGTCGGCAATAGTGTATGAAGTGTTCATATACGTTTACGGCTACCATCTCCAGCCTCTTGGAAGTCTGTGCAAGATGGAAGAATGAGCTGTACTTCTTCTTCAGTCGTTCTTTCTCTTCTTCACTGAGCGGAGCGGTAACGTATTTGAGAATCTCATCGATCTTTGCATTCGATATTCCCTGAGGTATTATCCTGCCCTCATAAACAAGCGGGACGGTAACACCATCGCTGATAGCGTCTTCCATGGTGTAAGAATCTATGAGAGGTCCGAATTTCTCGTAAGTGTTCTTCTTCTCTTCTTTTATAAGAGGTGTACCGGTGAAAGCAAGTTTCACGGCATTTGGCAGAACCGTGTTCATATAGGTGTTCAGTCTCCCGTAGTGGCTTCTATGACCTTCGTCGATTATTAGAAATATGTTCTCATTATCCTTTCTGAAGTTCATCTTTATAGCTGTCTCGAACTTGTTCACTATCGTTGTCACCACAGTCTTTCCATCGTCTTTTATAAGCGAGACAAGACTTCGTCCAGTAGTTGCCCTCGTTGGATGCATCTTTGTATTGCTGAAGTTCTCGAGAATCTGCTTGTCGAGGTTCTTCCTGTCGGTAACGAGTACAAATCGTGGATTCTCGAAGGCTTTGTCACGCTGGATCATTTTGACAAGCATAATCATGCTTATCGTCTTTCCCGAGCCCTGCGTGTGCCATAGAACACCATTTTTCGTTCCCTTGCCGTCTTTCATCTTGATCCTGTCCATGCACTTCTTAACGGCGAAGAACTGTTTGTATCTCGCTATCTTCTTGATATTAGCGTCGTATATTATAAAGCTCCTGATAAGCTCCAGCAGTCTTTCTCGTGAGAGAAGCGAGGTTGTCGCCCTGTCTTGCTCTACGATCTTTCCATCTGGTGAACATTTCTTGCAGAGATCTTCCTGCCAGTCTTTCTCTTCCTCTTTCCAGGGATTGAAATGATTCTCGGGTGTTCCGCAGGTGCCGTATAGAAACTCATTGAGATTGGTAGCTATAACTATCTGGGCGAACTTGAATAGCTGAGGAATGTAGTCTGGGTGCCAGTTCCTGATGTTCTGTTTCACACCTTCGGCGACATCTACACTGGACTTCTTGCATTCAATAACTACAAGGGGGATCCCGTTTACAAGCAGTACAATATCCGGCCGGGCGAACTTGCCGTTGGGCCGTTCCACTTCGAACTCGTCAGTTACCTGCCAGCTGTTGTTGGCCGGGTTATCGAAATCGATGTATTTGATATCGAAGGACTGCATCGCTCCGTCCGGTAGTGTTTGCTCCAGGCTTTTTCCCATGCAAAGAAGATCGTAGATCACTTTGCTCGTCATCATCAGGCCGTTAGTGATAGGAGCGTCAAGCTCCCTGATAGCCTTGCCTATGGACTCACTTGAAAAGTGGAGCTTTTCACCCTTGTAGTCAAATCTCTGCCTTCCGAGGAACTTGACCAGTTCGTCTTCAAAAATGACCTTAGTCTTGCTCCCGCGCTTCTCTTCGGCCACGGCTCTTGGAACATATTCATAGCCTAACCCCTGCAAGACCTTGATCATTCTGTCCTGGCTCTCCGGTCTTTCGTTGAAGATTCTGTGGTCAAGCATAAGCTCACCCCCGGCTTCAGTTCTCTGTACTAACCCTTACAATACCTGTTAGAAGTAGCTGCATGAGTGATTTTTTCTTTATCTCCCATTGCTCGAGGTCTTTGTTCAGTAAGTCGATCTCTTTGTCAGCGGATGAGAGGATAGAAGAGACTGCTTCCTGAGTTTCAGTGTCTGGGATATAAATCTTCAAGTATTTGAGATTCCTTTTGCTTAGCCCCTTAGCAGTAGTTCCTGTAGCTAATTCCTGAAGTTTTCTCTGAAACACATTTGACATAAGCAAATGTTTTCCAAAGGTGCTGTTTACAGAATCTTTCAATCTCAAAGCAACCACTCTTTGACCCAAAATGTATTTTCTGGCCTCTTCAACTAGAGCTATATTTCCAAGGGGGGCTTCAGTTGTCATAATGATATCTTCTCTTTCAATCTTCTCACTCTTCATCCATCTATTAAATACATCTTCAGAGTAGTAAGTTGTTGGAAATGTGAAGTCGATTTTACCCATTTTTACATTATGTGCTGAAAGGCCTGGAATATCTCCATCTGACGAGTCCTTCTTTGGTGTCTTTCCTCTCTTGTCAATTATCAACTTGCAGATCTTCTCTAGCCCTGTTATCTCCCAATCATGAGAGATAATTCCAAGTTCAGTCTTTCTATATCCTTCAGGCACTTGTCCGCTTCTTATCTGTTCGATTCGTTTTTTGAGTTCTTCGTATGGGGTCGCGTTTTCAATATCCTTGACGCGGATCATGCCTGTTAGCAACGTTTGCATGAACCATTTCTTGACCTTTTTCTTCTCTTCAATCAGTTTCTTCTTCAGTTCGATAACGCGATCGCATGTTGACAGAATTTCTGCAATTTTTGTTTGCTCATCCGATTCGGGAATTGCTGCTTTGATTCCTTCAATGACTGATGATGAAAGACTTGGAAGAGTTGTCGCCTCACTATACTTCTTCCAATTTATGGAGCTTATCAGATAGTGGACAAATCTAACCGAATTATTATCTCTGACTATTGAGTAAAAAAGAGTGTCAACAGTCCAGAAGGGAGTCTCAATATACATTGGCCTATCTATTGTCCCCTTTCTTCCTATCAAAACTGATGGTTTATCATAAAGATACCTGTCAGTTCTACCAATTACTCCGCCAGTTGCTAAGATGGGATACATACCGTCCTTCTTCTCAACATCCTTTTGGTCCTTTCCATACTTGATTTTCAGTATCTCACCCAATCTCTTGACTTTCCAATCTTCGGGAATAGGTACGTCCAAAGACTTCTTATACCCCTCAGGCACCTCTCCCCGCCTGATCTGCTCTATCCGCCTCTTAATATCTTCCCTCATAGCAGTCACCTATAAACCCAGCGCTTTGAGATATTCGTCCATTTTTTTCTGCACTTCTTCAAGCTCGGCATTTATCTCTTTTATATTCTTCTGTACTGCTTCTATGTCAATGAACTCTTCTTGCTCGAAAGTATCAACGTAGCGAGGGATATTGAGGTTGTAGTCGTTTTCCTTTATCTCTTCGATGGTGGCAACGTGAGCAAACTTCGGGATGTCGTTTCTATCAAAGTAGGCCTTTACAATCTCTTCAATATGCTTTTCTTTCAATGAGTTCTTGTTCTTGGCCTTCTCGTAGTGGTCCTCTCCTGAGGCGTCTATGAAGATTACGTCGTTCCTGTCTCTGTTCTTCTTTAATACCATTATGCAAGCAGGAATAGAAGTTCCGAAGAAGAGATTTGAGGGTAGCCCAATAACGGCATCTAAAAGGTTATTTTTGATCACCTGTTTCCTAATTCGTCCTTCAGAAGAGCCTCTGAATAGAACTCCATGAGGAGCAACTGCGGCGATCTTGCCGCGCTCGGACATACTGTGAATCATATGAAGCAGGAAGGCCCAGTCTCCTTTGCTGGCGGGAGGCACCCCCCAGTCGAAGCGGTGATACTTGTCGCGTCCGGCTTCCATTGAAAACTTCTTTCCGTTTCCTGCGTTCTCACCGCCCGGGTTGAAGCCTGAAGCCCATTTATCCTTCGAGAAGGGCATATTTGCAACGATGACATCAAAGAGCATAAGGTTGCCGTTTTCGTCCAGATGGAGCGGATTGGCAAGAGTATCGCCCCAGGCTATCTTAGCATCCAGGATCCTGTGTATATACATGTTCATCTTCGCCATTGAGAGACTTGATCCGTTGAGTTCCTGACCGTAAATCTGGACTTTATCCATTTCCGTTCCGGCTCTCTTAGCTGCATGAATCAGCAAAGAGCCTGAGCCGCATGTGGGGTCGTATATTCTGTCGTTGGGTTGAGGCTCAACGAGCCGGGCCATCAGTTCTGAGACGGCTGTGGGCGTGAAGAAGCTTCCGGCCTTCTTTCCGGCTCTACTGGCAAACTCGCCGATCATATACTCATATGCGTCGCCTATGACGTCGGCGGGAATCTGACCGGGCTTCGTCTCTATGCGCGATGGGCGAAGATCGAGGTTGACGAAGTCTTCAAGAAGCTCCCTAAGTATCGCGTTTCTATGAGCCTTGTTTCCCAGAAGGCTCTCGCTGTTGAAATCTATACTCCTGAAAACACCGTTGAGCTGCTCGAAGTTTCTCTCTTCAATACCTCTCAAACAGGCATTTATTAACTGACCAAGGTCGTCGCTATTCTTGTTTTTGTAGAGGTAATCAAACTTGTGCTCATCGTCCATTATTACCGGAAGCCTCTTCATATGACGCTCTAACCTGACTTCATCGTATTTGCTTTTCAGCTCTTCCAGTAATTCAGTGTGGGTATCGCTCAGATACTTCACAAAGAGAATCGAAAGAACGAAGTCTTTGTAATTTGCCGCGTCAATCGTGTCCCTGAAGGTATCGGCACCCCTCCATAATGCACTTTCAATGTCTTTTCTTGTAGTCATCTGCCTCTCCCCTCACTCAATGTCTTGATAAATATAGACTTTATGTGATCGCTTTCTCTTTCCGAAAGCCTCGATAGCAAGTCTCGCTTTCTCTTGTTCAAGAGCCAGAGCTCTCCCAGGACCTTCTGAGTCTCCATATCTGGCAGTGGAATCATAAACTCGTTCAGCTCCTTCTTGCTTACCGAGTGCATAATCATTCCTCTTTCTGTGTAATGTTTCAGAGCCTCAAGCCCTCTAAGCTCCAGATATCCAGCTAGAAATGCCGGAACAACGCTTTGGCAACAGCGAATGATCAACATGTTGCTTGAAGCCACTACGTTGGAGACTTCACCCGTGACTAACGTTACAAAGTTAGGACTGACTCTCTTTATTAGCAAATCACCCCGACGGACTAGATTATGTTCTCCGACCTCCGTCTCAAGATTTACTGATTCAAGCCTTTCGAAGTCGTTCGAATCATCCAGGTCAGCTGGGGTCACTATGCGATAAGTGAACTCTCCCGACTTCTTGCCTCTAGCCTCATTTATACCGATTATCACCTCGGCAATTTGCTCAAGCTTTGTCTCAGTTATCCTCATTTGTAGCTCCCAAATAAAATCGAAATCGTAATCTACATAAGTTTCCAGCATGGATTAGGATATTCCATTATCGCTCATTTCTTGCGCTCTCGGAGGTTGTACTAATCGACGCTCAACAGACCCTTTTAATCAGAATCCATTGTTAAAAAAGTTTCTATAGATTAACACTCATCAGAAAGCAACCATCTGAGTGCTAAAATGAACTGATAGATCTCAGGAAGCGACTGCCAATCTGTTATTAGTATAGCACAATCGAGCTATAACTTAAGTAATATATCAATTGTAAGTGTCTTACTTCAGTTAATAACTTGACAAAATGTGTGAATAGTAGTATCATTCTTAATATAAATCCCGGAGCTGGGACTCCAGGATTTGTGAAACGAGTTTCGTGCAAATAAAACTGTCACTACAAGTGTACTGGATATCCTTCTCCAAATCACTCTCTTTCCACACACTTCTCCAAGACTCAGCTGACCCTCACCCGCATGAAACTCCTGAATAGGGAGTGATTCAGAGCAAACAAGACGTTTGAATATTGCTGAATAGAACTTAGATGCTTCGAGAGACTTTGAGTTTCCTGAAAAGAGTATTCTTTTCAAAGGAGGACTGTTGATGGCTGGTTTCATTGTAAAGATGTCGGTGCTGTTTCTCGTTTTTTTTGTTCTGTCGCTAATGTCAGGAATCCCGATGAATTTATTGCTCACTGCATTGATTTCGGGATTAATCTCGTTCGTCTTGACCTGGTTTCTTGGTCTCGAGAATTTCGTGTTTCGTTCGATCTTGATCATTCTTAGGTGCTTACTCAAAAAAGAGGTTAGGCTCTCTATCTCATATCTGTTTAGAATTAAGATTGATGGCAGATACCTTCTTGTTCAAGGGAATAGAATCAACAAGCAATTTCAGCCAGTCGGAGGCGTTGTCAAATATTACGATGAAGCTAAGTCAACGCTCAAAAAGATGAACGCAAAAGACGATAATTGCATGCCAATTGATCAAGACAGCGAAAACGATTTGAGGATTCGAATTCCAGGATGGAAACTGAGGTATTTTCTTAAGTGGTTTTACAGCAGGGAAGATAGGGAGGTTACCGTTGAAAGAGAATTCCGTGAGGAGCTTCTCGAGTCTGGGATTCTTCCAAAGGAGTCTTTTCGGATATTGAAATTTCGGTATCTGAGGACATCTATGTTTTACAAGCCAAAGAGAGTGTCAAAACTAAATCCCAAATCCCATGAATTCCTATTGGCTGAAGTATATGAGTTCCTACCTACAGATGAACAAGAAATCGCATTGAGGAGTACTATGACCAACGGGAAAGATCATTATAAATGGTGTTCAGAGAGTGAAATCGAGTCAGAGGGTGTAGAAATCAATTCACAAAGCGCTAAGATTTCAGAGAATAGCCTTTGGATTCTGTGAGGAGTGATGAATGTGCTGTATGAAGCTTATTATGTTACTTCAAGACCTATAATGGATGAATTACTTCAACGCATTGGAAATGAGCTACAACTACCACAAATAAAAAGAGAAAAGGCAAGTCAGACCTATAATGCAATTTTCAATTTCCTTGATAGCGATGAAGATCTATTTCAGGGGAACGATATCGATGTCTTTCCGCAAGGCTCCTACAAAATAGGCACTACTGTAAAACCTTTGTCTGGTGAGGAGTATGATCTTGACATTGTGTTGAAGATAAAACAAAAATGGCATTCCGATTTTAGCCCAAACGTTTTGCTTAATAAGCTTTACAAGAAATTCAGGGATAGTGATAGATACGCCGACATGGTGGAGAAAAAGCGAAGATGTGTTCGCATCAAGTACGCTGGTGACTTTCATATGGACATTCTACCTGCTTACCCAATTGAGAATATTGAGTCAGAAAAATTGCAGGTTCCGGATAAGCAACTCAATAATTGGGTACCTTCTGCTCCAAGGCTATATGCAAAGTGGTTTGAAGATCGATGTATTAGACTAAAGATTATTGAGGTAGCTCAGCAGGAACCACTTCCTCACGACCTTCCGTTTGAAGTCAAACCCACCCTCAAACGCTCAGTACAACTCATAAAAAGACATAGAGATGTCTATTTCTCAACGAAAAATGATGAAGCACCTAAGAGTATAGTTCTGACAACCTTGGCTGGTATGCACTATCAGGATAAGGGCTCTTTGTTTGATGATATGGGCCATATTCTTGACTCAATTCTTTCCAATGTGTGCAGTCTGCAGTCTCCTCCCGCTGTTTTTAATCCTATAGAAAACGGAGAAAACTTTGCAGAATCTTGGAAGGCTAATTCTGCTGAATTCAGGGCCTTTAAGGAATTTGTCTCAGATTTCGCGAATCGGTGGAAAACCCTTAGCTCTATTAGGGGACTCAATAATATATCTAAACATCTTGAAGAGATGTTTGGCGAGACTGTGACAAAAGAAGCTTTGACCAAATACTCTGAAGACATTCAGGCACTTAGGGAAGCGGAGCGTCTGACTATGGGAAACGCAACAGGTAATCTTAGTAGTGTGGGGGATTCTGAGCTGAATTCAACTACTGTGAGGAAGAATACATTCTTTGGAGAGAGCAGGTGAAGAAGAACATACTGAAACCCTTGACAATTATGGAGCAATACAGCCACCTGAAACAAACATTCGATTGGTTAAAATGTACAGCTAAATGCGGTGAACTGAAAGTAATCGGACAAATATCTCCCACAACGATTTCATCAACGTACACATTCACCTTGAACTATCGTCTCCAATCACGTCCTAGAGTCCGAATTATCGAACCAAAACTGGAAAAACCGGGCGGGAGAAATCCTCCTCATTTGTTCTCTGATGGATCGCTCTGCCTATATTATCCGAAACACTATGAATGGAAACCAACTATGCTTATTGGTGAGACAATAATCCCCTGGACATCCCTGTGGCTTTTCTATTATGAAGTCTGGCTTGCTACAGGTACATGGTTTGGCAAGGGAGTACATCCAACTTCAAATAAGAAGAGAGACCATACTCCCTTAAAGACCAAAGCCTTCCGTACCATAAGACCGGGTAGGTTTTCATGAAATACGGTTATCTAGTAACTGGTTTAAGCGTTCCGGAAGGTAGCAAAGATCACAGGAGCACCTATATTATGCGTAGTGGTCGCAAAGTAACACAGCATTATCTTCGAGCTTCTCGGGTAGCCCTCAAAGCGATAGGATGTCTATTGAAGACAGTTCTTGTTGTCAATGAGCAAGGTAATCCTTTTTTGGGTAACGAAACTCCTTCAAGACGCCATGTGATTGTCTTTGGTGAGGGTGAGGCATCTGACAACCTTTCCGAAAGGATCGCCGATGCATTCCAGGGAGCATTTCTGCTCTCGATGGGTTTGCTACCTCACGAAGAGCCTTTCTACTTACTCAAGTTCCCTCTAAACTTAATAAACACTAAAAGCATGCTGAATCTTCAATCCCTTAGGCGATATCATACGGAGAATATTGAGTACTTTGATCTCCTAAGCTTCGAGATAATTATGCATAAAAATGTGGCTGTTGGTGAAGACAGACTCAGAAATATCTTTCGTTTGGTGCCGGTTTTGATTTCCAGCGAAAAGCTTCTTCTGAGCGCTGGTTTCCTTGCAATGAGCCACAGAGACTTCTGTATGCCGAGAGCTACAGAAATACTGAGTGATCCTGGTTTCGTGCCGCCCACCAGATTTGAGAAATGTGCCTTTGAAAATGCTCTTCACAATGCCTATAAGTCAGTTGAGGTAATAATTGGAGATCCCCCAAAAAAGGAAAAAAAGCTCCTAGAAAAGTTTGTAAATGCAGGGATTGATCCACTTAAGAAGATGAAGAAGTACGATAGTGATACTGGCAAATTCGGTGATAGGTCTTATTATGAATTTGTAAGAGAATTCAAGAGCTTCAGGAATGCTTATTCGGCCCACGGATCAACCAATCTTGAAGATAGAAAGATTACGATTATAGAATTGTGGAATTATCAATCCCTCGCATGGAACATTCTCTGGACTGCTCTTGAGTTCCAGCAAAGGAAATTGAAGGAAGTCAATCCAACATGACAAAACTTTACGATCGTCTCTACGTTGGTTCTGAAGCGGATTGTTTCCATTCAAGACCGGAATGGGCTGTAGTTCTTGCCTGCAGAAAAATAATAGGGACTCCCTTTTCCATACTCAAAACCATTGAGAAGACAAAGATGGGAGCCGTAAGAACATTAGCGAAGGAGCTGCACTGTCCGTAAGTTAGGCGGTATGACTCGCAATAGAAAACAGACATAGAAGAGTCGCACACTCAGCAACGCAACAGGTTTTGGTTAGCTATCCCCTTCACCAGGCGAGGATGTCTACAAGTACTTCACTGCAAATTGGTATGGGGTCGGTAAACAATCGAAACTTCAGTGATGACTGTTTCGCACAATCAAGAAAAGCAGACTGAAGGATATTGCAACTCAAAGTGATAATCATTTCAATGCGCAGGACAACAAAGGAAGTCATCGCATATGAGCTTTCTTTCATTGAAGGCCCCTTTGCTTCACTGTTTCTACACTAATTATGATGAATTATTGAGAATGGTTCAGCTGGCAGCGCCACGGGGAATCGAAGCCCGATCTTCGGACTGGGAATCCGGTGGGCAGTAAGAACCGCGGTAGGTTGTGGGCAGAAGCAGCCAGTAAAGGCTTCACCTTCGCCAGTAACACTTCGTGGCGCCAGTACGACTGCGTCGCGCCAGTTCCGCTTCGCGGGCAGTAAGAGCCGTTGCTCGTTGTAGGGTGTCGGCAAGAGACGAGAAAAAGCATTGTCGAGAGTTCTTTTGAGAATCGTGGAGAGTGGAGCGTGGAGAGTTATGAGAAAGATCGAGAGTTCGCTACGCTCACGAGAAAAAAGTAGCTCTCTCCTCTTCTCGTGAAAATGGGGACTGTCGGTCTCCTGACGTCTGTCCCCGATTTTCGCGTCCCGCCTTCTCTTAATCTCGTATTTTCGCGCTTCTGACCAAGAACCTGGACGCGACACATCGAAGGACGAACATGAAAGGAGTAGACAATGAATTTCATGCGCCAGCTAATCTCTCTAATAAGCGTCTTCGCCAGTCTCGTCGAACATCCCGGCGACGGCCCGGCAAAGAAAGAGAAAGTGAAACAGATGATAAAAGACGTGCTTCCAGATGAAGAGTGGAAGATCGACCCAGAATTCTTCGACCTCATCCTCGACGTCTCGATAGACATAGTAGTCATGTTCCTCAACAAAGGGCTCTGGAAAAGCGCGATGAAAGTATTGGCGAAGTGAGGACCGAGATATGACAAACAGAGCGAGAGATCGACCAAGCTAATAGAAACCGGAAGAAACCCCATCCTATCCTGTCATCCCGTAGTGCTCTTATACGGGATCTCAGCAACAAAAAGTGAATAGAACACAAAACAGCCCCGGTTTACCGGGGTTTTCTTCATGATCGCTCGATCAACTGTTAGGTTTTCAATGTAACTTCTCTTATAATTCCTTTGAAAGTCTTCTTTTTGGGGGAAGCATGAAACGAGAAAAGGGGGATGAAAATGAGAAGAGTCTTACTCCTTTTTCTACCGGTCGTATCGACGATCGCTCTCGCCCTGACACCGATAACACTTCAGATCGGCGATATCGCCGTAAACTACTACGAAGAACATCTGGACCTTTTCGATGAGACTGCGGAATACGACGAATCACTTTTGCTAAGCGTTATAGACGGAGATGTATTTACGGTCGTCCGTCACGAGACCCTGAATCTCATCGAAGTTATACGACTCACAGGCATTGACGCTCCCGACAGCAAGCACTCGGAAGAGGCGATCGCGCAGTTCGGACTGGAGTCATCGCGTTTCGCGAAGCTCTTGCTTGAAGACAGAAGAGTCTTTCTCTCTTATGATACGATGACAAGAGACAGTTACGGGCGCTACTTCGCCTATGTCTGGATCCCGGCGAGCTATGAAGGCGAGACGCATTATGTCCTTTTCAATCTTCTCTCGTTGGCGAACGGCTACGCACGGGTATATTCGAGACACCCGTTCAACGATCAATATATGGAGGCGTTCGCGGAAGTTGAAAGGCTTGCAGGACTTGACAGAACGGGATTGTGGAGCGACGAAAGCTTTGCAGTTACACCGCCCGAACCTATTTACAATCCTGTTGTGTACATAACGAGGACCGGAGAGAAGTATCACCAGACACATTGCCAGCATCTACTCCAGAGCAAGATACCTGTAACGCTTTCAGAGGCAGTTCAGATGGGCTATGAACCATGCAGCGTGTGTAAGCCCGCTGTTGTGTATGTCGGGTATTGAGGGTTGAGTCTATCTAGCAAAACTGATAGAGGGTTGAGCGTGAGAATTATAGCGAAGGGGAAATTCGCAAAAATATGATCGAGGCGGACCTGGTGGACTGCATGATCGCCATGCCCGGGCAGCTTTTTTATACGACACAGATTCCGGTGTGCCTCTGGTTTCTCGCCCGCAACAAGAAGAACGGCAAGTTTCGCGCCCGTCGCGGGCAAACGCTTTTTATCGACGTCCGTAAATTGGGAAACCTCATCGACCGGACCCACAAAGATTTTTCCGATGAAGAGATCGACAAGATCGCCACTACCTACCATGCCTGGCGCGGAGAAAAAGAGGTCGGTGAATACGGGAATATGCCGGACTTCTGCAAGAGCGTCACGACGGATGAGATAAGGGAACACGGCTATGTGTTGACCCCGGGCCGATACGTGGGTGCGGCTGAGATCGACGACGGCATTCCGTTTGAGGAAAAGATGTCTGAACTTTCAGCCACGCTCTACGAGCAGTTTTATCGAAGCCACTATCAAGAGGAATTTGGAGGTTTTGGGTAATGGCCAATAACCAGGAAGGCTTTAACTTCAGCACCCTGGTCACTGCTATTCACCAGGTAGACGAAAACATGGCCGCGCAGGCCGGGCGGGCGGTCAATGTCAGCCTGACCCTTCGAAACTGGATGATCGGTGCCTATATTGACAAATATGAACTGAACGG
>Ga0334885_1003255_pt1 | contig 15359 bp, 12 predicted proteins | sample GraSluR1_MG_8_FD_207233 | JGI IMG/M metagenome (GOLD analysis project Ga0334885, IMG submission 207233) | Sludge microbial communities from methane-producing bioreactor in Wageningen University, Netherlands - Granular Sludge_31_05-R1 | ecosystem: Engineered > Bioreactor > Anaerobic >...
TGTCTGACAGATAAACGGCTTCGCTTATACTGTGAGTTACAAAGACCACGGTCTTCTTCGTAGTCTCCCAGATATCCAGGAGAACGTTGTTCAGATTGTCGCGAGTTATGGCATCAAGAGCTCCGAAAGGTTCGTCCATAAGAAGTATTGGCGGATTGTAAGACAGGGCCCTAACGATTGCGACGCGTTGCTTCATTCCGCCGGATAGCTGTCTTGGGTACGAGCTCTCAAAACCCACAAGCTTTGCGAGTTTGAAGAGATCCCGAACGTTCTTTTCATCGGCCTTTTCTTTGTTTCCGGTGATTTCAAAAGGGAAGAGAGCATTGTCAATTGCCGTTCGCCATGGCAGCAGAACGGAATCCTGGAACACGAATCCGAAGGGCGGAGTCTTCCTTTCTCCCGTTTCGGCGATCTCTACTGACCCCGAAGTTGCGGGCAAGAGCCCAGATATTATCTTAAGCAACGTTGACTTTCCGCAACCAGACGGTCCTAGAAGCGAGACAAATTCGCCCTTGTTAACTGTGAAGGATACGTCTTTCAGAGCAACGACTTCCCTTTTCTCTTTCTTACTTCCACTGGAGAAGATTCTCTCAACATTACTTACAATGACTACCGCTTCGCTCATGACAACCTCTAGTATGTGAATTTGCTGATCATAACAGCAGCCTTCTTTAGATGGTCCACTATCTCTTCATTCATCTTCATATTGTTCAGCCTCTCTTTTGGCGCAATTGCCGTAATACTTGCAATGACCTTTCCTTTACCGTTGAAGACCGGGACAGCCAGGGCTCTTATCCCCGGCTCATATTCCTCATCGCAGAAGGCAAAGCCATCACGCTTGACTTTCTCCAGGCGGGCCTCAAAATCCTCAAGCGGACACCGTTTCAACTCGGAAGAACCATTCTCATAAGAGTTGCAGATGAGCCTCAACGCCTCCTCACGGCCGATGTTAGCCGCTATGGCCAGTCCTGCAGCCGTACAATAAACAGGTAGATAGACTCCGGACCGCGCCCTGAAACTGAAAACTCTATCACTCTCAACTGTAAGAACAGAGGTAACCCCATTCTCGGTGAGCTCGCTTAGAAAAATCGTCTCGTTCACCAGGTTTTTCAGTTCAACGAGAATCTCTGTGAGACTGCCGAGGTTCATTTTTCTCGATATCTCGTTTACCAGCGGTATTATCCTTGGACTAAACCTGTAACGTCTGAGCTCCGTGTCCTTCGCCAGCACATCGCACTCCACCAGATCATTGAGTATTCTATGGGAAGAAGACATCGGCATCCCTGCCCTGTCTGAGATCTCTTGAACGGTTATACCATCACTCCCGCCATGGGCAACTATCTCGACAACTTTGAGTACCTTCTGAAGAAAAGTCAAATTCCACCTCGCGGAATCTCTATTCTTTCTGACGAAATAATTATATATCATCTTTCTTTCCTCATTAAGTCTCACTTGAAGTAGTAAGCGCTGTTCAGAGTCAAAAAGGGGCGAATAACAGGAGAAATCTCCCGTTATCTGAATCATGCTTTACCAAGTGCAGTTGCACTCTTAAGATCAGTGGAGGGTGGAACTGTGGAGAGTTATGAGAAAGATCACGAGAGTTCGCGAGGTGGAACAGAGGTATGAGGTATGAGGATAGAGGTAAGAAAACCAAAATCTCTTCGCTCTTCCACTCTTGCCAGACTCCAAACTCCAAACCCCAGACCCGTTCTCGTCTCGTCCTCTCTCTTAATCTCGTGTTCTCGATGATCTTCTCGCTCTTCAAACCTCTGGCCTCTAGCCTCAGGTTCTCCAAGGACGGGTCCACGGTCTGGGACGCTGGTCGAAGGACGGGTTTTCATGCTCCCCACTATTCACGAGCCACTAATCACCGATCTTCCCGCTGTCTTCCCGTAGGACATGCTTTGGCACTTTCCCTCTCGCATCTTTGTATGTAAAACCCAGGTTTTGCTCTGTAACTACAAGTACCATTGAAGAGAAGGAATCGCGAGTCACGATGAGCAGGGTAACGAAAAACTGTATTGATCTTGCCTGATCAACTCCAGTGAGTTCAGGTATTCAGAAACTGTGTTTCGTATAAGGCAAAAGATATACTATCATTTGTTTAGTTACTAACCAAACAAACATAGAGAGTAACTGGTGGTGAGGTTTTGGCAAGCCTAAATGATGTCAAATCGAAGAACAAGCATCTCGTGCTTGATCTGGTGAAGAGCAAAGGAATCATATCGCGAGCTGATCTTTCAAGGCTTACTGGTTTGACTAGAGCCACAATATCGGCCTTAACCAGCGAACTAATAGAAGAGGGTTTTCTTAAAGAGCTCGGAATAGGAGACTCGAAGAAAGGCAAAGGTGGAAGAAAGCCAGTATTACTATCTCTGGACGGAGATAAGAGGCTCTTTCTAGGAATAGATTTGCATTGGGATTTTTTTCAGCTGGCAATTTCAAACATCAATGGTGAAATACTTTTCGAAGACTCTCATTACTTTGAGCAAAGATTATCACCGGAAGCCTATTTCGATGTTGTCAGCAAAAAGGTACTCTTAGACCTTAGAAGTAACGGCTTTCTGGATATGATTTCCGCCACAGGAATAAGCCTCTATGGCGTTGTTGATACTTTGAATGGCATACTCAAATTTCCAAGTCACATGCATTGGCCACAAATTGAATTGAATCAATACCTTGAGCTTCTGCCCGCTCCCGTATTTCTAGAAAGCAGGTCATCGGCTTCGCTAATTGCGGAGACCTGGTTTCACGAAAAGGAGTACCCAAGAAGTGGTCTTATTGTCTTCATAAACGTTATTGAAGGAATCGGCGGATCTGTGATGATAAACGGAGAAATTCTGAAGAATAACGGAATAAGTACTGGAGAGATAGGACACACGGTCATAGATCTTCATGGAAATAGCTGCAATTGCGGTAATCGCGGTTGTCTCGAATCGTATGTCTCCGCGAAGAAACTGGTTGAGAGCTATGTCAATGAACTCGATAGCCTCAGTATTACTAGCAGCAGCATAAGGGATATGGCCAGAAAGATAACACAGATGGCTTCTGCCGGAGATGAACCGGCATTGAAAGCGATAGAGCTGATGACAAGAAATCTTAGCGTAGGGATATCTAACGTAATAAACTTCCTGAGTCCGGACTTTGTGATTATTGGCGGTTTCATTACGGAGGCATGGCCGATAGTGGAACCGATTATCCGCCAGGAAGTCACGCGACAGGCATTGCCGGGGTTGTTCATTTCTACCAAGGTTGTCAAAAATCACTACGGAGACCGTTCCGGACTCATCGGGGCGATTGCGGTAGCGATAAGGGAAAGCATGAAACTTCTACCAGCATAGGAGAGTGTTCACGGCAGAAATCGCTATTGGCCAAAAAGCATTGATTAAGTTGAACAATAAAGAAGGTTCGCTCATGATCTCTCGAGTAGGAGGCATAGGATGAATAAATCGGGTTGTGAAGAGTGCAGATTAAGAATAGTGCTTGTAGGAGATGTTCATATGGGTCCCAGCAATTCTACAAGACCCGGTGAAGAAACCCCCGTTCTCATGCAAGAGTTGGTTGAGAAGATAAATTCTGAGATCAAACCGGATCTGGTGATAGAACTGGGAGACAGAATAAACAACAGCAATCCATTGAGTGACAGAGATAATGCCATCAGGTTTGCATCGATAATATCCAGACTTTCAATGCCTTATCATCTGATACTCGGCAATCATGACATACACCACCTGACAAAGAAGGAGAATGAAGCTATCTTTGGAAAGCCTGTATTGAGAAGAGCAGAATCATTCAAAGGCTTTAAGTTGATCTTTCTGGATACTGAAGAGCCCGTTATTGAAGGAGTTGGAGGAAGCATTTCTGATGAACAGCTCCAGTGGTTGAACTTTGAATTGAATAACGATGATCTGCCGAAGATAGTTTTCGGTCACCACCCGATCGATGAGCAAGATATCGGCGACAACCCTCATTTCTTAGAGTTTCCACCTTTAGCCTTCACAAAGAACAGGGATAAGGTCCGCGAAATACTGGATTCTGGAAAAAACGTTATCTCTTACATAAATGGTCATGTTCACTGGTTTAGCTTTTGCACGGGAAAATCAGTTCCGGCTATCTCCGTACCATCATTTACTGAAGCCTGGCCAGAGAAGAGCAATGCTCCGGGCATGTTCGCCGAAGTATCATTCACGCAGAGCAAGGACATCCAGGTTGCAATTCGCAGTATTAGGCCGAATAGAATTCTTGGAAAGTTTTCCTGGACTGTAACTGAGAGTGTGCCTGTTAGGTAACTCAATCAAGACCAAAAGGAGGGAAATGTATGCGAAAAGTACTGGTACTATTGCTAACGACGTTTGTTCTGTTGACAGCGATTGTCTTTGCGGCAGATCCTATTATTCTACGTTTCTATTTTCCTGTGGGAGTCGCCGGTCCGCTAGCAAGATATATGGGCGAACTGGCAGATGAATTCAACAAGACGCACCCGGATATAATTGTCGAACCGATCTATTCCGGTGGCTACATCGAAACCCTTCAGAGAGCCTTAACTGCCTCCAAAGCCGGTAACCCACCGGATGTTGCTCTGTTGACTGCCGCCGATATCTGGACTGCAGTGGATGAGGGAATTGTCATCTCGCTCGAAGAGTATGTTGAATCTGAAGGTGGTGATACCTTCCTGGAACCATACTTCGATGCATTTCTTGCCGACTGCACAGTAGTAGGTGAGCTTTATGCACTTCCTTTCCAGAAGAGTACCCCTATCTTCTACTACAACAAGGATATGTTCAGAGAAGCCGGTCTCGATCCCGACAAGCCGCCGACAACATGGGCCGAATTGAAGGACTATGCAAACAAACTGGCGATCAAACAGGGTAACGAAACAGTGCGCTGGGGAGTTCAGATTCCAATAGACCAGTGGCTGCTTTCAGCTTTCATCATGCAGAATGGTGGACTTGTGAATAACGAGGCTGGCACTGAGACTTATCTTAACAGCCAGGAAGCGATTGGAGCACTCGAGTTTATGAGATCTCTTGTGGCAGAAGGGCTAATGCCGGCCAGAAGACTCTTTGGGGATTCCTCAGCAGACTTTGTTGCAGGAGCAACCGCAATGATGTATAACTCCACGGGCAGTCTGGCCTTTGTCAGGGAGAGCGCCTCCTTCGAATGGGGAGTTGCATATCTTCCCGGGAACGTCAGACGCGCAGTACCAACCGGTGGCGGTCAATTCGTGATAATGGCCGGAATTCCGGAGGCTCGCCAGAAAGCCTCATGGGAATTCATAAAATGGATGACTGCTCCTGAACAGGCTGCGACATGGAGTATGAAGACCGGTTATGTGGCCGTTCGAGAGGACGCGTTTGATGTACCGGCGATGAAGGAGTATGTTCTGGGATTTCCGTTCGCTCTGGTGGCAAGAGATCAGCTTCAGTTCGTTCTCGTTGGCGAGCCGCCTGCAACGCATGGCGCAAGGCAGATCTCCCGTTTTATGACGGATGCACTTGAGGCGGCGATTGCGGGAAGATTAACTCCCAAAAACGCTTTGGATAGCGCACAGGCAGAAGCCGAAAGGGTCCTGAGGCCCTACAGGTAAACACAAAGACTGGAGGAGCAGTATCTTACTGCTCCTCCTTTCTGAATAATGTGGGGTGAGGAAGATTTGAGAATGACTCGTAAATGGAAAACATATTTGCTTGGCTATCTCCTGGTACTTCCGAGTTTTCTATTCCTGATTGTTTTCACATATTATCCTGTTATCCGTTCTGTCTGGCTAAGTCTCTTCCAGAAGGGTGCAAGAGGTGTTACAAGATTCGTTGGCCTTGAGAACTATGAATATATGTTTGGTAGCGGCCTCTTCAGACAAGTGATGTGGAATAACCTCGTATATGCCATAGGAAGCACATTACCGGCGGTAGCTTTAGGATTGCTTTTCGCTATCTTGCTTAACAGGAAACTTAGGTTGAGGGGATTCTTCCGTTTTTCTCTCTTCTACCCGACCATGATCCCAATAGCCGCGGCTTCAATGGTCTGGATATTTCTGTTTAGCCAATCATACGGGTTGCTAAACAAGATTCTCGGAATTTTCGGTCTACCCTCGAACATAGATTGGTTGAATACAGATCCCCATGCAATGATAGCCATAATACTAGTCTCGATATGGAAATTCGCAGGGTATTACATGCTGTTATTCCTTGCGGGTCTTCAATCGATTGATGAGAGCCTATATGAAGCAGCAGTAATAGAGGGGGCGAACGTGTGGCATAAATTCCGGAAGATCACGCTACCCCTTCTTTCACCGACAACTTTCTTTATCACTCTAGTCGCAATAATAAACTCATTCCAATCTGTTGACCAGATTTATGTTATGACAAGGGGTGGTCCATACAACACGACGAACGTTCTTCTGTATTATATATACCAAAATGGTTTCGTCTACTGGGATACCGGTGTTGCTAGTAGCGCGTCAGTAGTGCTTTTTGGAATACTGCTTGTACTGACCTTTGTCTACTATTTCGGCTTACAGCACTTCGTCCATTATGAGAGGTGATATTGGTGAAGCGCAGGCTTCTGAAAACAATACCAGTTTATATTATCGTCGTGGTCTTCTCGGTCATGATATTGATACCTCTGGTATGGCTTTCTACTACGGCTTTCAAGACAAAAGCCGAGATATTCTCTAATCCGTTCGATATCTTGCCCGAGAGTCCGACTCTCGACAACTTTTCCGATGCCTGGGATTATGCACCCTTTGGCAGTTATTACGTGAATACGATTATTACGTCTTTTGGTTTGCTGGCCGTTCAATTAGTGACAATCACCATGGCTGCTTACGCATTTGCCAGACTCAAATTCCCAGGAAGGGACTTTCTCTTTATCCTTTTTCTTACTCAGCTCATGATCACGCCTCAAAGCACAATCTTCCCTAACTACCTGACAATAAGCCAGCTGGGTTTAATCGATACGAGACTCGGAGTTATGCTTCCTTACTTTGCGTCGGCGATGGGAACCTTCTTGCTCAGACAGGCCTTCATGAGTGTTCCCGAATCGCTGGAAGATGCGGGCAAGCTAGATGGGTGCAATACTTTTCGCCTTATATGGCACGTTTTCCTTCCGGTAGTACGTCCTTCACTGATCGCTTTCTCAATAATCAGTGTAACTTATCACTGGAATGAGTTCCTATGGCCGCTGCTGGTAACGGAAACTGCAAGATCCAGGACTCTGACGGTCGGACTAACCATATTCGCTCAGCAGGCCGAAGGCGGTGCAGAGTGGAGCCTTCTTATGGCGGCCACCATACTCGTAATTGGCCCCCTGCTAATAGCATTCACGCTGTTCCAGAGGCTATTCGTCCAGAGTTTTGCAAACTCTGGTTTGAAGGGATAGAAGATGAAAAAAGAATCACTTTCAGCCAGGATTCGTGCTATCTTTACCGATATCGACGGGACACTGCTAGACAGCAATGAATCAGTCTCTGCAAGAAACTTAGAGGCTATCTCAAGAGCTATTGCAGAAGGATATCATATGGTTTTCGCCAGCGGTAGATCCACTTTGTCGATAAGGAATCTCTTCAGAGAAATCAGAGACGAAGATTTCAATGCAATCGCCTTCAACGGCTCTGAGATTACAATTGCCGGTAATACGATCTTTCGAAGATCTCTTGAAGCGGAAATGGCTTCTCGGATAGCGGCGAAGGCAATAGAGAAAGAGATTCACATTCATGCTTATGCCGAGAAGATCTTGTTTTCTCTGATTTGACACCCACAGCAGTTCAATACGCTATTCACACTGGTCTCAAACCGTTGATAGTAGGAGACTTAGTATCATTTCTTGAAACCCATCCCCCTACCAAGTTGCTCATAGTCTCTCAGCCAGATAAACTTGCGGATATAAGAGATACTTTCTCTGCTGAGTACCCAGATATAAACTTTACAAGATCGGGAGAAAAGTATCTGGATGTGACCTGTCCAGACGTTGACAAAGGGCGTGCTTTGCTCTTCATATGCGATCTTTTGAAGGTATCCCCACAAGAGACGATAGCATTTGGAGATAACGACAACGATGTGGAGATGCTTAAGATGTCCGGAATAGCTGTCGCTATGGCAAACGGTTCAAAAGAACTCAAAGCAATAGCCTCGATGATTGCTCCTTCGAACGATGAGGATGGATTTTCCAAAGTCATAGAAGAATTGCTTTTTGATTAGATTCACAACAGTAAATGGTTTTTCTACTTTCAAATAGTCAAGATTCTATCTGACAACAGTGACTTGATTCTTCGCTTCTGGTACCATCAATTACCGCTTTCCGAAAACGACCTGAAGAGATATTCTCGAAAAGAGCAGGAAGATTTCCAAGCATCCTGCTGACTTTCGACAATACAGCGATTATTCTTTCTAGAGAATCTCGCTTCGATTTCTGATGCTCGCATAATTCAATGAACAATCGTGAAGATATTCGAAGTTATCCGCCAATAAACGGTCTAGAACCTCTATCATCGTTCTAAAGTAGAAAATACGGTGATTTGGAATAGATCTCGATGAGTCTATAATTATAACGTTGCCGGTAACGTTATCATATCGGTAATGCTTTAAAATAAACGATTATGAATGGAGGGTGAGAGAAGTGAAGAAAGCAGTATCAATCTTCATTATGCTGTCTTTTGCTATTGCTGTCAGCTTTGCAGGTGAAATCGTTTTGAGAGTGTGGGATCGTTTACCACAGATGGGAATCGTTGTTGATATGTTCAACTCAAAAATGAAAAGCGAAGGTAAGGACGTGAGCGCGGTCTTCGAGCTTATTCCTTACGAACAACAGGTTTCGAAGTTCATAGCAGCACTGGGAGCGGGTAGGGGGCCAGATATCTACAGTCTTGATTTGATTCAGTATCCTTACTTCATCTCTTTGGGGGCTTTTCTAGATATTACGGATCATTTCAATTCGCTATCTTTTAAGGATGAGTTGCCAGAAGGGATCTTGAATCTTGGGAGGTATAACGACAGGATATACGCCCTCCCATACGAGCTTGATCTATCGGTACTTTTCTGGAACAAAGACTTATTTAGAAAAGCCGGATTGGATCCAGATGTTGCGCCTGCGACCTGGGAAGAGATGGTGGAGTTCTCACAGAAACTTACTCTTGATCTTGACGGGGATGGCACAGTCGACCAGTGGGGGTTTTGCGAAGTCGGTAGCGCTCCGGGAGAGTATATGTTTTGCTTCCTGCCATTTGTCTGGAACAATGGAGGCAGAATGTTCGACAATACAGGAAAGGTTGTCTTTAACTCACAGGAAACGGTAGAAGCACTGCAGTTTTGGAGAGATCTTGTGGCGAAGTACAAGGTTGCGCCACCAGCCTCACCACAATGGGCTCTTGGAGATGTCTACCACTCTTTTGTTGCCGGGAGAATTGCGATGTTCCCGAGTGGGAATTTCCACGTCACTCCTCTTAAGCAAGATGCGCCTGATCTTGATTTTGGAGTTGCGCTTCTTCCAAAAGGTAAAGGAGAGTATGCCACCTTTGGGGGTGGTAATATGATAGGAATAGTAAGTCTTACAAAGCATCCTGAAGAAGCCTGGAGCTTCATAGAATTCGCTATGTCCGAGGAAGCTCTAGTTGAAGCTTTCGCTCCGCACATGCTTTTGATACCAAGACCCAGCCTTTACGATAACAAATACTATGCAACGGTCCCACAGATGATGGAATTTGCAAAGTTTATAGAATTTGCAGTTACACCTTACACCATGAAGTACAATGAAGTCTATGATCCCGTTCTGTACTATATACAGGGAGCATTATTAGGACACATAGATGTTGCTGAAGCAGTGAGAAAGTGTCACGAGGAGATCAAAAGAAGGGTTGAATAGAAATTTGAATGCCAGGCAGCAAATGCTGCCTGGCACTTCTCAAAAGGTAGGGGATTTGAGATTACTAGAATGCGTTTGAGAAGAACTTTGGTAAGTGTTATATTCTTAATGCCAGCAATAATACTAATGGCAGTCTTCTTTGTCTATCCCCTCATCAGAGTCTTTGTGATGTCTTTTCAGTACTGGAGGGTTCTCAAAGGGGCAGAATTTATAGGGCTTGATAACTATGCAAAGCTTCTCAGAGACAGTGAGTTTTGGAAGTCTCTATGGAACACAATAATCTATACTGCTATAGTCACTCCGATGATTTTCGTTCCAGCCATTGCACTTGCTAACTGTTTAAAAACCACTACGAGACGAACAAGGATTCTTAGAACAATCTTCTTCATACCCGTTGCGATTTCGTTTGTCTCGGCGAGTTATCTTTGGAAGTGGATATATAACGATACCGCAGGTCTTCTGAACTATCTTCTGAATCTCGCCGGTTTTATACGAGGACAACAGAGTTGGCTATCAGAAACATGGATGGCGAGGACAATGGTATCCGTTATGATTGCATGGAAAACTCAGGGCATGACAATGATAATCCTGATTGCAGGACTTCAGTCTATCCCACAAGCTCTTTATGAGGCGGCAGAAATGGATGGAGCTTCAAAGCGCCAGAGATTCAGATTTATCACGCTCCCTATGCTTCGTCCCGTAGTAGTGCTTTCTCTTATTATTTCAATTGCGGGGTCTTTCAAAGCTTTTGATCATTTCTTCATTATGACTCGTGGCGGACCCATGAAGACTACACAGACAATAGTCATGTACATAAATAAACTCGCATTCGAATACTTCGATATCGGATTCGGTTCAGCAGTATCTGTAGTACTCCTGGTTATACTCTTCATCGTTAGTGCTCTGCAGATGAAGCTGGGAGGATACAAAAATGACTAAACTTACTTTTGCGCTGCTAATAATAATCGCTGTTATATTTCTGTTGCCTTTTTACTGGAATATAGTGTCGTCCTTAAAACCCTCGGCTGAGATTCTAAGATATCCGCCAACGATTTTTCCTTCACAGCTGACCACCATTCAGTATGACAGGCTTCTCGGAAGCAGTAACGGCGTATTTCTTCTTTATATCAGAAATACTCTGATACTTGCCGGTTCGACAATATTGCTAGTGCTGTTTGCTAGTCTTCTGGCTGCTTATGCCATGTCGAAATTACCGTTCAGGGGTATAAAGATTATCTTCCTGTTGATACTGTCTATCATAATGGTACCCTTCCAGTCGCTGCTAATACCGCTCTTTGACCTGTTCAACAAACTGAACCTAATAGACACCATTCCAGGGCTTGTACTAGTTTATGCAACTTTTTTCATGCCTTTCTGTATCTACATGTTGAAAAGCTACTTCGGTTCGCTCTCCGATTCCTTAAGAGAAAGTGCATTGATCGATGGTGCATCAGAGTTGAAGATACTCACCAAAATATACATACCGCTATCGCTCCCAGCAATTGCGACAGTCATTGTCTATGTCTTTCTGGAAACGTGGAATGATTTCATATTATCACTCGTATTTACGTCATCAAACACGGTCAAGAACGTGCAGGTCGGGATAACGGATTTCGCCATGCAAAGATTTACTATGGATTGGGGTGTGATAAACGCCGGTACTGCACTCTCTTCAATCTTCCCGATTATAGTCTTCCTGTTGTTGCAGAAGTACTATGTTCAGGGCTTGACCTCAGGTGCGAATAAAGAATAGGGAGGAAATCCAATGAAAAAAAGAAATACCAAAACACCGCTTTCAACTATGGCATTTACTGAGTTTCCGCTTGGTCATATCAAACCGTCAGGGTGGCTGAAAAGTGAGTTGAAGATCCAGGCCAACGGTCTTACAGGACACCTAGATTCGATATGGTCTGACGTGGGCCCAGATAGTGGTTGGTTGGGTGGACCGGGAGAAAGCTGGGAACGTGGTCCGTACTACTGTGATGGTCTGCTCCCTCTTGCATACCTTCTGGAAGACGATTTTCTAATCAGAAAATCTTCTAAGTGGATTGAGTGGGCTTTGAGAAGTCAGAACGACGACGGTTACTTCGGCCCTGATAATAATGACGACACCGATAACTGGTGGCCCAGGATGGTAATGCTAAAAGTTCTGATGAACTACTACGACGCTACGAAGGACGAGAGAGTGATCGAATTCATGACGAAGTACTTCGAATATGAATTGCAACACATTCAGAGAAAACCATTGAGAATGTGGGCAGTTGCAAGAGCTTGTGACAATCTTCTCAGCGTTTATTGGCTCTTTAATCATACGGAAGCTGATTTTCTCCTTGAACTTGCGGACATACTGTTGGAACAGTCTATAGACTGGACTTCGTACTTCAGAGAAATCCCTTACAAAGAACGCATGGGAGAATACCTCGACTGGCGCAGAGTTGATGAGGAGATAAGAAGGCTGGTGGATAGTGAAGGCCTGTACCTAAATGAGCAGGACAATGATAAGAAAGAAAAGGCAATAAGCAAAGCCCTCGCGAGCATAATGGAGAACGGAGACATGGCCATCTTCTACAAGTATCACCAGAGTCATATAGTAAATGTGGCCATGGGAATCAAAGAACCGGCCATGCGTTACATGAGAACTCATGAGCAGACATGTTATGAGGCCATAAAGAAGGGTATAGCGGACCTCATGAATTATCACGGTACTGCAAATGGCATGTTCACCGGAGACGAACATCTAAATGGTAGAAACCCTACACAGGGGACTGAACTTTGCGCAGTTGTTGAGTATATGTTCTCTCTTGAAAGCTTGATCGCTGTTTTCGGTGATGTTGAGTTCGCTGATATACTTGAGAAAGTTGCTTACAACGCTCTGCCAGCCACGATTTCTCCAGATTTCTGTTCCCACCAATACCTTCAGCAGGTTAACCAAGTCCAGTGCACATTGGCAGAGAGAGAATGGTTTGATGATGGACCAGAGTCAAATCTTTTCGGTTTCAAGCCTAATTTTGGGTGTTGTACTGCCAACATGCACCAGGGGTGGCCGAAATTCGTCACAAAACTCTACATGAAAACAGCTGATGAAGGCGTGGCATGCATTATCTATGGCCCTTCAGTGCTCCAGACAAGTCTGGCAGGCAAGAACATCAAGATATCTCAAACAACAGACTACCCGTTCAAAGGCAAGGTGAGGCTGATCTTTGAAGAAGCGGATCTCGCTTTCCCGCTGCAATTGAGAATCCCTTCGTGGGCATTGGAAGCCGAGCTTTTTGTTAACGACACGAAAGTTGAGGATGTTACGCCCGGAACCTTTTTCAGAACTGAGAGATTCTGGAAATCTGGAGATACTTTAGAGCTTGTGCTCCCTTTCAATCCAAGGATCTCAAGAGGGTTCAATAATTCAGTATCTATTGAAGTGGGATCTCTTCTACTTGCACTCAGGATGAAGGAGAAATGGACGCCTATCAAGGGCATTCCACCGTTCGCCGACTGGGAAATTCAACCTGAATCGCCATGGAACTACGGACTCCTTATTAACGAAAACTCTCAGGATCAGATCCTAATCGAAACAATGGATCTGGAAGAGCAGCCATTCAATTCCGAGAAACCGCCTCTCAGAACGTTAGTAAAGGCCAAGAGGATACCTGAATGGGGAATCTCGAAAAATTCTGCAGGTATCATTCCGGAAAGTCCTATCAACTCAGGCGAACCTATTGAGGAAATCGAATTGATACCTTACGGTTGTACAAGGTTGAGGATAGCCTCATTTCCTCAGGTGGAGAAAAGCTGAGGAAGATTCGATTTCCCGAAGAGAATAAAGCGGTTTTTCGTCCTGTCCTTAGTTCACTAACAGTTCCCAAGGCTCAGTTATAATTTATCTTGTGGGGAATGTACGAATCGAGAAAAGACATCTCTCTGGAGGCTTTTCATGAAGCATTTGAAGTATCCTACAATCAAAGACGTTGCTAAGAGGGCAGAAGTATCAGTGTCAACTGTATCCCGTGTTCTGAATGAAAAACCAGATATATCCGAGAAAACTAAGAACCGTGTGCTTAAAGCTATGGAAAGGGTTGGATATGTCCCTAACAGGGCCGCCTCGATTATCCGTGATAAACTCAGCCAGATGGTTGGTATGATATTCGATTGTAGTAACAACCCTTTCATTCTTGAGGTGCTCGAGAGTGTTCAGAGAGCAGCCAATAAGTACAATTACCAGTTACTTCTAATGAATACAGAATTCAAGCCGGAGCTTGAGAAGAAATCAATAAAAATCCTCCTCGAACATCGCGTGGATGGTTTGCTGTACTTTCCGACCGTTGAAAAGAGTGAGAATCTGAGATGGTTGTTGAAAAGGAAATTCCCTGTTGTGGTCGTTGGTAGAGATGTCGAAGACCTGCCTGTTGACTGCGTATATACAAACGACACGCTCGGAGGATATGTTGCAACAAAACACCTGATTGAAACTGGAAGAAGGAAACTGCTCATGATCAATGCCGACACTAAGAACAACGCTGCTGCTCAGTTGAGACAAGAGGGCTTCTTGAAGGCAATTGCTGAATCTGAAACCCTAATAGAGCACAAATGTATTGCCAATAGCAGAATGGACGCTGAGAGAGCATTCAGGATCATCAGCGATATCTACTCTTCAGGTGAAAGCAAATATGACGGAATCTTATGTTTCAATGATATAGTCGCCTTTGGTGCTATGAATGGCCTTTTTCAGCGCGGGTTCAAGATTCCAGAAGATGTAGCTGTCGTGGGTTACGACGACACAGCTTTCTCGTCGATGTATCACCCCCAGCTTACAACTGTGAAGATCGACTCTGCCAAAGAGGGGATGGAAGCCTTCAAATTGCTAATTGCACGGATTAATGAGCCAGAGAAACCTCCAGTCAAGAAAGTGCTGGACATCCAGCTAGTAGTCAGAAATAGCACAAAGCTCTGAGTATTCTACTATTTCAAATACTGCTATGATTCAGCGAAAATAGTAGCAGAGAGTACAAGAGAAAAGATGACGGATTAATCGCGGACTGCGAAAAATGGGGACCGAAAAACAGGGACTCCATTTTTTCACGAAAGAGCAGAGGCTCGGTTCTTCGTGAGAGCGGGAAAAGCTGTTCGCCGTCCATCGTCCACGATAAGAGCAAAAACCCCCTTCCTTCAACCATCGTCCAAGATCGTGAACCCGTCCTTGGAGAACAAGGGCAAAACAACGGGTTTTCGTTTCTCTCGTTTTTACCAGACCCTAGACCCCAAACCCCAGACCCGTCGTCTCTCCCCTTCTCTCCTTATCTCGTGTTCTCAATGATCTTCTCGCTCTTCTAACCTCTATCCTCGCACCCCTCACCTCTGATCCACTCGGAACACTCGATCCTTCCGCTCTTATACTTTCACGTCGACTTTTCTGAAGATCAGCATTCCGATAGCGAGCAGCCCGAGCGAGAGCAGCATTATCAGAATGGAGTTTCCAACTACGACTCTCTCTTCGACTATTGTTTTGACGA
>Ga0334885_1003261_pt1 | contig 15335 bp, 9 predicted proteins | sample GraSluR1_MG_8_FD_207233 | JGI IMG/M metagenome (GOLD analysis project Ga0334885, IMG submission 207233) | Sludge microbial communities from methane-producing bioreactor in Wageningen University, Netherlands - Granular Sludge_31_05-R1 | ecosystem: Engineered > Bioreactor > Anaerobic > Unclassified...
TTGTATTAATCTCTTCAATCGCTATATGCCCTCTACGAGGGCTATAGTATTAATATTCTGTATAAACCAATCAAAAGAATTGTTTTTATTTATTTGTTTTGTGTCCTTAGCTTGACGGCTATGGCTGTCGGTAGGCAGGGAAACAAGCGACAGGCAGGGCTGTCAGCCTGCCTGCTCGACCCCTATGGCCAGGCGGGCTGGCAAAGGCAGGGTCAACCAATCCTATCGAACGAGACATTTAATGTACTCCTGATCATTCCGTTTGAGCCTACGTGCGGCTTATAGTGCTATATTTGTACCCAAATTTTGTCGAGATGATAACAGGTACTCTTATCAATGTAGCCGCTGTGATTGTAGGCGGAGTGTTGGGATTGCTGTTCCGTTCCCGATTGCCCGAGCGCATTACCCATACCTTTTTTCAGGCCATTGGCCTTTTTACCCTATTCCTTGGTTTTTCGATGAGTTTAAAAACCAGTAACCCTTTGCTGTTGGTTTTTAGCTTGATATTAGGAGCCTTGGTGGGCTCATTGCTGAGGATGCAGGATAGAATGGAGAGCCTTGGAAATCAAATTCAAAAGCGATTGAAGCTAAAGGGTGGGCAGTTTAGCGAGGGGATGGTTACTGCCTTCCTGATGTTCTGCATGGGATCGATGACAATTCTTGGCGCCATTGAGGAGGGGCTGGGTAATGAGCCCAAGCTGCTCATGATTAAAAGCCTAATGGATGGCTTCTCATCCATTGCGCTGGTTGCCGCGCTTGGGGTAGGAGTAATCTTCTCGGCAATTCCACTGCTGATATACCAAGGTGGCCTAACATTGCTTGCAGCTTGGGTGGGTGAGGCCATGAGTAGCGTGATGATTGATGAGCTAACAGCTACGGGTGGAATTCTGCTAATTGGACTGGGTATTACCATTTTGGGCATTAAAAAGATTGAGGTGCTAAACCTTATCCCTGCCCTAATTTTTATTGTACCTTTGGTATACTTCTTCGGTTGATATTCAATTTTAAGCTATGCAGAAAATTAGAATAAATCTCGATAAACTTTTCTTTAATCAATTTGGTGTTAATCCGCAATCGGTAACCCCATTGCCACAGGGTGGTTCCGATAGGCAATACTTTAGGCTTACTGTTGGCACCCAAAGCGCCATTGGCGCTTACAATCCCGATGTTGAGGAGAACAGAACTTTTATATACCTAACCCAGCATTTTGGGGGCAAGAAGCTACCTGTCCCACTTCTGTATGGCATTTCGGAGGATGAGAAAATTTACCTTTTAAGCGATTTGGGCAATCTTTCACTCTTCGATTATATTCTTGATATCGATTGGGATAAAAATCCTCAGACCGAAGTGCTAAAAAGAACCCTGTCATTACTTGTACGCTTTCAAATTGAGGGGGCAAAGGGTCTCGATTTTAAACAATGCTACCCCAAATCCGATTTCGATTTGCAAAGCGTGATGTGGGACTTTAGCTACTTTAAGTATAGCTTCCTTAAACCGTCGGGAGTTCGGTTCAACGAGGCCAAGCTCGACGATGATTTTTTGGCTTTGGCCAACCTACTGCTAGCACAGCCAACAGGTTTTTTTCATTACCGCGATTTTCAGTCGCGCAACGTGATGCTGGTGGAGAACAAACCGTATTTTATCGATTATCAGGGTGGTCGACGTGGACCTATGCTGTACGATTTGGCCTCATTTCTTTATCAGGCAAGGGCTAACTTTCCCGAAAGCATTAGAACGGAGATGCTATCGTTCTACCTCGATGAGGCAGCAAAGTATACCGAGATTGACAGGCAACAAGCCCAAAGCGTATTTCCGGCATTTGCACTGTTTAGGGTAATGCAAACCCTTGGTGCTTATGGCTTCCGTGGATTTTTCGAGCGCCGGAGTCACTTCTTACAAAGCATACCATTGGCGGCCGCCAATCTGGTTAATCTTGTAGATAAGGTCACGGCGTATGGCCTTGCATTACCAACCCTAAAGCCTATCCTTAAGTCGATTGCAGAAAAATATGGGCTACCCAACGAACATTCCCAACCGTTTGATGGTTTAACTGTGGAGGTTAACAGCTTCTCATACCGAAAGGGTTACCCCTTAGAGCATCCCGAGCATGGCGGAGGGTTTGTGTTCGACTGTAGGGCACTGCCAAACCCTGGTCGGCTAACGGATTATAAGATGCTAACAGGTTCGGATAAACCTGTGATTGATTATATTGAACAGCACAAGGAGATTGATACTTTTTTTGATGAGGTTTACGCCCTCGTAGCCAAATCGGTTAGGGCTTATCAGGATAGAGGATTTAAGCATCTTTCGGTATCGTTTGGTTGCACGGGCGGGCAGCATAGGTCGGTATACATGGCCAACCGATTGGCCAACGAGCTGAAGCATATAGATAACCTTGCAATTAGGTTAAACCATAGGGAACAAAATGGATAATAATGGGTAAAAAACTTTGCGAGAAGAAGGATAAGACCAAAGGGGCAGAGGAGAAAAAATTTGTATGCAAAAAGTGTGGTCATTACTCCAATAAGGAGGGCCGACTTTGCAAACCTAAGCAATTCTTATAGCAGATTTTGTATGAAGGCAATGGTGCTGGCAGCGGGATTGGGTACTCGGCTTGGTAAGCTAACCAACCATAAGCCCAAGGCGTTGGTTGAGGTTGCTGGGCGACCCCTGTTGGCTCATATCATTGCAAAGCTGGTTAGGTCTGGGTTTACCGATATTACCGTTAATGTTCATCACTTTGCCCCACAGGTAATAGAGTTCTTGAGTCGAAATGATTTTGGAGCCAGTATCCATATCTCAAACGAGTCAGACCTGCTGCTCGATACTGGAGGGGGCATCCTAAAGGCCCAATCTTTCCTCGATGGCCATGAGCCATTCTTAGTACACAACGTCGATATCCTTTCGGATATAGATTTAGATAAAATAATGAACAGCCATAAGCAGAGTGGAGCTCTTGCTACGTTAGCAGTGAGCAATAGAGTCTCTACCCGAAAGTTGCTGTTCGACAGTGCGATGAAGCTGCGCGGTTGGAGGAACCTAACCTCAGGCGAGGAAATAATTCCCAGTAAATCTGATGGCAATCTCAATGAGTTTGCCTTTTCGGGTATTCACGTGCTAAACCCGCAAATTTTTAGGGCGATTAAAAGTCGAGGCAAATTTTCCATAATCGACACCTACCTTTCACTTTGTGCCAATAAGGATATTTTGGGCTACGATGTTTCGGCTAACTTTGTGCTAGATGTAGGAAAACCCGATAGTATTTCAAAGGCAGCCGATTTTTTATGGCAAGTCTAAGCTTTTCTAGTCTTTGTTGGAGTCTTTCTCCTTGGGTGCATTCGTGCTAAATTTCCCTTTCTTGATAACAGGAGGCTTTTTTGACGATAGATTTATGCTGAACTTCGTTTTACGGATTAAAAAGTAGGTCAATGCCAGGCTAAGTAGGATGGCCGAGAGCCCAAAGATTTCCAACGTGCTGCCATTGGTAAACTCCCAGATAATCACCTTGCGAGCCACCGCAATAATAGCCACGAGTACAACAATTTCAACCTGTATTGCCTCCTTCATAAGGAACGCCTTAACCGTTTCGAGCAGCTCAATTCCAATAAGGATTACAAGGAATATGCTGAATAGCTCCATGAGATTTTCGGCTGATAGTTGAGCTAAGGGCTCGTGTAAAATGTTCTTTACAATGAAGTATATTACATTGAAAGTTGCCAAAAGGAGAATCAACGACATGATGAATAGAAGTACGATAATTATAATCCTTTGGAGAATTCTTAAATACTTAAAAGTGGGGGCGTTTTCGCATTGGGGTATCCTGTTCATAGCCTTATGGTATTTACTTACTGTTTGACTATCTCATACTTTATCGATATAAAATTAAGTAATTTTTAATAATCAAGGTATGGTTTGCAAAAACAAGAGGCTTCTTCTATTCGATGTGCAAACAGAATGTTATATTTGCTAAGTTTTATTCAGGTTTTAACAATTTATATCCCCACCATCTATGCGTCGTTTGCTCTTACTGTCCGTTATTGTTTCTTTTATTCAGCCTGCTATTACATTAGGCAACCCTACCAAAATACAAGGCCTTGCCGAATTGTCAACCTATGAAGCTCAGCACTGGATCGATTCGGTGATGAATAGTCTCACCCTAAGGGAAAAGATTGCCCAGCTATTCATGGTGGCAGCATACTCCAATCGCGATCAGGAGCATGTAGATGAGATCGCTAAGCTGGTTACGGAGGAGCGTATTGGTGGCTTGTGCTTCTTTCAGGGCGGCCCAGTTCGGCAGGTAAACCTCACCAATTATTACCAAAGCTTGGCTAAGGTTCCGCTCCTAATATCTATGGATGCTGAGTGGGGTCTGGGTATGCGGCTCGACAGCACAATTTCGTACCCTAGGCAAATGATGCTGGGTGCAATGGACGATAATCGCCTGATATACCATATGGGTGGTGATATTGCTAGGCAGCTAAAGCGCATTGGGGTACACATAAACTTTGCACCAGTGGTCGATATCAATAATAATCCACAGAACCCGGTAATCAATACGCGAGCTTTTGGTGAGGATCGCGAGGCGGTAACACAAAAGGGCTTGGCGTATATGTTGGGATTACAGGATAACGGTGTGTTGGCTAGCGCCAAGCACTTCCCTGGTCATGGCGATACCGATACCGACTCACATTACGACCTGCCCCTGCTCAACCACTCGCGTGAGCGTATCGATTCGCTGGAGTTGTACCCTTTCCGTAAGCTTATACAGAGCGGAGTGGCCAGCGTAATGGTAGGGCATATGGAGATTCCGGCGCTGGAATCAAAATCCAAGCTCGCCTCAAGCCTATCTGCAAATGTGGTAACTAATATGCTTACCCACGATTTGCAGTACAACGGATTAATAATTACCGATGCTGTGAATATGAAGGGCGTGAGCGACTACTACAAGCCTGTGGATTTGAACTATATGGCCTTGCAGGCAGGTAATGATATAGTGCTTTTCCCCTCGGAGGTTAAGGAGTCAATCTCGAAAATCGAGAAAGAGGTGAAAAGGGGAAGATTTCCCATCGAGGAGATTGAGCGCCGATGCCGTAAGGTGGTTGAGGCCAAGTATCGGGTTGGGTTAGATCGGTTTCGCCCCATTGAAACTACAAATCTGGTCGAGAAGCTAAACCAAACCTCATCGGAACTTATTGTAAGGCAAATTGCAGAGCAGGCTATTACCGTTACCAATAATAAGAACGATATTATTCCTCTGAAGGGTTTAGACACCCTCAACATCGCCTACATTGAGGTTGGTCCTGGCAGGGGCAAACCCTTTGCAGAGCAAATGGAGCTATACGCCCCAATTACCACAATCTCGGTTGAACCAAACCTGTCGGAGGATGAGCTGCGCGATCTATACTTCTCGCTCACACCCTATAACCTTGTGATCATTGGGTACCATACTATTAGCTCTAGCCCGCAGCACGACTTTGGCGTTACACCCCCAATGGCGCAATTTATTGCCGATGTTAGCAAGAAGAAAAGGACAATACTGGGAATCTTTGGCTCGCCATATGCACTTGGCAGGTTGGTTGAGCCAAATGCAACCAACAGCATTGTTGTTACATACGATAATTCACCAATAACCCAAAGCGTGGCAGCCCAGCTAATTTTTGGTGGGCTAACTGTAGGAGGGCGGTTACCCGTAACGGCGTCGCCAAGCTTTGCATATGGCGATGGAATGGATGCTGGCAAACAAATTAGGCTAAAGTATTCCATCCCCGAGGAGCTTAGCCTAAAGGCCCGTTACTTCAGCAAGATTGATTCCATTGCCTATGATGCCATTGCTCGTGAAGCAGCGCCCGGAATGCAGATTCTTATTGCCCAAAGAGGAACAGTTGTTTACAACAAAACGTTCGGGCATCATACCTACAATGATTTGGATTTGCCGGTTACCAACCAATCCATATACGATATTGCTTCAATCACCAAAATAGCATCAACACTCCCGTTGGTGATGGATCTGTATTCGAAGGGCAAGTTGGATATAAGCGACACGCTGGGTAAGTATCTATCTTTACCCGACACGTCTCACTACAACAGCCTTATTATTAGCGATATGCTTTTACACCAAGCAGGTTTGGTTGCTTGGATTCCTTTTTACCAGCGCACCCTTTCATCGCTTTGGCCTAGGCAAGCCGTGGTGGAGTCAAAATTTTCCGAGAGCTATCCCTATCCGCTTTCTCGAAACAGGTTTGTAAGCAGGCAGTCGTTCCCCTCACGAAAGTACTACCGCAATCATTACTCTTATGATTTCCCGCATGAGGTGGGTCGCAATCTGTATGCGGCAGAAGCTATGCCCGATAGCATCTACAGCTGGATATTTAGAGCACCTGTGGCGCCAAGAGGTAACTACCAGTATAGTGATTTAGGCATGATGCTCATGTATAGGGTTGCGGGGAACATACTTGGTGGGCCACAGGAGGAGTATCTGTACAATAATTTTTTCAAAAGATTAGGTATGCATAGTACCCTTTATAATCCGCTTACTAAATTCAATGCCGAGAGGATTGTGCCTACCGAAAACGATGTGGTTTTTCGTAAGCAGCTTATTTGGGGCCATGTACATGATCCCGGCGCTGCCATGCTGGGTGGTATTGCTGGTCATGCAGGTCTGTTCTCCACTGCCAACGATTTGGCCAAGCTTATGCAGATGTACCTAAGTAAAGGGAAGTATGGCGGCGAAACCTATTTGCCCACCAGCACCATCGACCTATTTACCACCTGCCTGAACTGCCAAAATGGAGTACGCCGTGGACTGGGGTTCGATAAGCCCGATCCCGATCCCCTGAAATCTAACCACGTTAGCACAAAGGCCACCTCGCTTAGCTTTGGCCATACGGGCTTTACTGGCACCATGGCATGGGTTGACCCAGCCTACGATTTGGTGTACATCTTCCTATCCAATAGGGTATTCCCCGAGGCCGAGAACTCACGGCTTATGAATATGGATATACGAACCAAAATTCAGGATATTATTTACGATGCAGTAAACGATGAGCTCTTTTGATTGTTTAGTTGTAATTTGGTAGCTACATTTTAATACCACAAGTAATGACCGACCATAAGGATATACGGGTATCGCTTAGGACTCTGGAACTTGATGACTATATCCACCTAAAGGAAGCTATGCTTCAGGCGTACTTCGATATTGGAGGGCTTCATTGGGAAAAGGAACAGATTGATACCCTGGTGAATCTTTTTCCTCAGGGACAGCTATGCGTTGAGGTGAATGATGTGGTGGTGGCCTGTGCCCTTTCAATTATCGTGGACTATAAAAAGTTTGGCGACAGACACACCTACAACCAAATCACGGGTAACGATACATTCAACACGCATAACCCCGATGGTGATATTCTCTACGGCATTGAGGTTTTTGTTCATCCCGATTATCGTGGTCTTAGGTTAGCTCGTAGGCTTTACGATGCTCGCAAAGAGCTTTGCGAAAGTTTAAACCTAAAGGCGATAATGGCTGGTGGGCGTATGCCCAACTATAAAAAGTATTCTAAGGAGATGACTCCTCGCCAGTACCTAAACAAGGTTGAGATGAAGGAGATATATGATCCCGTGCTTACCTTCCAGATATCTAATGGCTTTCAGGTTAAAAAAATTTTAAAGAACTACCTACCTGAGGATACTCAATCGCTGGAGTTTGCCACCCTTTTGCAATGGCACAATATATACTACGAGAAGGAGGAGAGCCCAATAAATATTACCAAGTCAACTGTACGCTTGGGCCTGGTGCAGTGGCAAATGCGGTCGCACCCAAACTTCGAGTCTTTGGTAGAGCAAATTGAGTTTTTTGTCGATGCCGTTAGCGATTACTCCTCCGACTTCGTGCTATTTCCTGAGCTGTTCAATGCACCCCTAATGGCTCCTTACAACGACATGGGAACAGCTGAGGCTACGCGTGAGTTGGCAAAATTTACCGATCTTCTTCTCGATAAGTTTAAGTCTTTTGCAGTGAGCTACAATATCAACATAGTAACCGGTTCAATGCCAATAATAAACGATAAGGGGAGCTTGCAGAACGTGTCGTATCTGTGCCACCGGAGTGGAGAGGTTGATGAGTATCGGAAAATTCACATAACTCCCAACGAGCGAGAAACATGGGGAATGGTTGGTGGAGATAAGATTAGGGTGTTCGATACCGATTGTGGCAAGGTTGGCGTGGTGGTTTGCTACGATGTGGAGTTCCCAGAGCTTATCCGGTTACTAGCCAATCAGGGGATGAATATACTGTTTGTGCCATTCCTTACCGATACGCAGAACGGATACATACGCGTACGCAACTGCGCCATGGTGCGTGCGGTGGAGAACGAGTGCTACGTTGCCATTGCTGGATGCGTTGGCAACCTGCCCAAAGTAAATAATATGGATATCCAATATGCTCAGTCGGCTGTGTTTACCCCATCCGATTTTGCGTTCCCCACCAACAGCATTAAGGCCGAAACTACCCCCAACACCGAGATGACGCTGATTGTTGATGTGGATTTAGATCTGCTCAAGGAGTTGCATAACCACGGAAGTGTTCGTATTATGAAGGATCGGCGGAATGATCTGTATGAGCTTAGGCTGAAGAAGGAGTAGGTATTAAAAAAACACCCCAGATCAACAAAATCTGGGGTGTGTTTTTGTGCTATAGACTCTTTAGCACCTCCTCAATGGCCTTATCCAGCTGAGGATCCTTGTTCTCAATTCGATCCTTAAATGTGGTGCTTATGTAGATATCGGGTGCAACACCCTCTAACTCAAGGTTTTTACCATCTAGCGTGTAGCATCCCCAGGCTGGAATCCTTACGAACGAGCCATCCACAAGACCCTTGCCCGATGTGAATATAATCCAGCGGTAGGTTTCGGTGCCAATTAGCTTGCCCAAGCCCAGCTGGCGGAAGCCAGCAGCGGTCATCTCGGCATCGCTAAGGCTATGCTCGTTCATCACCAATACCATTGGTTTACCCGATGGCGCAAAGTTGGGCTGTGGCGATAGCTTACCCTCGCGGTATTTCCACTGTAGGTAGGGCCTTTGCGATAGGAATTGCAGAACGGCATCATGTACATTTCCACCTCGGTTGTACCTTAGGTCGAGAACTAACGCTTCCGCTTTTTCTGCATAGGAGGTCATGTCAATTAGAAACTGGTTTAGCGACCCTTGCCCCATATCCTTCATGTGAACATAAGCAATACTACCGTTACTTTTTTTGGCTACATACTCCTTATTTGCATCAATCCACTCATCGTATAGTAAGCCTGATATTTCACCTGCTAAGAGAGTTGGGATAACCGTTTTCTGCTCCTTACCCTTGCGCAGCAGGGTGAGTTCAATTTCGGGTTTTCGTGTGGGGAACGTGAAGTAAAACTCCCTGTTCACCTTCTCATCAACCCTAACTCCATCAATAGCCACAATAACATCGCCGGGTTGTAGCGGAGGTTCTGTTATGTCGAGGTTCGAGTTTTTTATTATACGCTCAATACGGTAAGGGTTGGCACTATCGAAAATTGCACCAATGGCAAGGGTGGTGTGCGAGTAGAACGACTTTTCCTCATCGCCCATCGACCGGAATCCCATGTGCGATGCGTTTAGTTCACCCAGCATATCGTTTAGCAGGATTCGCAGATTTTCTCGGGTTCTGATGTGTGGCAGGAAGCTGGCGTAGTAATCGCGTTTCTTTTCCCAGTCGATACCGTGGAACATCTCATCGTAAAAATTCTCCTGAATAATGGTCCATGTTTCGTCAAACATCTGGTTAAACTCTGCACGAAGGTTTTTGTTAAAGGCGTGTGAAACGTCAATCTTTTCCAACTTATTACCTTTTAGGTCGGCCTTGTGGATGCTACCGTTGGCCAGGATGTAAAAATCGTTCTTGCCTTGGGCAAGCTGGTAGCCACTGTAGCTGAGCGCGAACTGAGATACCCTTTCGGCCTTGGGGCTTTCGAATGGCTTGTAGGTCATCTTCCAAAGGGCGTTTTCGCCCTTGTCGTGATCCGACTCGAAAAGAAGAATGATCTCTTCGCCTGATTTTACTAGTAATGGAGAGTTTTGCTCTCCTCCAGGTACTCTAACCCTTTCCCAGCGGTTGTGAATATTTGTTAGGTCAAGTTTCACGGTTATGGTGGTGTCCTTCTTGGCATCCTTCTCGAAAAGTTTGTCAAACTCATCGGTTTTAAAATCGGCGAAAAACCTATGAAGGGGAATTCGGTAGATGCTGCTTGAGTTCATTCCCCTAGGGTAGCTGGGCGAAAACCTATCGGTGGTGAAGTAGATATACTTACCATCGGGCGACCATGCTGGCTGCGATTCGGTTACCCCTGTGTTGGTGATATTGATGGTTTTACCTGTGCCTACTTCGTGGATAAAGATATCCTGCTCAAAAGCCCTGAACGCTGTATACGATACGTACATATCGTCGGGCGAAAAGCGTGGGGTTGAACTTTGGAAACCCCAAATCTCATCGGATGCAATGGTGGTAACCTTTCTCGATTTAAAATCGAGGATGTTTACATCGTTCCTGCCGCTAAGGTAAACCCCCTGAGTACGCTTGCTGTTTAGGGTCATTTGCCTGTTGGTTTTCTCATCGGAGGTGAGCTGCTCAGGCTTACTCCTTCCGTTGGCGGCAATGCTAAACCAGTTGGCCCAGCCCTTGTGGGTTTGGCTGTATATAAGGGTTTGGTTGTCGTCTGTCCAAAACACTTCGAACACGCGCTCGTTAGGGTTGGTGGGCATTTGCCTCACAAACTTACCCTTGATGTCGGAGACAAATAGCTGGCCACGCGACACGAACGCAATCTTTTTATTGTCGGGAGAGATATCGAAATTTGATATCTTACCCTCCACGTTAAAGCTGTTCTCCAGCTCAAGGGTTGAGTTGCTATAAAGCGATACGTTAACCTTGCTGCTGGTTTTGGAGGCCACATCGTAAATCCATAGCTGGTAGTCCTTTTCGAAAACAATCTTTTCCCCATTGGCGCTTACCTGGGGTCTTTTCATCGATGCATCGAACTGGGTTAGCTGAATTTTATTGTCATTAACCAGCTGGTACAAATTGTATTCATCGTTGTACTCGTCGGAAACAAGGTAAACGTTACCATTCAAATCAATGGTTGGCCACATGTCCTTGCCCTTATACTGGGTGTGCTGCACAAAACTCTTGGTATTTGGGTTATACGATAGGATTTGGGGGCTATGGTCGCCTTTGTACTTTTTCCTTTGGGTGAACATGAAGCTCTCCCATGAGTCGGTAAAGTAGAAGTCGTTGGTTTGGGGGTGCTGAACAGTATGATGCGGGTTGTTAAAGTAATGCTCGAAAAGCCTTTGGGGGGTTCCGCCAGTAATGGCTACACGGTAGGTAGAGTATAAGTTGTACCTATCCGATGAGAAGTAGATCCATTTAGAGTCCCACGACCAGCTATCGACATGGTCGTTGGCATTGTGAAATGTTAGCTGGGTAATTTCGCCACCCTTGGCAGGCATTACGTAAACATTTTGAGCCCCATTTTGGCTGCCAGTAAAAGCTATCCATTGCCCATCGGGTGAGAAGCGCGGCAGGGTTTCCAAGCCGTCCATGGCGGTTAGCCTGAATGCAGTTCCTCCCTCAGACGAGACTTTCCAAAGGTCGTTCTCGTAGCTGAAAACTACCGACGATCCATCGGGCGAAAGGGTTGGCTCCGTGATGAAGTGAGGTGTTGTGTTTCCTCCATAAATACTGAGCTGTAGAATTAATAAGGAGGCTGTTGCTAGCAAAATTCTTTTCATAAGCGTTGTGTTGTTTTTCGTAGAGTGAAATTAGCTTTAAAAAATATTCAGGAAAATATTAGCGTGATCATTTATCAACTTTAACACATTTGATGAACTGAAATGGCAAAAGTTAAATAAGCGTTTGAATTTGTGTTGAAAAACATCTACCTTTGCGCCGCTTGGAAGACTGGTTTATTCAATAATATTATAAGTAAGTTAAACAATTGCAACACAGTAGTGTTGTTTGTGTATAAACTAAACTATATCTAAATGATAAATGTAAAGGACACTTCGAAGATTGCGCTAATTACAAAGAGCAAGAGTTACAGCTATGGTGAGCTCCTTCAGATGATCGAGAGCTTTGCCCTGCTGTTCAGAGGGAAGGGATACCAAAAGATTGCAATTTATTCGGAGAACCGTGCAGAATGGATTGCCGCTTTTTACGCTGGATTACGCAACGAATGTGTTGTGGTACCTATCGATTTCATGTCATCGACCGATGATGCAAGCTATATTATTAACGATTGCCAACCCGAGATGCTTTTTGCCAGCCCTGCGTTAAAAAAACAGGTGGAGGAGATAAAGCAAAAGGTAACAAATATTCCACAGGTACATATTTTCGGTGAGGATCCCGTTGAGGAAGTGCTAGGCGATGTGGAGTGGTTTGCGCCCGCAGATGCCGAGAAAACAGCCGTTATTATTTACACCTCGGGTACCACTGGTAGCCCAAAGGGTGTGATGCTATCATTTAAAAATATTTTTGCGAACCTCGATGGGGTTTCCAAAAGGGTTGAGATATACACGCACGATAGGCAGGTGCTAATGCTTTTACCTCTCCACCATGTTTTTCCGTTGGCAGGCTCGATGATGGCCCCACTGTACGTTGGCGGAACCATTGTGATGTCGCCCTCAATGCAGTCGGCCGATCTGCTGGAAACCCTAAAAAACAATCTGGTGGTCATCATGATTGGCGTGCCTCGCTTGTATGAGATTCTTTACAAGGGCATTAAATCGAAGATTGATGCAACCCTCATTGGACGCATTTTCTACCAGATTGTAAAGCTTTCAGGAAGCCGCAAGCTGGCGCACAAGATATTCAAGAAGGTGCATGTTAGCTTTGGGGGCCACCTTCAGTTCTTGGTTAGCGGTGGTGCTGCTTTACCCAAGCACGTTGGTACACTGTTCCAAACCCTTGGGTTTGATGTGCTCGAAGGCTTTGGAATGACCGAGGCCGCACCAATGATAACCTTTACCCGCCCAGGTAAGGTGCGCATTGGTTCTCCGGGTCAGGCACTTCCGGGGGTTAAGGTTGAGATTCGCGATGGAGAGATTGTTGCCAAGGGCGAAAACGTGATGCAAGGATACTACAACCGACCCGATGAAACCGCCGATGTGCTTAAGGATGGATGGCTTTACACCGGCGACCTTGGTCGACTCGATAGGGACGGGTACCTATACATAACAGGACGTAAAAAGGACATAATCATCCTATCGAGTGGTAAAAATATTAACCCTGTTGAGCTGGAGATATCATTCGAGAAGAATTTCGATGTGGTGAAGGAGGCAGGTGTATTTTTACATAACAATCATCTACATATTGCTATTCTACCGAATCAGGAGTTGCTCACAGAGATGGGTGTTCAGGATATTAATGCCTACTTTAAAAGTGAGGTTATTCCAGCTTTCAATAGTAAGCTATCGCCATATAAGCGTATTTTAAAGTTTGCCATTGTAAGTAGCGAACTCCCCCGAACCCGTTTGGGTAAGATTCAGCGCTTTAAGCTAGCCGAGCATGCATTGAAATCGCAGGGTAAAAAGGAAAAAGCAGAGAACTACGAGGCCACCGAGTACTACATGGCCGTTAAGGGTTATATTGAGTCGCAGATTGATTTTGATATCCAACCAAGTCATCACGTTGAGTTTGATCTCGGTCTCGATTCGCTTAACAAGATGGGCCTTATTGATTATATAGAGAAAAGTTTTGGCGTGAAGATGGACGAGAAGAAACTCATCAGTTTCCCCACTTTGAGCCATATGGCCGAGTATATAAGGGAGAAAAGGCAGTGGTTCAAGGACGAGACCCATAGCTGGGCCGAAACGCTCAAAGAGAAAGTGGATGTTAAGCTGCCCAAGTCATGGCCTACCCATAATATCTTTAAGAGCTTAGCAAAGTATGCATTTAAGGTGTACTTCCGCTTTCATGGCGAGGGGGTCGAAAATATTCCTGAAGGGCCATGTATTATCACGCCTAATCACCAAAGTTTTATCGATGGCCTATTCGTTGCCGCATTCCTTAAGCGTAAGGTGTTTAAGGAGACCTATTTCTATGCTAAGAAGAAGCACGTGAATAATGCATTCCTTCGTTTCTTAGCCCGAACCAACAATGTTATTGTTGTCGATTTGGAGAGCAATATAAAGGAATCTATCCATCAAATGGCCGCTGCGCTTAAAGAAGGGCGTAAGGTGATCATATTCCCCGAGGGAACGCGTTCGAAAACTGGTGAACTTGGAGAGTTTAAGAAGACCTTTGCCATACTGAGCACCGAGCTCGATGTGCCGGTTGTTCCAGTGGCCATTGAGGGGGCCGATAAGGCATTGCCAGTGGGAGCAAAGATTCCTCGCCCATGGAAACGTGTAAACGTAACTTTCCTTGAGCCAATTCAGCCCCAAGGTCATACTGCCGAAACCCTTGTTGACGGAGTTCACGAGAAGATTGAAGAGGTTCTTACCGGACAGGCTAGCTAAAATATTACTACGATAACCTGAAAGGGAGAGGGGGCCTCTCCCTTTTTTTGTTACCCAACAGTTCGTAAATAGATGTCAGGTATTGGCTAGGTGCCAATCCAAGCATATGGCTTTTCCTCTATTCTGGTCGTAAATTTTAAACCGACCATTGCCCATATGATGCAATAAAAACCCCTGGTTGGTGAGGTTTGTTCTATCCAAACATTAGGGCCTTTTGGAGTGCTTGGCCCCTTATATATCAATCCTCGTATTGATTGTATAGCTTATTTGAATCTCGTAGTAGCCATTTACGTTGGATTTTACAAGAGTGAACTCCCTGTCGTGATGATCATCCAAAATTCATACCTGAATGTTAGACCCTGTTTCAATGGGTGTTGTGGCCGATGGTCGTCCTGGAATATCCCAGTAGCCTCCATTGTCCTTGCCGTAATTTATAGCCGACTGGATATAGAACTTTCTGCCCGTAGGCATTTCGGTTGGGGTTTGTGAGTGTAGCTGCAAAGCAAAAAGCATTGCCATTTCTAGTACGATGAGTTTTGTGCGCTTCATATGAACTAAATATTTTATGTATATTTTATTGGTTGCAATTAAGATGAGTTTTGAATTTTTTTTAAGGACATTTTATGTGTTATAAATTAATGTGCTAATGTGTATTTGTGGATCATTGTTGTCCAGGGAAATTAATGCTACAAAATAAGATCCTTCACTCCACTGCGTTACGTTCAGGATGACAGTGCGTTATAAATTGAAGGGGAGAGGGGGGGGGGGGGGGGGGGGGGGGGGGGGGGGGGGGGGGGCGCGGCCCCCCCCC
>Ga0334885_1003263_pt1 | contig 15315 bp, 20 predicted proteins | sample GraSluR1_MG_8_FD_207233 | JGI IMG/M metagenome (GOLD analysis project Ga0334885, IMG submission 207233) | Sludge microbial communities from methane-producing bioreactor in Wageningen University, Netherlands - Granular Sludge_31_05-R1 | ecosystem: Engineered > Bioreactor > Anaerobic >...
CATCGTCGAAGATGACGTTGGGACTGATCCCGAGGCTCGGCTCGTCGATGGAGATGACGGCGACCTGGAAGTGGCGGCTCAGTTTCGCCATCTCGACGAACCTTCCGACGCTTCTGGCGAGGTTATCGAGGATGTCCCAGTAGTCGGTGGCACCGAACCGGGATATGTAGAGCTCCACGGGGCCGGTGACGCAGACCCTGACCGATAGCCTCCCCCCCTCCTCCTCCATCCCTCGACCCAGGGCCTCCAGGGCCGATAGCTCCAGGATCCGGGCCTCCTCCGCCCGGACGAGGTAGGGGCTCTCCGACCTCTTGGGGTCCTCGATGGGGTCCATGAACATCCTGATCATGTCCCGAAACTGGGGGTAGGTGGGGCGCTGGACTCCGGCCTCGACCTTCTGGGCCATGGCGTCCCTCACCAGTTCCAGGTAGGAGTCGCCCGAGGGGAGGCTCTCTCGGCTCATCCCCGGCGGGAGGGGGTAGCTTCCTATGTCGTCAAAGATGATCTTTCGCCCGTCATCCATCCTCTCACCCCCCTATCCTCGGAAGAGCTGCGAGAGTTTCTCCTTGAAGGAGCCGTACTCCCCGGCGACGAGGTCGAACCGCTCCTCCAGATCGTCGAGGCGGGACAAGCCGGCGGGGACCGGCGGCTCCAGGCCGACGGCCCGGACCACCTCCTCGGGGAACTTGGCGGGGTCGGCGGTCTCCAGGGAGACGGAAGGCCTCCAGTCCTCGACCTCCTTCAGGTAGCGGGCGAGCCCCGCCCAGCCGACGGCGCCGTGGGGCTCCAGGAGGACGTCGTACCTGTTGTAGGCCTCGGAGATCGTCTCCCGCGTCTCGCCGTCGGTGACGGAGACGGCGAAGATCTCCCGCCTCATCGCCTCGAGGTCGGGGGCCCGGACGACCCGGCCGGTCTCGTCCATCTCTCCGCCGTAGAGCCAGAAGATCCGGGCGAGGTTTGAGGGGTGGCCGACGTTCATGGCGTTGGAGATGCACTTGACCGACGGCCGGATCGGCCGGTAGTCGCCGGTCTCGATGAACTTGGGAAACTCGTCGTTCTCGTTGGTGGCGATGACGAACCGATGAACCGGAAGGCCCATCCGCAGGGCGATCAGCCCCGCCATGACGTTTCCGAAGTTGCCGCATGGGACGGAGAAGACGACCTCCCGGTCGGGGGCCGCGGTCCGGGACCAGGCGTAGAAGTAGTAGATCGATTGAGGAATCAACCGGCCGATGTTGATGGAGTTTGCGGACGAGAGGTTGAGGTCTGCGAAGTCGGGGTCGACGAAGGCCTGCTTCACCATAGCCTGGCAGTCGTCGAACTTGCCGTCGACGGCCATCACGTGGACATTCTTTCCCAGGGTGGTCATCTGCTTTCTCTGCCTTCCGGTCACCTCCTTCTCGGGGAAGAGGACGACGACCTGGATGTTGTCCAGATCGTAGAAGGCGTGGGCGACGGCGCTTCCGGTGTCTCCGGAGGTGGCGGTCAGGATCACCATGGAGCGGCCCTCCTCTTTTAGGAAGTACTGCATCAACCGGCCCATCAGCCTCGCGGCGAAGTCCTTGAAGGAGAAGGTGGGGCCCTTATCGAGCCTCATCACGTACTTCTCGTCGTAGACCTTCTCGATCGGGACGGGAAAGTCGTAGGCGTCCTCCAGGATCGCGACCAGGTCATCCTCCGGGATAAGATCCCCGAGGTAGCGGCGCATCACGCAGAGGGCGATCTGGGGGTACTCCATCCCCGAGAGGGAGGCGAGCTCCTCTTTCGGGATGCTGGGGATCGAGTCGGGGACGTAGAGCCCCTTATCGGGGGCCTGGCCCCGGAGGAGGGCGCCCTTGAAGTCGAGGCGCTCGGGGTGGCCGTTGGTGCTGTAGTATTGGATCTTCTTCATAGTCGCTTGAGGATAGGGAGGGATCACCCTTAAACTTTGTCAGGGTCGGGGGCGGGGTCGGCGAAGGCCGCCTCGATGAGGCTCCAGCCCCGGTCGCGCTGGTAGGATTCAGCCACTTCCTGGATCATGGCGTCGAACTGCTCCTGGGTGTAGCTGAGCTTAGAGGCCAGGCCATTGATCCAAGGTTCGACCTCTTTGAGCTTCGCGTTGCCAATAGATTTCAGAATCGTTACGCTTAGAGCTACGAGACGCAGATCTCCCTCGACGCAGCCGCGTAATGAGGCCATAATTCCGAGCTGGGCAAAGGTTTCTGCCTCGCCCACACGGTCCCCGACCTGTTGGGTGATCTTGAGCGAGGTCTCTAACTTCTGGCGCGCCTTGTCGTACTCGCCCCGTTCCAGGTCGATCGATGCCAGGTTGTGCAAGATTGCTGCCTCGCCATAGCGGTTTCCGATCTGCTGCATGATCTGAAGGGCCATCTCGAACTTCTTTCGCGCTTCTTCGTACTCACCACGGTGAAAGTCTAAAAAGGCCAGGCCGTGCAAAGTTCCCGCCTCGCCAGCCCGATGACCGATCTGCTGCCTGATTCTCAAGGCCATCTTGAACTTCTGGCGTGCGTCTTCGTACTCGCCCACTTTAAGGTCGATTATTGCCAGATTGTGCAAGGTAGCTGCCTCGTCTTCAAGGTCTCCGATCTGGTGCCTGATCTTGAGAGCCGTCTCGAACATCTCGCGTGCGTCTCCGTACTCGCCCCTAAAAACCTCAATCGTGGCCAGCTCGTGCAAGTTTGATGCCTCGCCTGCTCTATACCCGATCTGCTGCATGATCTGAAGGGCCATTTTGAACTTATCTTGGGCTTTTTCATATTCACCGAGGTGGACATCAATTCTACCCAGTTCGTGCAAGGCGAATGCAGTGTTTTCGGGAATTGACCCTTCAAAGTTAAGAGAGCGCTGATACCATACCTTCGCTTCTGAGTAATCTGCTCGTTCAATGCAGGACCTGCCAATCCAACCCATAGGAGTAGGATGTTCCTCGTACAGTAGCAGCTCCTCATTCAGCCGTCTTACGCTGTCGTAGAGGCCGACCCGAACAAAGAATCCAGAAATTTTAGCAGTCTCTTCCCGCGCCCGTTCGTAGTCCCCCGCCTGCAGGTACTGAGAGCGCGCCTCCAGAGTCTCTTCAACCGGAGAGAGGCCAAGTTCAGTTGCCTTGTCTTCTTTTACAACTCCGACTAAGAAGTCGCCAGCTGCCTTGTGCGCCGCCTTCCGGTCCTCAGAGCTTAGCTGCGCCAGGAGCCAGCCTCGTAGGAGGCCGTAGACCGCCCAGAGCTCATCAGCTGCCCTCTCGGCATCGGGGTAGGCGAAGGCGTGGTTCTGCCACTCCCGAACGAAATCGTGCAGGCTCTCGGCGGGCTCACCGGTCACGGCCGCCAGGCCCTCCAGGTTCACGGCGACGCCGTAGACCGCAGCCCGGCTGAGCGCCTGCCGGGATTCGGGGCTGAGGTAGCTGTACAATCGAGAGGTGAAGATCTCCTCGCAGTATTCGTCCAAGATCTTCTGAAGCTCGCCCTTTTCAAGGCCGGTGGGGACCAACACCCGCTCAAGCTGCTTTTTCAGATCGTCGGCCGGAATGTCCCTCAGGACCTTTCGGATCTGGTCGAGGAAACGGGGCGTTCCGCCGAAGAGCCGGTGGACCTCCCGCATCAGCTCGTGGGATAGCTCGCCGGAGCGGAGGCGCTCTTCCACCAGGTCGTCGCGCCTCATGAACTTGAAGAATGAGGCCTCGCCGAAGTCGCCGAGGGGCTCCTCGCGGACCTTCGGCGGCAATTTTCCAACCGGAAGGTATCGGGTGGTGACGATCGCCCTCGAAGTTCCGGTTAAGCTTGACAGCAGAAACTCGTAGAACTCGGCCAGCTTCGGGTCTATTATGCTTCTTTTTGCCTCGTCCATGTTCGACTCGAAGTTGTCCAGAACCAGAAGGAAGCGGTTCTTGTTGAGAATCCCGACCGCATATCTCAAGCGCGCATCGGCCGTGATTTGGGGATTATTTAGCTTCTGGAATGCATCGTCAAGATTGGCTGCGAGAAATGCGTCGCTGAGAGTCCGGAGGAGGAAATCCCCGGTCAAGGGCTTATCCCGAGAGCTGGGGACCGCTATGGGCGTGAAGCCGTCCCCCTTCAGCTTCCAGGCGAGCCTCGTCGCAAGGGAGCTCTTGCCACTTCCCCCGAGGCCGGTGATTATAACCGTCTGAAGAGAGCCGTCCCGGAGAGCCGAGAGGAGCCGCTGCTGCTCGCGCCTCCTGCCGACGAACTGCTCTGCGTACCCCTCGGTCATCCCAGGCAGGGGGAGCTGCGGGCCGATCTGGCGGGCTGGCTCCACCTTCGGCCGTCCGGGGTCGGGATCGAAGACGAGGCCCTGGCTGGTGGCGGAGTAGAGGACGGGGAGGGTCCACGACGGATCGCCCCTCTTCTCGCAGGCCTTCGCGACATCCTGCCGGGCCTGGACTAGGGCCCGGTCGATCGGCCTTCCTGCGGCCAGAGTCCGATAGAAGGAGCGGGCGAACTGGTTGGCGACGTCGTCGGATATCGAGGCCGCCCATCCGATGGCGAGGGGCACCTCCTGGCCCACCAGCCCCTGGCAGACCCCGCCCAGGGCCTCGGTCGGCGGGGACTTCCCGGTCTCGCAGCCGGAGACGAAGACGCATTGGACTCCGCTGGCAGCCATCAACCTCCCGAGCTCTTCGCTGGATTTCATGTCGGTCTTGCCGCTCTCGTCCTCGAAGGCGAAGAAGCCCAGGGCGGAGACTGCCTCCAGCGAGGCCGAGCATTTCTTGCAAACTTTATCCTCCGGCCCGTTCAGCCCTTCGCATCGAGGGCACTTCTTGAGGACGGCTCCGTGGCCGGTCAGATGGATGACGTGGGGCTGAAACTGCTCGACGTGATCGCGGAGGTCCTGGAAGCTTCCGAGGTCAGCGGAGTCGAAGGCCACGTCCAGCCCCGAGATCGCCTTCAGGAGGTACTCCTCCTCCCGCTCGTAGTCCAGGGTCGCAAGATCTGTTGGAGAGGAGACCGCCAATAGCAGTCGGAGAGGTGGGGGACGAAGCTCTCCATCGAAGGCTGGGATCATTCCTCCCGATCGGGGAAATCGGCGTATGCTGAACTTGGAGTCCACGCCCAGAAAATCCCCCCCTGGCGGGTGGAGAAGCTCCCAGGGCAGGTTCAAGACGTCCGGCAGATCCGAAGCGATCACCAGGAGGCGCCGAGAGCCTGGCGCCGCCTTTGCTCTCATCTTCTCCCAGGAGCTGGCGAGCCAGAGGGCGAAGAGCTCCGAGCCGAGGGCGGCCAGCTTCTCCGCGGCCAATTTTGGCATGCAGCCGCCTTCGAAGAGTCCGTTGTAACGGCGGGAGATCTCACGCACAGCTTTCGATTCCTCGGGGGAGAGGCTCTGGTTGCTGGCTACTACCTCGCCGTCCACCATGACGTGAAAGAGGAAGGTGGCCTCGGGAGGTGTTCCCGCCTCGTCAACGGAGAGGGTGATGATCGAGTCCTTCGCCATATAATGCGCCTCGGGAGATGGTCTTGGGGTGGTTTACCTTTGGGAGATCTCCCTAAAAACTTATCCCAGCTTCGAAGCTGTCCGCCCCTCCGGAGGCAGGGAGGACAGAGCTCGATCACCAGGAGCCCGATAGCTGCCTCGGCTCGGGATAAGGTTAAATCCATCACCAATCAATAATATTCTCTTATGTTCGCTGAATACATCCAGGCAGCCCTGGACAAGGCGGAGTACAAGCTCATAGACAACCAAAAACCCGTCTTCGGAGAGGTCCCGGAGCTCGAGGGCGTCTGGGCCACGGGCGCGACGGTCGAAGAGTGCAGAAAGGAGCTGATATCCGTCATCGAAGGCTGGATTGCGCTGCGGCTGCGGATGGGCGACTCCATCCCGGAGATCGGGGACGCCGCCATAAGAGTCTCCACGGAGCCGATGGCCATTGTCTAGGCTCGTTCCCGTCTCCAGGACTGAGCTCATCCGCAGGCTGAAGAAACTCGGCTTCGATGGGCCCTATTCCGGATCTGGTCATGCCTACATGGTACGGGACCATCTTTACTTGACCATCCCCAACCCGCATCACGGTGAAGTGATAGGAGCAAGCCTACTGGTGGAGATTCTGAGGAAAGCCAAGATCAGCCGCGAAGAATGGTTTTCTGCAGCCTGAAGATGGAAAACGCATACCGATACAGGTGCGCCGGAAGGCCACCGCCCTGTCACCCTTTGTAACCAGAATACAGCTCCAGGAACTCTTCCAGGCTCACTCCAAATCCTCTCGGATTATCTTTCAAAGGAGGCCTTTGGGAACCTCTCTTTTGGCGTGGAGGGGAATAGTGGTGCTCCTGCCTGTCCTGCGCCCTGAGCTGGAGATGAGATCCCCTGGTTCTGACCACCACGAATCCCATGCTAGAGAGAAATTTAAGGAGTTCCTGGCCGTCAATCGCAGGAAGCTTCTGCATCGCAAACGACTTCCAGCTCTCTATATCCGACGAAGGTGTTGAGGTCTTCGATGGGCGTATCTTCCAGACACATCTCGATGACCTCCCTTATCTTCTCCATCGCCTCTTCGATCGTCTCCCCGAAGGTGTGACAGGCCTTGAGGAGCGGGCAGCTCACGATTTAGTATCCGTCCTCGTCGATCTCCACAATTATGGGCAGATGCAGCTTCTCCATGATCGTTCCAACCAATCAGATGTGGAATCTGAAGTATAAAGATTATTCCGCTCCTTCATTATGCCATGGCATTCGTTGGCGCCGTGTCCGACCGTCTGTATCAAAAGATGTCTGGGGATTCCTCTTTTAAACATACCCGTCACCAACCATTATCGCTATGAAGTACACCGTCATCCTCGAACCGCAGGAAGAGGGAGGTTATACTGTCCGGTGCCTCGAACTGCCTGGGACCATAAGTCAGGGCGAGACGAAAGAAGAAGCCCTGATGAAGATCAAGGAGGCGATCGGGCTCGTTCTGGAGGTTCTCAGCCAGGAGCTTCTGGTTGAGAATGCCGAGGTCCTGAAAGTGGAGCTGGAGGATGTCTGCTGAGCCCCCGGTGATCTCGGGAGAACGGCTGATAAGGATCCTGGTCAAAAATGGCGTTTCTGTAAAAAGGCAGGCAGGAAGCCACGTTGTCCTTCAAAAAGGAGATATCGTTTTTTCAGTCCCTCTCCATGATGAACTTAAGAAAGGCACGTTGAAGGCGATCTTGAGCCAGTCAGGCCTAGAGGTCGATGATCTCCTGAGATGAGACATGCAAACTTTCGGTGATGGATAGGGAATGTCCACCTTTTTGGGGACTTCGACCCCCTGATCGAAGAGATGGGCGCCAAGTTCGATATGAAATTTGAGGAGTTTCAAGAGCGGATCAGATCGAGGAAGGGCGCCGAGTCCATCGACGAGGGGGATGACGTCATGCTCTGGGAAAGCCACGAGGCGGCCCCCGAGTATTGGGCGGGAGCCCAGGCCAATCTCGAAGGAGTCGGGAAATGAAGGTCCAGGATATCCTCGATGCCCTCTCTTCCAGCGGGTCATGTCAAGAGCGAGAAGAACGTCTCAGCGAGATGGAGGCCATTATCAGACTTGAGGGTGCCGATCCTTCTTGACTTGAGAAAAGTGCCCCCTTTTTAGCATCCTCTTAAAATCCTCCTACGCACGTTCGTCCGCGGCCAGGTCATTTCGTGGCCGGGCACGCCGCCCGCGGGCCGAGTGCGCCCCGGGATCGATCAGCCGGAAGGGGTGCGGCGGCGATTTCGGGGACGGCGGGGATTATACGCCTGACCTGCCAGGCGGAAGAGGATGGGCGGCGGTGTCGTTGAAAAAGATTACCATGACATTTATCTCATAAGATCGATAAATTCGTCCGCGGTCAAGTCCGCGTCTTTGAGGATGCTTTTCAGGATTTTTGGGTGGAGGATCTTTCCTGAGTGGTACGGGATGGTTATCCTCGTCCCCTCTTCATTCTTGAAGATCTTATAGCTCCCGCTCTGCCTCGCCAGGAAGAAACCCGCCCTTTCCAGGGCTCTGATGGCCTCATCGGGGGTGACTCGTGGAAGCTTATCCGTCATACGGCTACTTCAAGCGAGGTCAGGCTGACGAATTCGACCTCTGGAAGCTCTTCACCCGCCTCCAGGATATCCTTCACGTGGAGTGAGATCGCGTCCTCCACGTTCTCGAGGGCCTCTTCATAAGTATCTCCCTGAGTGTAGCAGCCCTGAAGCTCGGGACAGAAGGCAAAGTACCCGTCCCTGTCCTTCTCGATCACCACGGAAAAGCGATAATTCTTCATGCCTTCACCATTCGTTCTCATCAGGTTCTGGTCTAATACCTTAAGAGGATTTCGAAAATCCAGATGATGGTGGAGGCGTCGCGATCGCCGGCCTCCGGCCTCCATCCCGCCGCCTGCGGGGTCGAGGACGCCCGAGGATCGATCGGCTTGGAGGCGGACGGCGTGGGTTTCACGGAAGTCGGAGAGATGATGCGCAAGAACGGTGCAGTGGCGGAGATGGGCGGCGTGAATGCTGAAAAAGATGACCGACAGTTTATATCTCATACTCTCGAAAGCGATCTCGCCGATGCGAGAGCAGCATCAGCATCAGGCTCCTATCTGATGTCGAATGCCCTCCTCGACATCTAGACTATTGGATCAACTACTTCGATGAAGTCTATCCTCTTGAATGCTCGATCGTGGGTCATGAGCTTCTCGATCCCAAGCTCTTCCATCGAGGCCAGTATTGTGGCATCCCGACCACCAATTCCAGTATGCAAGAGCCTTGCCAGGTATTCTATCGACTTTCGGGCGATATCTTGATCGAAGTCGACGATCTTCATCGGGTAGGATAGGAAGACGTCCATCTTTTTCTTCCCGTCAGGTCCGAGGTTCTTGATTAAGTAATGGGCGACCTCCATCGCTACCACAGTATTTATGGCCACTCCGCTTCCGAGGGCCTCTTCCAACCTCTCCGAGACGACATCGTGTTCCGTGGTGGATCGGTCGAAGTAGTAGCACCAGATGTTGGAGTCGACGAAGATCAGGCTTCCCATATCCTCTTCGCCTCGAGGGGATCGATCTTTGAGCTCTCAACGCAGCCTCTCAGCTCCCGTTTGAATTTTGCCAGGCTTGCCAATGGCTTGATCACGACTTTTCCGTCTTCCAGCCCGACCTCAACCTCATCGCCGTCCTTCAGACCAGCTTTTTGTATGATCTTTTCGGGGATCGGGAGCTTATCGCCTTCGAGTTTGGCTCTCATCATCTGGAGATCACCAGAGTGCTTTATGAGCCTGAAACTAATTAAATCCCTCTGAAAACTGAAGATCTTGCCAGCGCCCAAGCCGATGGATACGCCGTCGCTGGCCTCCCTCCCGCCGCCCGCGGGTCGAGGGCGCCCTGGGCTCGATCGGGCCGATAGGCGGGCGGCATGGGTCGGGGGACCTGCCGAGATGATACGCGCGACCGGCGTGGCAGAGAATAAGGCGGTTCACGTCCACGACACGGGGGAGGCGCCGACGACGAGGTTGATCCCGGTGCATCTTCGCCGCATTTATATCTCTTGAAGGCCTTATTTTCCAGGTCGGTGAAGAGAATGAGCGAGACGGTTGAGGTGTCCAGGGAGGTCTTCGAGCCGATCTCCATGCTGGTTCGAGACGGCCTATTCAAGGACGAGAAAGACGCCCTGAGAAGCCTCGTTCTGGATCAGGCCGCATCGAAGATCCGCCACTTCGACTCCCTGATCGAAGAGATGCGCGCCAAGTACGATATGAGCTTTGAGGAGTTCGAAGAGCGGATCAGATCGCGGAAGGGCGCTGAGTCCTTCGACGAGTGGGACGACTTCATCATCTGGGAGAGCTACGAGTCGGCCCGCAAATACTGGGCGGGCGTTCAGGCCAATCTCAAAGGCATCGGAGAATGATAGTCCAGGATATCCTCGACAGCCTCTCATCCAGCGAGATCGTCGAGGAGATTGAAGTAATGGTATTGGTCCAGGAGCCCGGAAGACAGGCGCTCCGGGCCGTTGCATCGCTGAAGGGAGGATACTTCCTCTCCATCAACGAAGCATTGGGCAGGGACTTCAGGCGTTATTCCTACCACGTACAAAAAGAGGAGAAGATGGTCCGAAGGTGGGACAACGCCCCCCACTGGCCGGATATGAAGACCTTCCCGCATCATCTTCATATCGAGAGCAATAAGAACGTCTCGGAGTGCCAGGAAGTTCTCATTGGGGACGTGCTCAACGAGATGGAGGCCATCATCAAACTTGAGAGCGCTGTTCCCTCTTGACTTGTGAAGGGAGTCACCTGTACAGACCTGGCAGTTAATTAAAATCTCTTTTTACCAGTCACGGTTGGCGGAAAACCGCTGCAAAGTTCCAGCTCCCCCTTCCGAAACTCGCAGACCCCCTCCACCGTCACCCCCTCCGGCAGAGTCGCGAACCTCGCCCTCAAGATCAGATCCGCCAGCTCCTCGCGCATCACTTTGGCGATCCCCACGATGGAGGTGGTGGGCCTCGGGTTCACGTCCACGACCCGGGGGAGGTCGCCGACGACGAGGTCGATCCCGGCGTAGCCCGAAAGGTCGAGGGCGCGGGCCGCCATCTTCGCCGCCTTCAGGATCTCCTCCTCCCGGTCCGAGCGGTAGGGGACGATCCCGCCCTGGTACTCGAAGCCCGCCTCGACGCTGACGAGCTGCTTGTTGACGGTCAGCGGGAGGACCCGGTCACCGGAGGCGATGAGGCTGACGCTGAGGGCCTCGCCCTGGTGGAACCTGGTCGCGATTCTGTCGCCCAGGTCTTCCGGGAGACTGTCGACGAGCTCCAACCTCTCCGAGCCGCAGCCGAACCTCGGCTTCAGGACGAAGGGGCCGGTTCCGGGGTCGTCGGGATCGGCGATCTCGACGACGGGAACGCCCGCCTCTTCCAGGCGGCGGGTGCAGGCGAGCTTATCGGCGGAGAGCCTCGCGGCGGCGGGGGAGCAGCCGAGGTTTGCGGTCCCTTTTTCCAGGATCTCCAGAAATCCGGGCAGAAGCTCGTCGGGAGAGATTACAAGCCCTGCGTCCGTGCCTGAACCGGCGAGGAACTCCTCGAAGTCCCGATCGCTTTTGCCGCCGAGGACGATTCCCCGCCCGGCGCCGATGGTGGGCCCCGCCGTCGGGTAGATGACCTCGTGGCCGAGCCGCTCGAAGCTCCTCGCGAGGATGGAGAGCATCGCCCTCCCCTCGACGGCGTAGGTCCCCGGCAGATCAGCAGCCACGGCGTACTCGGCGATCAGAATCTTCATGGAATCTCGGCGCTGCCTTAGTACTGCCTCGCGAGAAGGGCGCACTTCTCGGTCCTGGCGCCGCAGATGATGCAGCTTCCCTGGTAGGTTTCTTCAGTCCGCCAGGGCTCGCCGAGGACGGCGGCGCCGACCTCCTCCTCAATCCTGTGACCGCACTCCTCCGAGCCGCACCATCCGACCCGGGCGACCCCGGCCGCGGTCTGGACCCTCGCCTCCTCTGCCGTCTCGCAGTCCTTCACCTTGCTCTCCTGGAAGGCCTGGGCCTTCGCCAGCATCGCCTCGTGAAGATCGGCGGCTTCATTCAGGATTGTCTGCTCTAAGTCGACTAGGGGAACGGTCAGCTTCTTGCCGTCGCGCCTTGCCAGGACCGCGACCCCGTTTTCGATGTCCCGTGGCCCGATCTCGATCCGGATGGGGACCCCCTTCATCTCCCACTTGTAGAACTTGGCGCCGGGCCGCTCGTCGCTCTCGTCGATGGCCGCCCGGATCCCGGCGGCGGCTAGCCTCGCTTTGATCTCCCGAGAGACCTCCAGGGTCCTCTCCTTATCCTTGAAGAGGATCGGGACGATGACCACCTGGACGGGGGCGACCGACCAGGGGAGGACCAGGCCTTTGTCGTCGCCGTGGACGGAGATGAGGGCGGCGATGCACCTCTCGGAGACGCCGTAGCAGGTCTGGTTTGCAAACTCCTGCTCGCCGCCCTCGTTCTCGAAGGTGATCCCGTAGGTGGTGGCGAAGTTCGTCCCCAACAGGTGGGCGGTCCCGATCTGGAGCGTCCTCCCGTCCGGCATCACCGTGTCCAGGGCGATGGAGTAGTCCGACCCCGGGAACTTGTCCCAGGAGGGCCTCCTCGCGAAGAGGAAGGGGATGGCCAGGCGCCGGTAAAACTCGGCGTAGATGGTGAGGGCCGCCTCCACCTGCTCCGCCGCCTCATCCCAGGTCGCGTGGACAGTGTGGGCCTCCTTGAAGGAGGTGATCTCCCGCAGCCTGATGAGGGGCCGGGTGTGCTTCGTCTCGTACCGGAAGGTGTTGACGATCTGGTATATCTTGAGGGGGAGGTCGGCGTGGCTCCTCACCCAGAGCTTGAAGATGGGGTATATCGCCGTCTCGCTCGTCGGCCTGAGGGCGAGCTTGATCTCTAGGGGGGAGGTCCCGCCGTGGGTGACCCAGTAGACCTCGTCCTCGAAGCCCTTGATGTGCTCAGCCTCCTTCATGAACTCCGTCTCCGGGATCAGGAGGGGAAACTGGGTCTCCTGATGGTCGGGGTCCAGAAGCTCTCTCATCAGGTCGTAGACGTTCCTCCGGAGGGCGAAGCCGAAGGGATACCAGACGCACATCCCCTTGACGGGATAACGGACGTCGATGATCTCCCCTGCCTTCAACAGCTCGTGATACCATTCGCTGAAGTTCTCTTTTCCCGGTAGTTTGGCCTCGGTCATTCGATCACCGATAACGATTGCGAATCTACAATGGGTTGGATGAAGGGCTGGACGATGGCTGGAGTTATGAAGGCCTCGATCGCCGCGGCGATGAAGAGGAGGAGGGCGACCCATCGGAGTAGGCGGATCCCAGCCAGAAGCTCTCCTTCCAGGTCGACCCTCCTCCCCAGGAGGGTGAGGATCATGAGATGGCCGAGCCGAAACCCCACCCCTATGGCGACGAGGACGGTGGGAAGCTCGATGATTCCGTGGGGGATTATGGCGACGAGGACGAAGGTGGCTCCTCCGGCCATTACAGCCTGATGGACGACGAGGCCTACGACGGCCCCGTTCAAGACGACGACGACGGCGGGGACGATCCCAAACCCCACCCCCAGGAGGAGGGCGAGAGCCGAAGCGAAGAGGTTGTTCAGGAATATCGCCAGCATCATCTTCGCCGGGCTCAGATCCAGGATCCACTCCAGCTTATCTGCCACCTCTCCTACGTAGGCGGCCCCTAGGGTCGGATCCCTGGCCGAGACGGCGAATCCCAGGACGGCCGCCCCGAAGAAGAGAGAGACCGAGAGGAGGATGTAGGGGCGGATGGACCTGAGGTATGAGGCATCTTCTTTCCAGTTCAATCGAGACATCCACCTCCATCACCCTCCGACATCGTATAAGATTCTGGCGATTTTATCGATGGGGGATGGTCCTGGATCGGCCTAGCCGGCCCACGCCCCCGCCAGATAGCTTGCCCCGAAGAGGACGAGGAAGGCTCCGCAGAGGGCTAGGGTCCGCCGGTAGTTCACCTCGGATAGGAAGTTCCTCCCCCGGTGGAGGCTCGTCGATACGAAGGTGTACCACCCATAGTCCGCCCCCCAGTGACCGATCATGAAGATAATCGCCAGGAGGGTCCCCTCCCGAAGCTCCGCCAGGACCAGGGCAGACCCGACTGATAGCCACCAGACCCAGAAGTAGGGGTTTGCGACGCTGGTGAGAGCTCCTGCCAGGTAAGGGTTCGACGAGGCGCCCTCGGTAGAGATCTCCATGGTGGCGGTTCTGCTCCCCCTCAAGGTCATAAGGCCGAATAGGATGAGGGCCGTCCCCCCGACTGCGGCGACGATGGCGGTATGCGTCTGCGCTACCGATGCCAGCCCCACCACTATCAGGAGGAAGACCACCACCTCGGCAAGGGCGTGGCCCGTCGCCACCTTCGGACCCATCGTCCACCCTCGTTGGAGGGAGGTGTTTATGGTGGCGACGAGGGTCGGCCCCGGAGCGAGGGCTCCAGTCAGCCCTATGGTGAAGGCCAGGATCAAGGTCTGAAGAGCCCCTTCCATACTCCTAAACCACCCCTTCCAAGGTATCTGAACCTTTCGACCTGGAGGCGGCCTAAGAGGAGTACGCCTGCCGAAGGGAAAGGGTTGAGCTGCACTAGAGAGCGAAAAGTCGAGGAGGCGAGATTGATAGCCCAGGCGGATAAACGATAAGCCCCTATGGACCGGTCGGGATTTGAACCCGAGGCCTCTACCATGCCAAGGTAGCGATCTACCCCTGATCTACCGGCCCGCTGGGCGGGGCATATGCAGACCTATCAAATAAAGATGTCGGTAAGCGGGGCCGCGAGGTCGGCCGCAAAAAGCTACCTCCTCAGGGTGGACTGGAACGTCTCCATCGCCGATACTACGGGCCTCCCCCAGCGGATGCCGTTCAGGAGGTCCTTGACCGTCATCTCCTCAACCTTCGGGTAGTTGAGGAGCTTCTCGTAGTCCTTGGTGACGGCGTAGTTGTAATGGCCGTAGGCGACCGTTACGCCGTAGGTGAGGAGCTTGTGGGCCCGCCGGGACGAGGTGTAGACCGCCTGCCTGGGGTCGTAGACCGCGTCCGCCCCGATCCTGAAGAGCCTCACCGAGAGGTCGTAGTCGTCGAGTAGGGAGATGTCCCGGTGGCCCCCCGCCCGCTGGTACGTATCCCTCCTCATGGCCATGTTGGAGCCGATCATGTAGCAGAAGTTGAAGGCTTTGAGGAGCTTGTAGGAGCTCCTCCAGGCCCTCAGGATCTCGGTCCTGAGGTCTCTATCCTGAAATATCACGGGACCTGTGCTCGCCTCGTGGACCTCCAGGTTCCGGCTGACCACCTCAAGCCAGACCTTGGGAAAGGCGGTGTCGGCATCGGTGAAGGCGAGGGCGCCACCGGTGGCGGCCTGGGCGCCGTCCCTCCTCGCTCCCCCGATCCCGGGGTGGTTCTGGGAGATCACCCGGTCTGCGTACTTTTCAGCGATCTCGACGGTCGCGTCATCGGAACCCCCATCGACTACCACTATCTCGAAGTTTTCTCTTCCCAGAGATTGACTTGCAAGGGACCTCAGGGTCGCCTCTATCTCCTCTGCCTCGTTCAACGCGGGAACGATGACTGATATCATTGAACATACCTCGGACCGAATAGGGCGGATAAGCCACGAGATAAAGGGCCGAAGCCGCCGCCGCCGCCAGAGATGGCTGATACAGCCGGGATGCTGCTAGGGCGAATACCACGGAGAGGGCGGCGAGTCCCCCGAGCATCATTAGGCCGTTCTTCTGTCCCACCCTGGTCACCGTGGTGGTGGTCGACCCCAGATCTTCTGCGTAATCCACTATCTGATGAGCTATAAGGGCCTCGCATCCGACTATAAAGAGAAGGATGGATATCAAG
>Ga0334885_1003282_pt1 | contig 15264 bp, 16 predicted proteins | sample GraSluR1_MG_8_FD_207233 | JGI IMG/M metagenome (GOLD analysis project Ga0334885, IMG submission 207233) | Sludge microbial communities from methane-producing bioreactor in Wageningen University, Netherlands - Granular Sludge_31_05-R1 | ecosystem: Engineered > Bioreactor > Anaerobic >...
TTTTAAGTAGCATCTCACCATCTTTCTCATCTTTTTTAGCTAGTCCCAACCAATTTTTTTCCGATTGTTCATACTTATCTTTCCACCGATTCTTAACATGTTCTGCCATCTCCTCCACTGCATCTCGATGAAACGTATACATAACGACACTTCCATCATTATCCCGTTCAAAAAATTTTAATCGGGTCATTTATATCATCACCGGGTCTTTCAGTTCCGCCCAACTCTTGGGCCAAAATTTCTTCGGAAGTTCACAGCGTCTAAATATCTCTAACATGTCAGGATTTTCAATCACTGGATCAAAACTTGGATCGCAATAATCGCCATACGCCATTCCATCAACTCTGAAATACCGTTTCCGGTTCTCTATAAAAATTTCTCCGAAGATCTTTGCTTGATAAGTCGCTTCCGCAACATTCGGAAAATATGCCGGAATTGTATTTCCAGTTGCTTCCCCTCCCACATACTCGTCTTTCGTTTCATGTATCAAAATAATATTCAAATGTTCATTTACAAAATTTAACGTCTTAATCTGATCCTGAGAAATTAGCCCCCATTGCATCTTTCCAGGGACTTTATTTTTTTCATCCTCGTATTGGACTCTGGCCATCATTCTAAAATTAGTTGTATCGTCATAAATAATCCACGGTCTTGGATCGCTCGATTCTCTCTTTGGTAAACTCTTAACAATTTTTCCGACAGTTGCTTTATAATCGTTCCAATTAACTATATAATGATAGTTATTCATATCGAATTTTCCAGCATCTGCCAACTTCTCACAAGCTACAAACGAATCCCCACCATGTGCTTTGATAGTGACTTTCTGCAAATCTTCTACTTCAACATTTGCAAAATTTAGTACATGGCATCCCGGAATTCCCGCTGCTAATGTCGTTTTTCCAACTTTCGATTTTCCGTAAATACTGATTCGTAACGGTTCCAAATATTGATTGTTAATCACGGCCATTTTATAACCTCAAAAAAATATTTTTAAGGAGAGATTTACTCTCCAAATTCAACATTCAGAACAATTTTTCCATCAACGTACTCTACGATTCCCTCGTCTACCAGTCTCTTGTAATCTTCCGCAAACGTCTCTGGATATTCTACTCCAGCAAGATATTCCTGAAGTTCTTTCTTTGTGACGTTTCCAGCATTTTTCACTACTAAAAGTGACGCCACAAGTTCAATTGGTACGTCGTCAATCGAAATCATCACTTTCTCAAATTTTCTAATGCTCTTCGGATCGAGAGACACCCATCCGTTTCTATTTAGTACCGTTCCAACGAACTTATCCCCAACATTGATAAAGTCCGTAATTGCTACATCTTCGCCGGGCTGAATCGCCCTTCCCGTTATCGGATAAATCCACTTTGCGAATCGACCGCCCGCATACATCAGATTCTTTCCTTCGGGAATTTCGATATCCACAAACGAATTTGTCCAGTCCGGAAATTCAGCACAATCAAACAGAAATCGGTATCGGTCAACAAACTTTGGAACTTCCCATTCTCCATTGTAGGACATCAGCTTATCAATTCCATCGACGTACTGTTTGTTAGCCGCCGATAGATCTTCATATTTCTGGTTGGCAATTCCCTTTTCCATCACTTTGCAAACTTTTTCCGTAAGTTCAACATCTCGAAAAACTAGAGAAACATTCTCTCCACCAATCGGGTATTTGCTCATCTGTCCCTCTACGGTCCACTTCTTATTTAGTACTGAACTCATGTTACTTCCTCGCCGCTTCGCACTGCGGCATCCCCTACTATACCGCTTCTAGTATTTATAGTTTACGCTCTTTTTATTAGAACAATATTATAATTAATATTGAATAATAATATTTGAAAAAAAAAAATATATATTGCATCCACTGTTGGGCGAGGATCGGGCGCTAAGCGCGCCCACGCTACTTTTCCGGGCAGTGATCTCAACCGCCTCAAGTTTCTATTTATACTTTTGTCGATATAGAAAGCGCCGAGGTGATACGTTCCCGCTTCGCTACCAGATCCATTTTTCGCGCCGTGGCCCACTGGATCTCTCGATCCATCATTGCTATCTCCTCGTCGATCCTGGCGAGAGACGTCTTTTCGACGATAGGCTTCTCAATCAGTATCTGTTTTTTTGCGGTGTCTTCCGTGGTATCTTTTTGATCCCATGTGATAATTTCGGTCATTTTTTGCCCTCCATCGCGCCCAGTTCGGCTGCCAATATTTCGACTGCCTTTCTCATCACGGCCGCCTGGGCACTATGCATCTGAATCAGGTCTTCCATTCCGACCGATTCGGCTATCCTCAGATTCAATTCTGCGCTATACTTGTCAGCTTCGTAATTTTTCAAAAGCTGTTCCACTATCTGGATTTTCTCGGAAATTTCAAGCATCGATTTGTGCCTCCAAAAGTTCAACTCTTGCGGCCAATTCTTGTATCGCTTTGACCGCGACAGGTAGTAGTTTCCCGCTGCTGGCCTCCCAGCGATCATCATTCGGCTTGAAGACGAGACCGGGTATCTCGTAGCCAAATTTCTTTTGTGAGTCGTCGAGATCCTGAGCGATAAACCCTGTATCTTCATCGCCGATCCGCGATCCGTCTCGACAGTTCCAAACCCACTTCGACGGTTTCAAGTCTCTGATGAAGTCGAGTCCCAGAGGGATTGGCTCGATAGCGGTTTTGTCCCTGCGGTCGGAGAGGGCGGTGATCGTCTGCGTCTTGCATCGCAGGGTAGTTACGTTGGCATCGCCGAGTGTGATCTCGTTCGTTGCGTCGACGGCGGAAGCCTGCGCATTGTACCCAACACACGTCAAATTTGTGCCCTCCATGTTGCTGAAGCCGGCGTCTCGCCCGAAGAACGAGTTGTAGTTGCCCGTCGTGTTGTTATAGCCAGCTTGCCGGCCGAAGAACGAGTTTTCGGAGCCCGTCGTGTTGCTGTAGCCGGCGTTCGCCCCGAAGAACGAGTTGTAGTTGCCCGTCGTGTTGTTATAGCCGACGTTTACCCCGAAGAACATATTCGAAGATGCGGCTGGCTTGAGATGGTGGCCTGCGAGAGTGATGAGCCCCCCGCTTGCGATAGTGATCCCGTTACCCTCGTCGTCCTGGAGCTGGAGGCCGTCGCCGTCTCTCGCCCGGATTTTGTCAGTCGCGATGTACTTACCGTCGGCTTGCGTGACGTTATCGTTTAATGTCGTTATTCCTTCGATTAAATTATACTGTGCAATATCTTCAATTTGCGCATTTTCTATAGATGTATCATTAGCTGGAACATATACCAACGCGATAATTACGCCCGCAGGACATCCAGTTTTCGGATATGGACTTTCATATTGAGTCCAAACAGTGTTTCCCAACGGATCACTTACGGGTAAAGCATCTCCAGTATGAACTTGTGCAACTCCAGAACTATCAACATAAATAACATCTATTCTATCATTAGTTCCATTTGCAGCGGAAATTGTAACATTATTTCCTGCAACAGTCTTATAGACATCTCCATAAAAAATTTCGCCAGAATCTACTACTACATCCATATCTGGAGTGCCATTTTCATGAACATCACATCCAGAAATAACGGAATATCCCTCACCAACTCTCGATTCAGCTAACTTATGAATATAATGGATAGTGTCTAATCTGTCAGGTTGCCAACTACTAACATTAGCCATTTATTCCCCTCCGAGTAATCAAATTATTCAATAATGTAACTTCTTGTTCAATAGATAACACTCCTCCACAAACTTCTGCGTTTTCTTGGGCAATCATCCATTCATCTATTGAAAAAACTCCTTTATATATTAATAAATCTATTAAAGCATGTACCGTAAAATTATTTTCATGTTGCTTCACATTTAAATTCTCTTGAATTTCTTCTCTTGAATCATTTTCTACTCGATTAATAAAGTTCATCAGTTTTGACATTACTTTATCAACTCATTTAAGGAAGTTGGATTATCTTTTTTCTTCATAATTTTCACGGCTTGGAATTCATCTTTAATATCTTTCATTGCTTCTAATTCAATGTTCCGAACTCTCAATTTTTCTTCCAACGCATCAGAATGTTGCATTATCATTGCATGTTTATTTACTTTGTTGAGATCTTCCATTGTAAGAATATTTCCGTCTTCATCAGTCCAAGCAATAGATGCAATTCTAAATTTTGTTCCGTCGTCTTCAAACTGATAAATGTTTAAAACTTCATACTGTCCCAAAACTCGATCTTCTTTTAACATTCGTTCCCGACTGTACAAATTTCTTCCTTTACTAGATCGATTCAATGTTTTATTTTCTTCTGAAATTATTTCCATAATGTCATCAAAATGTTTGTAACAAACTTTCTTCTCTTCTATTTCTGGCGTAAATTCTTCCATAAGTTCTCCTCCAATCGACAGGTTTAAATAGTATTAGTGTTCTATTATAGGCCATGCGAAAAATTGTATTTGGCACGATGATACTTATAATCTGTATAACTACAGGTGTTGCTATGCCGCTTACTGAGTTCTTAATATTAGATAATACAGATAAAAATATTTTTATAGAAAATGAATATGTGTGTGTTCATTTTGCAGATGATCTGATAAAAAATGCATCCAAATACAATATCGAATTATATATGGGTGGAACAACATTAAAAGATGGTTCGCCCCATGCGTTAGTAGTTTATTATAGTAATAAAAATATCACTATAATAGAACCACAAACCGACGAAATTATATACGATGTCGATAATTTAATTATTTATGATACATATGAGATTATCGGGTGGAAAGAAACACCGTATGGGAATGCATCTCAAATATATTATAATACATCATATATAGCTATTTAGCACATATTTAGAGGAAATAGACCCATTGATAGCAGCTTTTACTGCGCCGTTTCCTCCATATTCACTTATTGCTATTCTTAGAGTATTATCTCCGTAAATATTTACCAAAGATGAAATATCAATATCATTTATAGTGTCATCTATATAATAATCTTCAAATGGACTTCCCGGAACTGCACTATTGTTTAACGTAATTGTAACTATTATATGTTTTGGGCTTCCTGTTGCAATCCAATTTAAAGCTCTCGTTATCGCATCCGACATCGCATCTTCTATATGCATTGGCAATGTGTGTGTAGGGTTATCAGTTACAGAATGATCTGCATGTCCCGCATGAGTACCAGTAGTATATCCTGAAATATTATGGTCGTGTGCATCAGATGCTACGTATATACCAGTTGCAGAAGATGAATGCGTATGACTTCCGGCACTACTTGTACTTCCAGTTCCACCAGAACCAGTTGATCCAGTTCCCCCCCAACTTGTTTCACCCGATCGGATGTAGTGTGAGTGCGCATGTGATGGATCTCCACCAGATCTTGTGGTCGTTGAGTAATATCCGATGGTATGCTGGTGGTTCGGCCCACTATGAGAATGTGATGGCCCGCTATGCGAATGTGATCCAACGGAATTTATAGTTACTGGATAATTTATATCTATAGTTGCAGAATATGATGATGGAACTCCAGTTGTTTTTCCACTCACATTATGATAATGACTCCCCCCACTTCCAGCAGATCCATGCGAAGAACTGCCCCCACTACCAGTGTGTCCACTGTGGCTATGTGAAGGAGTAGTTACAGATACAACTTCAGACTTGAACGCATCTATCGTAAGACTTAACAAAAATCTGTAATCGAAATTTCCATCAATTTGATCCGAATCTATCCTAAATTTTACATCTAGTGGTACATTGTCATCTACATTTCCATCAAAATGAAATTCATAACTTGAATAATATGTATCAATAAAATTCAACATATTGTCATAGATTTCACTCTTGGCTTTTATTAAGTCTTCAGCATCACGAATTCTCCGATTAAGTTCTAACTTCATCTTCTCGTCATTTTTTATAGTGATATGCTTAACTCGTTTCGTAACTTCTTCATCTTGATCCAACGTAATTCTTACATAATCGCCAATCTCAAGCGAATAATCCGGCAAAACGTCATCAACTATATACGTCTGGTTATCATTCCATTGTTCCCAAATATCTTCTAAAGTGGTTTCCAAATACTCACTAAATAAATGCGAATCTGAATACGTAGACTCTCGCCAAACTCCGCTAGAGTTCAAATCGACATACGCGGCCAACTGTTGTGTATATCCAGAACCATATCCTAAACCAACAATGCCATTAACTTTTTTAGTGTCTCGTAAATCTTCCAATTTTCCAATATTCTTATTTTCTGTATATCGTTTCACTGGAGCAGTAGCTGATCCGTTCCCAACTTCTGCTTTACCGTCCAAATAAACATAAGTAGATCCTGATCTACTCTCATAAATAAATTGGAATTCCATTTTACCGAATCTCATCACTCTAATAATTTCTTTATAGAGTTTATCTCGGCCAACTCTAAAAGGAGTTGTAAACGTAGTACTTCCTCCACTAAGAGTGCCAAGTCTTATCCCGGTATCTTTCCAGTTAGGAATACTCATACGGTGATATTTTGGATCTTTATCATCAGTACATCTAACATACAATCCCGTAGATTCTTGATAATATTGTCCTACAGTTAATGTACTTTTACTTCCTCCTTTTACTAGTGGAGTATCATCTTCAAAAATTCCAGAAGTATCAACATCTCCAAAAACCGAAGACGAACTTCCACCAGAAATATAATAAGTAGTTCCTGAATAAAGTTCAAATCCACCAGTTCCCGGACCTGCGATAACTCCAGAATTCGCCCAATATAACAGTCCGATAATACCAGAATTGTCAGATGGTTTCGAACTGCTTAACATTTGAGTTATAGTAGTTGCTGCCGGGTATTCATATAGGCATCCAATTCTTTGATCAAGTAGTGCATCTTTACTTTTGCAATCGCATTTATATGTTTCACCTTTTTCAGTAATTTTGTCTATAGTTCCCGCAAAAGGATAACTCCCTTTGTAACTTACTAAAATAATTGCGTTTTCTTCAACTGGATATTTTTTATAACATGTAAAAGATAATTTGTGAGCTTTGTCATCGTACCAGTCGAAATTATAATTAGTAACATCTACATAAAATGTGGAACCATCCGTATTAGTAACATAAAAAGTATATTCTGACATTTATATTTATTCACCTCCTTCAAGCGAAAAGTTTAAATAGTATAAACTCATAATAATTGAATATGACCAAAGTTAAATTTTGCTCTGCGTGCAAACAATATAAGAACATTTCAGACTTTGGAAAAGATGCTAGAACATTAGATGGATTAAAATGTTATTGTAAAGAATGCAAAAATTTATATGAAAGAAATCGTACATATAAAAATAAAATATATCAACCAATGTCAGAAAATAAAGAATGTGCGTTTTATTTAGGTGTTCATATAGCGGAACGTATTCTATCTAACGTTTTTAAAAACGTTGAACAAATGGTGCCAAATAACCCAGGTTACGATTTCATATGTAATAATGGTTATAAAATCGATGTAAAATCATCATGTAAAATAAAAAGTAAATCATGTACATGGATATTTAGCATTAAGAAAAATACAATTCCAGATTATTTTCTATTAATTGCGTTTGATAATAGAGAAGATTTGAATCCATTACATCTCTGGTTAATTCCATCTAATGTATTAAATACTAAAACTGGTGTGTCTATATCGTCTTCTACATTATCTAAATGGAAAAAATATGAAAAAGACATTAATACAGTGACTAATTATTGTAACACTCTTAGATAGCCCAAAGTCTATATCTGTATGTTCCTGATATAGTAGCTGTAGATGATCCACTTCCATCAATTTTTATAGATCGTGATTCTCCAGATGGAATATTTGGTAAATCACTTGATATTGTAGCATCTCGGATGGCTTCAAATTTTACACTATTAATGGTCATAGTTCCAGTGGCGCTTGAATAAAATCTAATATATACATCAGATTTCTTTTTAGTTCCACTTAAATAATATACGGTATCTGAACCGCTCCCCGATGTCAATGATGCCGTAGATACAGCAGTTGACCAGTTGCTACCATCAGTAGAATATTGGATAGTAGGATTACCAGTTACATTGGTTATGTTAGCAGTTAATTTTATGTTATCTACTAAAACTGCTGGACCATAGAACTTATAATAAAAGTAGTCATTGTTTCCCATTGTAACTTTTCCGGCACTTACTGAACACCCCGATGCAGTTGCGTCTTGTGTAAACAGTGTATTACTTGCGAAAGTATCTGTATAAGTGCAAGTAAGATTGCCGGCGTCATCCAAAACTATAACTTCGTTTGTATTTAATTGATCACATATAGTTAAAGATGATTCTGCGGTAACGCCATCCATAACATATAAAATAACATTCGTAAGATGGCTAGAACTTGCATAAATTCCTGTTACAGACAATTCATATAATGGGCAATTCATATGGCCATGATTTGTAATTGTTGATGTTGTAGTGTACGGCAAACTTGCGGAAGTTGCCGTAAATGTTGATTCATCATCAGCATATCGCCACGGATGCGTACAAACTAATTTACATTTTAAACAATTTACAAATCGTCTCTGATCATATTCTGGAACGGCTTCAATATGCGAAACTTTATAATAAAAGTCAGAAAATCCATCATAAAAAGTTGTAGGTGTTCCTAACAACGTATTTACAAATTCATTCATGATTATTCTGTCAGTTGTTCTTATCTTAAATTTGAATGTTAACGGGGTTCTTCCCTGATCAGTTGTATTATAATCTTTGCTATTTGGATAAGATAACTTGTTCATCTGAAGATCGAAACCATCAGCTTCAACATCATAAATATATTCAGTAAAGTCAGTACCATTAATATAATAATATGGAGATTTATATACTATTATATCTGCGGTTATAGTCTGCGGCGTTGCTGGTGTAGTTAAGTGTATATCAGTGGCTATATTTTTAGTAATTGCGTGCTCAAGAATTAATATATCTGTTGCAATATTCTGTGAAAAATTTTCAACAACTAAAATATCTGCAGAAATATTTTTAATTGGTTGCGTTTCAGAAATATGTATATCCGTACTAATATTTTTAGTAATTGCGTGCTCAAGAATTAATATATCTACTACTATATTATTTAGTATGTCGTGAGAAAACGATGTGGCATATCCAACATGGGTTAATCCGACATGTTTAGCATAGGTGGTTACTGAATGCGTACTAATTTGTTTTGCTATATTTATATCTGTTGCAATATTTTTAACTGGTTGCGTTTCAGAAATATTTATATCTGTTGCAATATTTTTAGTAATTGCGTGCTCAAGAATTAATATGTCAGTAGAAATAATTTTATTGCGTAGTTTCTCTACATTAACAAGACCAATATGGGCCGATCCAATTTTAGAAGTTCCTGTAGTGGCCACTTAAGACCACCTCTTAAACTTCATCATACTGAAATGTAATATTTTTGGATGATTTCGCACCTTTAGTCGCGGTAGTTCCAATATAAGCTTGAATACAAATAAAGTTTGTATAGTCGCCAGTTCCACTATTTTTAATCATTGTGAGAGTTAATGGTGAACCGCTTGTATAACTGAACAAATCTGTTACAGAAGTAATAACTCCATTATAAACGGTGGTCATTTTGGTTCCCGTCACTCCCGGAGTTCCTGTAGCTTGAACATAAGTTACCGGATATTGATTGCCAATATTAACAGTTATTCCCGTTCCAAATCCCGTTCCATCCGTATACAATTGCATATTTGTTATAGAAGTGTTTGGCGCAACAGGTACATTTATTTTGCTGGAAACTACATAAGAATAATTAGTTCCAGCGTCAGGAATTCTTACAGGATATGAAATAGTTGAAGTGTCATTATTATCTGCACTTTTTAATCTTATTCCTGTTCGTGTTGCTCCACTTCCTGGGGCAGTTCCAGTATATACTTGAAAGTTAACTGTAGCTGTCATTTATATTTTCCTCCTATAATATTATTGGATTCACATCTATATATTTTATAATAATATCTTTATATTTAACATCCGAAATATTTACTTCAGATGTTCCTTTTGCATTTTCAATATATTTTCCATCAAATAAAAACGAAGTCGCCATTACCAGTTTATCAATATCACAATCTACTTTAGCAAGTTCGACATTCTTAAGAAATTCTGATCCGTCATCTTTTATAACACCAATAAAATATTTAGCAGGCAATATTGTAGGTTCTCCACCTCTTAGACTAATTTGTTGGCGTCGTCTTTTCCTAAAAATTATTCGAGTGTTCGCTGGTTTATTAATGCTCAGAATCACAGGAGTTTCTTTTAAATTATATGGCATTAATATAAATCGTTTAATAAAATCAAAAGATAACTCATGAAACTTCTTATTATTTCCTTCGAAATCTCGTGAGTCATCTGTATATTCTACATTCCAAAAATGTGAAAATTCGGTCATTTTTATTTTACCCTATTATTATTGACTATATGCTGATGCAATTGCATCTCGGACCGCCGCTTGTGCAATGGCTGCAATCTGTCCAGCATTAGCACTAATATCTACAGAAACTTGCATGTGAGGATTCATTCGTTCAATAGATGCAAACAAAGATTGCGCATCTAGCAACGCATTTGTAGTTAATAACGATACTTCCATTTCTGGAACCATTGCAGAAATATCACTTTCTAACGTTTCAGCATCAGTTAGTGCTTGATCTGTTTCTAGTATTGCATCTATTTCTGCAGCATTTTCAAGTTCTGTAGTTTGTCCTAAGAATTCTTCAACCGATTGTTTATTAAGTGATGCAGCATATTCGATTTGTGTGTCTGATGCTCTTCCCAATTCAGCCAATTCTTTAACTCGTTTAATATAATTTTCAGTAGATCCAATAATAGATTCATAAAACATATCGGGTTGCTGATTTCTCCACGTTGAAAATGTACTTGAAATACATTCATCTAAATTATTATATTCATTGTAAAGATTTTTAGTAGAATCTGCTAAATCGTCTGTCGCTTTTTCGGTTCCTAAATATTTGTCAATCAAATCTATTAATGATTGTGCAGATGATCCCTTTCCGGCTGCACTTTGTAAAGAATTGATAAGTTCTATTTCAGCTTTGCCAAATGCTTCTGGCATTTCTCCATAAAGTTTAACTAGATCATCGATATAATCATTAACAACTTTATAATTTTCTTCGCTTCCGGTTGATAATAATTGTTTTTCGTGTTCTAAAGATTGTTTAAGTGCTGGAAGTGCTACATTTTCTCGGAATAAATTCCAGTCGGTAACATCTTCTTTTATCTTTTTAACGTTATCTTCCCAGTTTTCAGCAAAGTTAAACATTAATTGTTCGGGTTCTACATTTCCAAAAATATCTGTAATTTCTCCAGTTAATTCTACTGTATAAGGATTGTCTTTAAGATATTCTCGTATTTGTTCGTCCATTTTTGAAACGTCAGCATTTGGATCTATTGCTAAAGTTTCGGAACGTTCTTCAATCAGCGCTTCTAGTCCATTCCACCATTCAATTGCAGATTCTCCACCCATTTTTTCGAAGGCATCTTTATCAGTAGATTTTAATGTTGTTAATCGTTCAATCATATTAGAAGCTTCAACGCCACTGACTAAATTATCAGAGAATACATTTGCAGCATCTTCTGAAAAATCTTCCCATGCTTTATCGAAATTTAATATTATTCCTTCATTAAATGCTTTTTCTAAGTTATCTCTATATTCCAATAACGTATCAATTTCAAGTTGTAATTGGTTTACGCGCTCTGCTGAAAATCCAAGTTCTCGTGCAGCTAATCCAGCCATTTCACGGCTTAATTCAGATTGAAGGTTTAATAATTCATCATTTAAATCTACAAAATCAGATAAATATTCTTTTGCCGCTTTCCAACTGTCGAACTGTTGAACCTTTCCAGAAGTGCCCACAATCCCAACTCGGGATTTATCACTGCCGGATTTATATTTCTTACGATATGCAAATGAATACCCAGAATCTCCTATTTCACTTCCTATATTCCATTCTCCCATAACAGGTGTGCCACCAACATCAGAATAATAATCTGCAAGTTCCATAGCAGATAATGATTCTTCGAAATTTTCAACAAATTCCGTGCCTTTCGATCTTCCAGCAGCACCTGCATCAGTATTCATCAGATCTTCTTCAATTCCTGGTGCAAGTTTATCAGTTTGTGCTAAAGCTTCTTCAGTAAATTCTTGGCCGACTTCTTTACCAACATTTTCTATTTCTTCTTTATTTTTCAATAGAGTATCTATAAAACCACCTTCGCCAATTCCCAACTTTTCTTTTATAGTATCTCCTATATTTAATTTCTCGTCTAGCCAATCAAAGAATTTTTGGAACAGAGTTTGGATTGCACTAACCGCTCCACTTACAGCATTTGGCATAGCATTTGTGAATCCTTCCCACGCAGTTTTAATAGTTTCGATAGGACTCTTCAATTTTTCAAAAGCATCACCAATTTTTTGAATAGTAGAACTTCCTGAAGAATATTCTTTAATAGTTTTTGCTAATGCTCCAGCCCATTCTACGGCTTCACCAATTCCTTTTCCAACGGTTTCAAAAACTGGTCCAAGTGATTCTGCTCCAGCCGCTAACAGTTCAAATCCTTTTCCAATAACTTCAAATGCTACTTCTGCACCATCTGTAAGATGATTAAATAATGCGCCAATCCCTTTACCGATTGCTTCCTCGCCGAAAACTTTTTCAATAGATTGTTTAATCGGATCAAATAGTTTTGACAAGGTTCCAGCCCCAGAAGCCATATATTTTGACACTCCGGAAAACATTTTGCCAATAGATGCCGCCAAATCAGACGTTTTAATTCCTTTATAAATGTTTCCAAATAAATTTTGGACAGTTCCAATTCCAGAAGTAACACCACGAATTAACGGTGCGACTACATTATTTGCAACATCAGAAATAAATTGTCCCTGTGATAATGAAGAAATTCTTGATTTAAAACTACGTAAAGCGCCACCCAAACCACCTTCCATAGTGTCTGCCATTTGTTGTGCGGTTCCATCTGCATTTTTTAAAGATTCTATATATTCATTTAATGGATCTTTCCCTTGGGATATTAACTCTAACATACCTGGACCGGCTCTTAGTCCCATTAATTTTAGCATGTCGCCGGTAGACATTCCCGCATCATGCAACGTCTGTAAAATATCTGTAAAGTTGTGACTTTCTGCACTGACTTGTTCCATTGATAACCCATATTTATCTAACGTGTCAAATACTTCTTTAGGTGCAGCATCATTAAGACGGCTTAAAGCCCCTCTCAAAGTGGTTCCAGCCATTGATGCTTGAATACCAACATTTGATAAAAATCCAGTCGCTGCAGCAGCTTCTTCAAAACTCATTCCCATAGATTGAGCCACCGGCCCAACATATTTCATAGAGTCGCCCAATTGTTGTAAATCAGTATTAGCGGATGCTGTAGTTAGTGCCAGTACGTCTGCAGCGTGTCCAGAATCTTCTGCGCCCATTTTAAACGTGCTCATAATATTTGACATGATATCAGCAGTTTCGCCAAGACCGCTTCCCGTTGCTTGTGCCAAATTTAGAGTTGCACCGATACTTCCTTCAATTTCTTCTTTAGAGAATCCGGCCATTCCCAAATATTGCATTCCCTGACCAACTTCTTCTCCAGTAAATTTTGTAGTTGCTCCAAGTTCTCTGGCTTTATCCGTTAATGATTCCATATCTTCCATTGAGGTTCTAGTAACTGCAGCAACTTTTCGCATCTGATCATCGAAACTTGCAAAATTTCCAACAGCCGTTCCAATTGCTACCCCGATTCCAGCAACTGCAGTAGCTCCAAGAACAAACGGATTAGTTAATAATGGTGTAAGTCCACTTAATGTACTTTTTAACCTGTTCAAACTTCCAGAAAATCCCCCTAATCCGGATAACATCTGATTAAGTCCGGTCATGAATCCAGAAGAGTTCAACGTTGCCATATAACTTAATGTGTGGCCTGCCATATTTCTATTTCACCTCCGAACTTTTTATATAAAAAATATGGCCACATTAGAATTTTCTTTCAAATATGGCCGTGTTCTCTATGTGACTCCAAAAATTTTTCATAGTCTGTCTTAGGTTTTATTCCACGCTTTCTTAACTCTCTTTCTTTTTTATTTTCATCTTCTAGTTCTTTTCTGACTTGAGACAGTGCAGACCAACATTCGTAATTAAATTTGAATGTCTTCCACGGAAGATTTGCTATTTCGTGTGGGAGTTTTCCGAACATCTCCCCCATAGCTGCTAATTGCGCTTTCGACTTTCTTTCGAAATTCGTCAGAAATTTCACGAAGTCCGGGGGCAACTGCTGCCATAATTAAATTAAGTTGATCTATGGTAAAATCGTTGATGCTGATTTTCCCTTTTGTTATATCTTCGGTTCCCGCTAAAGAATCAGTGACTGTAAGATCGACAAATGCCGCATTGCATATCGCTATCTGTCTATCAGAAAAATCTTCAACTGACATTACGTCATCATCTGAAGATTTCTTCTTGCGTTTTCCCTTGTTTGCTCTATCGTTAAGTTCAATGATAGTTATGGCTTTAACTTCTTTATATTTTATAGGAAGTATCGCATAAACATCTTCTCCATCGTCATCTGTAAACATCTTTTTTTCAAGAGTTAATACCTGAATTGGATTGTCAGTAAATGCTTTTGCGGCTTCTTTATCATCGAAAACATTAATATATTTTGACATATATAAATCAACCTATTTAATATTGTGTACTGTCAGTATTTTGTAAAGTCACGGTTATTGGAGTTCCTGAAGTTTTTACCGCGTGCCAATTTACCGTATTTTTTCGTCTGTTGTCAATTTCGGATGGTGTTATACTATCGATATAAATTGACGGACAGTTAATATCCAGATAATAATTAAAATCGGTTTCAATTTCTGCACCTTTCCAAGTACACTGGATAGACGGATAAGACGGTCTCTCGTTCGGAGTTGTTGCCGTAGGTGAAGAAGTGTCGCCGTCCCAATACGCAAGAAGCATTTCGCCAGTTTCATCCCAAACATCAAAACTTCCAGAAATTTCTCTGTCTTTTCCCACAATAATATTTCGAGGATGATAATATCCCTGAGTAACTCCCTCATCTGCTTTTATTCCGTTTCTAATATCGAAAGTTACATCAGTAATATTTGCAGACTCTACTCCAAACGTTATAGAGTTGTGACTCGCTGTAATAACGTTAGCTAGTGCGGTCTCGGAAATGTAACTCGCAGTTCCAAAAGTTGAGACTGTATTAACTTCAGTTCC
>Ga0334885_1003297_pt1 | contig 15226 bp, 13 predicted proteins | sample GraSluR1_MG_8_FD_207233 | JGI IMG/M metagenome (GOLD analysis project Ga0334885, IMG submission 207233) | Sludge microbial communities from methane-producing bioreactor in Wageningen University, Netherlands - Granular Sludge_31_05-R1 | ecosystem: Engineered > Bioreactor > Anaerobic >...
ATGAGTGAATTCCTCCCAATCCGTGATTCCCGACCAACTTCCGATTTGTTGGGTGCCGTCATAAAACTCCAAAAAGTCGAAATCTTTTTCACTGCTGACTTTGAAATAAAAACTGAGCCACTTGGGGGTGCTAATTTCAACCTGGATTTCAATCGTGGACTCCTGATCGTCACCAATCTCTCCAAATTGAAGGGCAAACTCCCCATGGAAAATTTCAAGTGATTGAAGGAAAGGGTAAACTGTTCCTCCCAAGATCCATGGAAACGCTTCGAACCCTCCCGTTGCAAAGGATTCATCTAGTATCAGATGAGGAGATATCTCCTCATCATTTGAGGCAAACCCCATAAAAAAGGGTATGCAAAGAAAAACAAGCCACCATACAAGAATCTGTCTCATGCTCTCTACCTCCTCACGGATTGTCGATGTCAGAAACAACTTCAATTTCAAGCGGCATTTCTCGTGGAGCAAACAAAGAAGCTCTATTTGAAAAATCAACAGGCATACTCCATTTCAATGACCCTATTCCCTCAGAGTGCCTTGTCATCCTTCGATTCACGATTCAACCATCCCACCATAATGATTGCTGGGGGTTATTTCGTCCTTTTCCTTTTTCTCGATTACCGCGTAAGATGATGGAATCCTTCAAAGGATGTGCGTATTCTTTGATTCATCAACATTCCCACTCCTGTCCAATATTGTACCATGCTTGAAGCTGAAAAAACGATAAAAAAGGGCAACTCCTGTGCTAGATTGGTCGGTGCGCTCTACGGATAATCCTTCAAGCACCTTACTCCTCGATTTACTCAATCGTTACACAAATCGCGGCCTTTCTCCTGTTGACATGCACCAAAGGCCCTGAGGTACAATAGAGGTGAAAATCAAAAAGGAGGTGCAGGCATGAGCAATAAGGCATTAAAGAAGAACCGAACAAAGAGCGCATCCGAAATGATGCGAACGATGGACGACCTGAAGACTGGCTACCTGAACCACCTTTACGTAGGCCAGTAATCCTGAAGAAAGGAAGGAGGAATGGCTATGAAGATTTTTCAGAGAAAAGAAAAAAGACAAGTCGAAGTGCAAATCGAGAAAGGATTCATTGACAGGAGTTTTGAACTGGGATTGAGAGCATAAGAGAAAACCATACGAACCGAGTTCACATAGAAGACCCTCCGGAAACGGAGGGTCGTTTTTTGGAGAAAGGATCGAACCTATACTTTGTCCTGAATTGGTACGTAGATATCAAACTCGGATGTTGGGGTAAAATTAAACCTTTGATCGTACAGCTCCATTCCGAAATTGTCCGCTTGAAAGCCCGATTTTGGAAGCCACACATTATAGATGTGCGCATAGGTCTTTGGCAAAGCTTCCAAACTCCCGATATGGGTAAACACTGCGAACTTTGATGCTGGAACTTCTTTAGCGAGCATCCCTCTGGGGATGTGTTCCACAACTCGTACCGGAGCCGCTGCAATATAGGAGAAAGGACCGTCATCGGGATCTCCATAAAGCATCTCGCAAAACCCCCATGTCTCTCTTGAGATGGCGTGATGAATCTCTCCGAGTCGGCTCATGAAATTCTCCCAGAGCTTTTGAATTCGATTGTCTTTTCCTGTTCCATAGTATTCCATGCCTACCAGAAAGAAACGGTCTTTCTCTACCATTCTAGGTTCCATCTGCTTCCTCTCCTTTCGATTTCGCGTACCTGTTCCTGGTTATGCCATCGAGCGATTCATTTCTGAAGGTTCTTCTCAATCCAAAGGAATTCTACCTCCCAAACCTGTCACCTTTTGTCATATTTATGGCGTAGGGTCTGATCGTTTTTTTCCGGAAAATTACCCCTTTTGTTTGTGCGTAATACCCTCTATTAACGAAAATTAGTGGCGCCCGCTTTTTTCGTTTGAACCACAGATGCTTATGGACATCTTTCATTAAACTCAGGTTCAATGGCGAAAGGGTATCCGATCGTAGTAGAATAAAGCGGATTATCAAAGAAATGGTCGATCAAATGATCCTCTCGGATCTGAAAATTATGATGGAAAAACCGATCCAAAGAGGAACACGGATTGCTTTTGAACTGATTATTGAAGCTCAAAAGCGGGAAAGGATATTCATGATCTCTTGAAAGCCAATCCATGAAGGGCTTCTGGGGATTTGGCTCATGCGCATGATCCATGGTATACTTATTTCGATAGGATCAAATCGGCTTCTCTGAAAACAATGCTGCTATCGTTGCCCATAGGCAACACGGATTCATTTCGGGAGGAACGGATTGTTGAGTTCGGGGCGAATGAATTATGTGAAATCCAACGAAAGGGGTCAAGTTATGAAAAGAACGGGGTTATTCGTACTTACATTTTTGATCACGATTTTTTTCCTAAGTAGTTGTGTGATTATGAGAGAGAAACTGGATTTTCATGTTCGAATGACAGCTGAGCAAATCCGTCAGGGCACCTTTACTGGTGGCCGTTTGATTGTGTCGAATCATGAAATCGATCAATTGAAACCTGGTATGCTAATCCCCATAATTGATAAAAGGCAAGGTTTTGTGAAGGCAGAGGATTCTGAGGGTTATCTTTTCACAACGCTGGAAGTCTATTATGGGTATTACTATGTGGTGGATGCCACCGTTCAAACCCTAACGCTTGATTACCTTCTTTACGATGAAGAAGGAAGGATCGTGAACCATCGTGAAAACATGGTGATTCACGCCGATGCGGATTCCGCTTCTCAACGAAAAGAATCTCATGGATTGGTTTATCAAACCCTGGCTTCGAGGACAACCAGTTATTCTCAAGCGCTTGAAGGTTGTTCTTTCCTCAGTTTTCCTTGGGATATTCCCGACGAACATGAGCAGCAGTATTTTGATCATGATAAAGTCTATCGAACCGTTCTTTTCAGATTGCAGAAAAGCGGCACAAAACCTTATAATTATCAATCGGGGATTTTGGCAGCCCACCCCACCGAAGATTATATAATCCTGGGGTCTCGATTTTTTGACAACGTTGTTTCAGAGGCATCTCGGATAAAAATTAGTGATCCGGATTTACCCTTGTGGGTCGGGTCTGGAGACTACATTCTGGACACACATGGAAGTAGCGCTAGAAGGATTACAAACGCGAGTATATCCGATGATGACCCTGGTTACACCATTTTCGATACGGAAGACATTCATGTACAAAAAGTCGTGGGGGCCTTTGAAATGAAGCTTGAAGGTGATCTCGCTGAAATCATCGAACGATATGGCACTCAGGAAGATAGAAGGCTGCTGGAAACACTGATTAAGAACCGTTCATCTTTTGATTTTTGGAATGATCAGGGCAGTGCCAGTTTGTGGAAAGGCTCCTCTCAGGTTGAGTTGGAAATGGAATATGACTATCGAATTGGTGCCACAATCGATTTTACCGCCACAATCAACTGGTCAGAGACATCTTTCTCTGGACAGTTATCTATTGACTCCGACGCTGATTATGAGCTCTTATTTAAACTGCTGGGGGTTGATCCAGGAACCAAAATGACAGGGAAATTTATCACCATACCGATCAAAATCCCGATCGAAAAACTCACTTTTGGCGTTACAATTAGTCTGGTGGCTGATTTTGAGTCCGACGAGGAAAATGCAAGTATTGATTACGGAATGAAAGTTAAAAACGGCGGGGGTTCGTTCGGCATTCAGCTTGATACGGGTGTGCGATTGGAGTTCCTTTGGGGTTTTATTCCTTATCCACGCGTCTGGAACGATTCTACACCGACTGCCCCGCTTGATCCCTCTGTGTCTGTCGAATTCATCGAAACGCGTTTTCAAGAGCTAGAGGATCATACATTAAAGATCGGGTTGCAACTCAATCTTGAGCTTAATCTTTTGGGAGCAATCATCTACAACCAAGATTTTGATCTGGGAATTGCTACCGATTTTATCTACGATCCCATCCATCCCGATTACCAGTATTGGGCAGATAACTCGTTGTACAGTAAATCGGACAATGTAAAAATCGGAATCGGGGTACCCTTTACTTCTATCGGATACACTTGGAATCTTGGAACTGTGTGGGATGATCAATTCCATATCGTATCCATACCTTTGCTCGTTGATTGATCAATGACTGTGAGAAACATTTTTTTATCGGGCAATCCTTTTTCCGGCACGTATGAAACAAGTTGGTTCTTCAGACAACGAGTTTCGAAATAGCTGTCAAATCAAGTCGTTTGGCATAAAACTCGGGTTTTGATTTGTAGCTTCATTGTTGTTATTGGGATTCTCGAGAATGTTTGGTGAAACACTTTTAGGTGATGTCTTTTTTTACCGATTCAAATGATCCCCCTACTTTGCGAGAGGAGAGTATACCCATGAAATCATCGAAAATTACCCTTCTATGCTTAGTTGTGCTACTCGCGGTAACCCTCTGCGCTGACGAACTATTTGATGCACATGCAACGGCAATTCCCTATTTTTTTCAGTGCGATGATATGGATTTCCATTTTGGGAATCTGGTATTGGGCTCGGCAGTCAACCGTGGAGTTGAGGTTGGAGAGGCTTTTTGGGCTGCTTTTCATATTCTCGATGGAGATGCAAGCAGTTGGCAATCCGTATGGAATGAACTAGCGGAACGAGTAGAAATCCGCGGAGAAGAGGCGTACGAAAAAGGGCATTGGATCAGCGCGAGAGACCAATTCCTTCGCGCGTCTTATTATTATCGAATTTCCTTGATCTCCATCCTACCCGATCAACCCTCATTGAAGGAAAGGGCCCAAAAAAGCCGCGAATTGTTTCTGAGAGGGGGCCAGTTACTTGAACGGCCCATAGAGTATTACGAAGTTCCCTATGGGGAAGGTGTGTTGCCTTTATTTTTCCGCAAAGCGAATGAAGGGAACGAGCCCACCAAAACATTATTAATGATCGGTGGAGGAGAGACCTTTGCTGAAGACTTGTTTTTCTACATAGGTCCCCAGGCTTTTGAGCGAGGCTATAATTTTCTAACGCTTGACTTGCCGGGGCAAGGAATCATGCCGCTAGATGGGAAGTTCTTTCGCGTGGATGTTGAAGTCCCGATGAAAGCCGTTGTCGATTTTGTGTTGAACCGAACGGACGTGGATCCGGACGCTTTGTTTGCATATGGAATCAGCGGAGGCGGTGTGACCGTCCCTAGAGCTGCGATGTTTGACGAAAGGATCAAAGCCATCGCTATGAATTCGGGAGTAGTGAATGCCTATGATCTCTTTTCGACCATGCCCGTAGTGCATGCGACACAGGAAGATATGGCTTCTTGGACAAGCTTCCACCGGAATGTAGTACGAACAATTAATTGGCGTTGGGGTATCGATTGGGATCAACCAGCGGGGCTTGTGGAAGCAAATCTCGGATTCGAGTTTGACCCAAAACAGATTTCAATTCCTACACTCTTGATCGTAGGAGAAGGGGAATACCAAAACACAGAAGTCCAACGGCAACAAAAAATGATTATGGAACGCGTAAACAATCCCAACAAGCAATTGGTGATTACCCCCACCAATGAAGGGGCATCGAATCATTGCGTCATGGAAAACCGCAGCTTGGTCGGGAGTATTTTGTTCGACTGGTTGGACGATATTTTGAATGATCAAGGAGATTGATATGAAAAAGACATTTTTGGCAGTTACTATATGTATGATGGTCTTTTCTTTTGCCTGTTTGTTTTCCCAACCCAAAGTCATCGGGGATCCTATGGTAAAAATCGCAAGTCTGCCGATCGAACAAGATTTAGATGAAATCCTTACTCGGATCAGTCGGGACGTTTCAGAAATGACCGGACTCCCAGAAAGCTTTGTCACCTATTACTGGTCTTTTTTTGAGACCATTTACTGCCCTGGATGCGCGATTGTAGGCATCAAAGAACCCATTTTTGTGGATCTTTACGTTCCTGGGTTCATGTCCGAAGAAGAGATTCAACTTGTAATGATTAGTATAGCTCATGCGATCGAAGATCACACAGATTTTAGCAAGAACGACCTGTTTATCCATACGCACGTTGCAGAGAAATACCAGTTGTATATCATGGGGGATATCGTAACCAACTGGAGCCAGGTGGGTGGACCGGATTGATTTATCATTCTATTCTTGTCCTTTTTTTCCATAGCGTTGCTTGTCGGTAAGGAAACATACCAAGGTTGTAATAAAATTGCTGATTCGACCCGACCAGTACGTAACGCGCGCCCTTTTCCGAAACCCTTCGGATGCCTTCGAGCACAGCAGCTTGTCCTAGGCCCATTTTCCTATAATCCGGATCTGTTGCAACGGGTTCAATGACCGCATAACCCAGTTGGGGTTCGTACCACATTCCGCAATAGGCCACAAAGTGATTGTCGGGACTGACCACTGCAATTTTTAACGAAAGATCCACATGATCCCGAAACATTTCAAAATCGACCCCTTTTCGTTCTTCTTCGGAAAAGACGAGAGGTCCTTCTCCGTTCAATTCATGATTGAAACCCTTCCACAGCACTCTGCGATATTCATAGGGGTCATAGCGCTCTTCCATTGTCGTGATGGCAAACCCTTCCCGCAACGAGTAATCGAGATTGGGTGTTCCTTGATCCAGGTAGAAGATGGCATCTTCTTCAGTATTTGGTGTAGCAACGTAACCCAGATTCGACGCAATAAATTGGAACGGCACATCTTCATTGGAAATCGCCACGAAAAACCCTTCTTCCCCTTGAAGATGGTCTTGGGAATAAATAAGCATCTCTCGTTTGAGCGCTGCGTATTCGGGGAGAACCAGACAATAGGCTGTGCCCAATCTCAAATCATAGGTGGCGATTCCTATCACTTGATCGTCCACCGTCCAGAGCCTAATCTTGCATAGACTGCTATGATCGAGATAACCGTGGGTGATCATCCAGTCCCACCGAGCATAGGTAAACTCTGCATAATCCAACCGCACGAAAAAATCGCGAACGGCAAAATATTCTTCGGTGATTCCTGCCTTGTGGTTGTATTGCTTTATTTTGTAGTTCATCGAACACCTCTCCTGCTCTAGTCCAATTTCCCTGTTTGGTTACTCCCACTTTTGAAGATCGGTTAACCAAACTCCCTCATCATCCAAGATCAGGCTTCTGTACTCCGAAAAACCGCTGAAGGTATCCAAAAGCCCGGTTTTTAATGAAACACGAAAGATCCGTTGAGTATCGGTCTGGATCGCAAAATAGATTTCCAAATCGTCGAGAAGAAAAACCGTACTAATCTGCGTATGGATGCCTTGAAAAGCCCCTTCTAGGATATAAAACCCTTTGAAGACGTCCAGATCATCGATCGAATCAATAAGTCTTCTATGGATTTCTCTGAATCTCCCACAAGAAACCGCTTCAGGGCTATCGGACACATGCTTAGTCAGGTAAAAGTTTGTCTGGATGGTGTAGGTATCGGAGTACCGGTATATTTCATTATCCGTTTCACCAGGAGCGACGACAAAACTTGTCCCATGACGATCGGCGACCATGGTGTGATGGTAGTACGGGGGTATGTTGCTTAGGCGGATGGCATTCAGGTAATCCAAGCTTTCCTGTGCGCTTTTCATGTACCTAAGTTGCCATTCCAGATACTCTTGGATGGAAAGGCGTAATTTCCCGTTTTTGATATCCCGTTCCACCATTTGAGGCACATCCTGCAAATTAGCAAAAAGCCCTTGATCATTCATTCCCAGCGTTGTATAAGCATAGGGGGGCGTGGCGCTGAATTGTACTGCGAAATAGTCGTATTCCAAAGGATGGCGGAAAATAGCCACACGATATTGGAAACCTGGATGGTAATCAAAATTCGATCCAACCATCGTGAGATTCGAATACGCCGCAAAACTGCTGCATGCCAATCCATGGATTACCCAACAAAAACTGAATACCCCCAAAAGGATCCATTTTCTTTGGTTCATCAAAGATCCCTCCTTATGGAAAACGCCCCGTACGGGGCGTTTTTTTTGCGTTCCAACAAAAGCCCTTAATAGATGAGTTCGATCAAGACTTCCGAACCGATACTTGCTCCAAAGTGCTCAGCGGCATTTCCCCAGTTGATGGCAAAAGCCAAGAGATCGGTACTGGTGTTGTAGGCCAAAAATTCTCCTTGAGGAACATCCCCATATGTATGAACCACGGGCATCTCCACAGATACTCCTTCGATGGTGACTCGGATCATCGCCCCGAATGTCAATCCGAACTCGTCAGACATCCGATGGGAAACGTTCGTTCGCAAGTTTCCGTACAGATCAATATTCATGATCTCGCCATGAATCTCCCCCTCTTGGACCCAAGCTGCGTTGTATTCAAAGGTAATATAATCGGTAATCTCGGGGCCTACCTCATGGACTTTTCGTCCGGATGCCAAGTACGCTGCTGTCGGAGTGAAGATGTCCCTTCCATGGAATGTGTAGGACACAGGATGCCTCATAAAGTCAGGGTTTGTAATATGGTACACGGCTTTCACCCCATAATCTCCCATCACATAGGTCAGAAGACCGTTGTCAGGAGCGATGAAAAACCTGTTATCCAGCGTTTGGACCACTATAGGTCTTCTTTCGGTTCCCACTCCTGGGTCAACTACACAGACAAATATGGTGCCAGAGGGAAATTCTCGGGAAGCAAACCAAAGGGTCGCAGCTCCTTCCAGCATCTCGAAAGGAGGAACTTCATGTGTAATATCAACAAGTGCGGCTTCTGGGAAGATTGATAACGCTACTCCTCTGACCGCGCCTACGTACCAATCTCGGGTACCCCAATCTGTCATAAATGCGATGATTCCGTTCGTTTCTCTTTGAACGGGACTGCTCGAGAAGACCACTACACAGATCAGGATAAGTGCCATCCACAATACTGTTGTTCTCTTGCTCATCTTGCATCACCTCCAGAGTTTTCGGTACCTGATTATACCACATTCCGCACATGTGAAAATCAAAAAAGGTCTTCATACCCAAAGGATATTTTTTTTGTTTCAATGGCATATCCGGGGTTCGCCTCTTAAACCACAAAATCAGGGATATAATTTTTTTGTGCTTGAAAGAGTTCCTGCGCCATCTTTCGCGTTTCTTCAAGAGAACACACCGCCGCAGTCAAAGGATCCATCATCATCGCGTGGATCACCGCTTCTCGATCCCGATGGATGATCCCATCCACACATAGTCGTTGAAGTGCCATCATTGGCCGATTCAGGGCTACAAGCTGCTCAGGAAGTGATCCAAAACGGCACGGATGAAAACCATTTCGATCAACCACTACGGCTACTTCCACTACACCATTGAAAGGAAGGTTTTCGATTAAATGGTCGTTGTATATGTTGGCATGAACGACCGCGGGTTTGCCTGTGTGATGGGCTTCCACAATGATCGAACCATACTCGACGCTTCTTTTCCCCATGATCGGGTTTTCTTCTTTCATGTTGCTGTTCTTGAGGTCTTCACCTGTGATGGGTTCATTGGAAAGCCATTTTTTCCTCGTGTTGTCTAGCGATTTTCTCCAATTGGGCCAGTTTTTTGAATAGAAGCCACTTTCACCAAGGTAGCCCTCTGAGCAATAATTCTGGATCAGGTCTTTCCGTTTCCGAAAGTAGGGGAGGTATTCCGAAACATGACCGCTGGATTCGGTCGGAAAAGCGCCCAATTGCTTCATTAGCTCAAATCGGACTGCATCTTGCTTCTTGAAATGGGGATCCTCGATTTTCTGTTTCAGAAGCGGGTATAGATCTCTCCCGTTATGTCGTAGTTTTGTGAACCACGCCAGATGGTTGATCCCTGCGCATTCCCATTCCATTTCTTCCAGAGGAACCCCGGTATACTGCGCCAAACGAGCAGCTGTACCCTGTACGGAGTGACAAAGCCCGACTTGTTGCATATCGGAAACTTCCACCCCAACCAAAGTCATAATACCCATTGGATTGGTATAGTTCAACACTAAAGCCTCAGGGCACAGCTCTTGGGCATCCTTTAAGATTTCCATCCATTCCGGAACCGTTCGGAGCGCTTTCATCACTCCTCCAGGGCCTACGGTATCCCCGATGCATTGATCGATTCCATACTTTAAAGGAATTTCGTAATCGGAAGCAACTGTCTCCAATCCCGATACTTCGATTGTGCTAACCAAATAGTCGGTTCCTTCCATTAGATCCCGGCGTTTGATCGAGTGCTGAATCTCCCACTGTTCTGCTTTTCCCAGGTGGCTCAGCATCTTTTTTGCCATGTCAACGGTCAAGGCCAAGCGATGTGGATCAATATCGACCAGAGCAAACACGCCTTTTTGAATGGATGGGATCAGGGCTATATCCTGGATCCAGGCGTTTGTGAAGAAACTGCCCGCACCCATGATTAGGACTTTTACCGCTCTCTCATACATTGTCCATGATCCTCCTTTTTTTCTCCATTATTCATACCCCTTATACACCCTTTTCATCTGCAGGCGCATCATCCAGGCTACGATACGGACTAACCCTTTTTTGATCGGGGAGACCGAGCAATCATAAAAGTAGGGGCGTTCCAACCAACCTTCCTGTTCCCAATATGCATAGTCTGCCATTGAAAATTTGGTTGCGATGGCGTTCATCTTCCACATCTGAAACCAGATCAATTGAAAAAGGGAGGGAGAAAGCTTTTGTTTCTCACTGACGGCGTAAAAGAATCGCTCAGCCTTTTGGTCCAGAGTGCGCAAGACCTTATACAAAGGTTTGGGGTTCATGGCGTCTAAATGGGGCACACCGATACACCCCACAAAATCCATCCCCATAGCTCTGGAAGTGAATCGAAGGTATTTCTGCACTGGGCCAAACATGCCACCCCCCGATGCGAGCCCCATGATTTTGTGATGGAACCATTTGGGTCTGTGCCAAAGGTAAGCCAACCGATCCAGGAATGACTTCATCAGTCCGCTCACATGGTTGGTATAAACCGGGGTCGATAAAATCACGCCATCTGATGTCTCGATTTTCTCGATTATGCGCTGAAGATCGTCATTGAGCGGACAAAACGCTTCTCCTTTGATCACACACAGGTGACAGCCCAGACATGGCTTCAATTGCTGGTCTTTCAAGAACAAATACTCAAAATCCACCCTTCCCAGTTCTTTCATCTTTGCTTCCACTTTTTGCAGAGCCTGAAACCCATCGCCCTTTCTAGGGCTTCCTACAATCGCCAGAATTCGCGTATTTGCCACTTCCTTTACTTTGATGATTCAATGCTCTTTCGTCCGATGTCTGACTATTGGTTCCAGATTATAGCACAATGGTCCAGAAAATGAAAAAAGGTTTTTTTCTGATAAAGCTTGATACTGGGTTGACAAGGCGCGGTTCTTGGGATATAATGATTCGGATTTGTCTGCAATCTGTTTACGAAGAATTACGTGAAAAACAACTTTCTCCTGAGGGCTCGCTTGACTATATAGAGTGAAGAGGGCTAGATGCTATTCCGCTAGACAGAGTTGGAACATGAGATTCAGCATCATGGTCAATTCATTCGGTATATCTATGGCAACAGATTGAGCTTCCCCGAGAGCTGGAAGGACAGATACTCAGTTTAAAGGGCATGTTCTTGATCGTCTTTAACTGCGGGTTAAACCCATATTAACCGATAGAACCCCATTCTAGTGAAACAGGAGGAAATCGATCAATGGAAAACAGCATTCTTCAACAACTCAAAAGTCGTCTACGGGAAGTTCACGATTTGGAAAGAGCTGGCGCGGTCCTATACTGGGATCAGGCTACATATATGCCGCCCGGCGGAAGTCCTGAGCGGGGGAGGCAGTTGGGGACCATTGCCCAGATCGCTCAGGAGAAGTTTACCGATCCAGCTGTAGGGAAATCGCTCGATCAGCTCCAATCCTTAACAGAAAGCTTGCCTCATGACGATGACGACGCGTCCCTGGTCCGTGTTACTCGTCGTGAGTACGACCGGGCAATCAAAGTGCCTCCCTCTTTTATTGCCGAAGTATACCAGCATATTACAACGACTTATCAGGCTTGGGCACAAGCACGGCCTGAGAATGATTTCGAGAAAATGATCCCTTTTCTTGAGAAATCGCTCGACTTAAGTCGGAAGATGGCTGGTTTTTTTCCAGGGTATGATCATATCGCTGATCCTCTGATTGATCTCTCCGATTACGGTATGAAGGCAACCGAAATCCGGAAGATCTTCAGCTCTCTTCAGGAGGAGTTGGTCCCACTGGCCAAGAAGATCTCTTCCCTACCCCCTGTGGACGATTCATGTTTGCGAAGGCGCTACCCTCATGACCAGCAGATGTTTTTTGGCGAGCGGGTGATCCGTCAGTTTGGCTTTGATTTTGGTCGGGGAAGACAAGATAAATCCCCTCATCCATTCACGATCAAATTGTCGATGGGCGATGTGCGCATAACCACCCGGATCAAAGAAGACGATTTTGCTTGGGGGTTTTTCTCCACTACCCATGAAGCCGGTCATGCGATGTATGAACAAGGGGTGAACCCGGAATTTGAAGGCACTCCACTCGATGGGGGAACTAGCTCTGGGGTTCATGAATCCCAATCGCGAACATGGGAAAACATAATCTCGAGAAGTCTCTCGTTTTGGGAATTCTTTTACCCAAAATTGAGGGAAACCTTTCCAGACGCGCTCGAGGACGTACCGATGGAAGACTTCTATCGGGCGATCAACAAGGTTCAACCCTCATTGATCCGGACGGAAGCCGATGAGGTCACCTACAACCTTCACGTGATGATCCGCTTCGAACTCGAAATGCAGCTACTCGAAGGGACATTGGCGATCAAAGACCTACCAGAGGCCTGGCACAAAGCCTACAACACAAACCTTGGCATCCAAGCGCCCAGTGATACTGACGGCTGCATGCAGGACTCTCATTGGTATTCCGGACTCATCGGGGGAGCCTTTCAAGGATATACCTTAGGAAACATCATGTCGACGCAATTTTTCGATCAAGCGCTTGCCTCTCACCCTGAGATTGAAAGCGAGATGGCAAAAGGGGAATTTCAGACGCTTCATAACTGGCTCAAAGAGAATATTCACCAACATGGGAAAAAATACACAGCTTCAGAGTTAATCAAACGCGTTACTGGGAAAGATCTCGACATCTCTCCGTATATTCAATACCTAAAAAACAAGTTTGGTACCCTTTATTCCCTTTAGGAGAAGGTTCAGATCTCAACATGGCTTTTATTGCATGGTTCATATGGGCTCATCGATCGGCTGCGCGTAAAAAAATAAACTACTAGAATTTGCGTCTCCATCTCTGTCTTCAGCGTATGCGGAAGGAGGGAGTCCCATGGAAAAGAAGCCAGAAAAAAAAAGCGAAAAAAAGCCCGTGCCCCAGAAAAAAGATCCAAAGAAAGGCTGTTAGTAGCAAACAAATCCTAAAGAGGGGGTTGATCCCCCTCTTTTTTTCTGGGTTATGAAAGAGGATCAATCCTCTCCTGTTCTATGGTATGATTGAGAAGATAGAGACCGCCTGAAGGTTCCTGCCTCGGAATTGAGAAAAGGAGATGGAGTTGATGCGATCAGAAGCGTATTTACCTAAATTAACACAATACTTGAGCCAGTTATGCGCCATACCAAGCCCTTCGGGTTTCACTCAGAAGGTTCAATCTCATCTAATGGAGTGGTTTTCCAGACTGGGATTTCAACCATATGAAACGCGAAAAGGCACTGTCATCGTTCCCCTAAATCCTCATGATTCAACCGGTTCAGACGCTAGCGCGTGTATTCTGTCGGCTCACATCGATACGTTGGGAGCGATGGTCCGCTCAGTGAAAGATAATGGAAGATTGAGAATCACTCCGATTGGAGGCTATCCCATTTCCTATATTGTTACGGAAAATGTCAAAGTGCATACCTTCTCCGGCGAAATCTTCTCTGGAACCGTCCAACAATGTCGAGCTTCTTCTCATGTCTACGAAGATGTCAACAAGGTAGAGAAAACCGAGGAACAAATTGAAATCGTTTTGGATGAAATCGTCTCGAAAAAGGACGAAACAAAGGCCCTGGGGATCGAAGCGGGGAATTTCGTAAGTTTTGACCCTCGAACCATATTCACTACCAATGGGTTTGTCAAGAGCCGCCATTTGGACGATAAAGCCAGCGCCGCCGTTCTCATGACCTTTGCGTCGATGGTCAAACAGGAACCTCTTCTCTTGAACCGCAAAGTCTACTTGTGTTTCACCAACTACGAAGAAGTAGGACACGGCGCATCTGCTGGGTTACCTGAAGATATCTCGGAAATGCTGGCGGTGGATATGGGCGTAGTAGGAGATGATCTTGAAACCAACGAGTACAAAGTATCCATCTGTGCGAAGGATTCCGGAGGTCCGTACGATTATCGGATGACGCAGGAGTTGGTTCGACTTGCGAAAAAAGGCGGGTTGCAATATGCCGTGGACATCTATCCCAGGTATGGTTCTGATGCCGGAGCGGCCCTTCGAAGCGGAAAAGACATTCGGTTCGCCTTGATCGGCCCGGGTGTTTCTGCCTCTCATGGGTATGAACGGACCCATCTTCATGGGTTAACTCATACACTAGAGCTGATTCTGTTGTATTGCGTAGAGGACCAAAGCGTCTCTTGATTCCTTTTTGTTTATCAGATTTTTTTGAGCAGACAACCGATTGAATGCGCTCTGCGGGGTTTATTTGGGAGGAAAAGGCATGAATCGGATCAAACATTCGGTGATCCTGATATGGATGGTAATGCCCCTGATTTTGATGGGTTGCAATCAAGGGGCCAATTCTCCCATCCCGATCGCCAACCAATATACGGTTGCAGTTGCTACGCATCCAGAAAATGTGGGCCTGATCCGAATCAATGCCAATCCGGATGATTGGGGCGGTGGCGGTTGGGTTGGAGCGGAATCTCTTGCAGTCGATCCGCACAGCGAGGTCCAGATCGAGATGCGCGGGATGGTCGGTTATTCCTTTGAGGGTTGGTATGAAGGGACAGTTCTTCTTTCTCATGACCGGATCCTTTCGTTCATTGCAATGGGGAATCGAAGTATTCATGCCCGCTTTTCCATTGTTGAAGCGTCGGGCTCTTCGCGAATCCATCCGGAGGATTTGGTATATATGGGGGCTTTTCTCACGCCCTCTTGGATCACAGATCCACAGAGTTGGGAATGGGGCGGGAGATCCATGGCCTTCAATCGTGATGGAAATCCCTTTGGCCGGGGCGACGGGTTGAAGGGTTCAATCTTTGGTTCTGGAAACGCTCAACATAACTGGATTTCCGAGATCAGTATTCCCCGGCCTGT
>Ga0334885_1003301_pt1 | contig 15206 bp, 12 predicted proteins | sample GraSluR1_MG_8_FD_207233 | JGI IMG/M metagenome (GOLD analysis project Ga0334885, IMG submission 207233) | Sludge microbial communities from methane-producing bioreactor in Wageningen University, Netherlands - Granular Sludge_31_05-R1 | ecosystem: Engineered > Bioreactor > Anaerobic >...
AAAGAAACGTACTCCAAAACACCAATGTCATTTGGAAAATTTTCAAATTTTAAAACTGTAGCAGGCCCAGATGAATTTCCAGCATTTAAAATAAATGAACTATCTGAATTTATAAAAGCAACATTCACTTTTAAATCAATAAGGCTATTGCTTGAAACATCAAAAAAACTTAAGCTATAAGCTTTACTGCTACTTGAACTAATAAAAAACTCAACAATTCCTTTATCATTTGTAAGTAGTGCCTTCGTTTCATAAGAAAGACCAGTATCTGAAGGAACAAGTTTAATATAACGATTATTTATAGGATTTTGAAAACTATCTAAAAGCGTTAATTTTACTGAGACAGTTTCATTTGTATTTGCAAGAAGATCTTTGGGAGTAATAAAAGATTTTTCCATCGACATTGTAGAAGGAAAAATCTTAAAAAAGGAAGTAGGCGAATTTAAATTTTCAGATGGAATATGAGCAGATACCCTATAAGTACCAGAAGTTTTTGTATATTCAGCAGTAAGTCTAGATTTAGCAAAACCAACATTATTCGTTTTAGTATTTATTCGAACAACTTCTCCTTTGGGATTTTCTACATTAAAATACAAATCTGTATTTATTATATTTGTAGAACTACTAATATAAGTATCAATGCCTGCAAAACTATTTTCGGCATCTACTACAAACAAATTATTGCTTGCATAAGAAAGGCTTGAGAGCGAAAAAAATAGTCCTAGTATCGCGCCAATTTTTAGTATATTTTTTACTTGCATAATTTCATTGTTTTCCCTATATTATACTATAAATTTAAACTACAATCAACTTAATAAAATGCTAAAATCCAAGAAAATAATTAGCGTTCTTCTATTGATTTTTATTTTTTCAATAAAATCAATACCAGCAATAGCATTTCAGCCTTCAGAAAGCCAAATAATAAGACCTGTCATTGATTCGCTTCAAAATGTTAAAATTGGAGAAGAAGTCATTTTTGATGCAAAAGACTCTTTCATAGAGGAAAATTTTGGGAATGAAATAGAATTTGTTTGGGATTTAGGCGATGGAACTGAGAAAAAAGGCGAAAAAATTTCTCATATATATGAAAAAACAGGAAAATTTGAAGTAGTTTTAACTATAAAAACAAATAATTATACAGAAAGTATTAAAAAAGAATTATTTATATACAATAAAACTGTTTTGCTAATTTCTGACTCAAAAAAATTCAAGGAAAAATACTCATTTTTCGATGAATACGCCAAAAAAGAAAATATTTATTTAATCACAATAGATAGTTTTAATGCTAATACAGACTTCATTTCTCAAGAAATTTTAATTAAAAAACTATCTCAAGAAACGCGAATTATTGAAAAATCAAAAGACATAATAATCTGGACAGAGGAAAATTCAGGAATAAATGCATTATCAAGACTCGTTCAGGTTAATACTAGCTTAAAGCCGATATTAAACGAAAAAAATATTCTTATCATAGGCGACATCAACTCTATGGACACTCAAAGGCTTAGCGCACATTTTAAAACGTTAAATCCAAAAAAAATGATTGTTTCAAAAGAAATGGGCATTTATGGAATTATTGATTATAAAGAAGATAAACTAAAAGAAACACTAATAAATCTTGGCGTAGAATTTATTGAAATTGATGAAAAATCAGGCAATGTTAAAATCTGGAACATCGTATCATATACAGTAAACAAACTTATAAACAAAGGAGTCCCTGAAAGCACAATAGCTTTAATATTACTTCTTCCCGTAATAATCTCGATTTTAATATTTTATAGACAAATAATAGGCCTTGTATTTCCAAATATTGTCTTTCCAACACTAATTATATTAACATTTTTAGTAATAGGATTATATGCAGGATTATTTATTCTAATACTTTCATCAATATCAATATATACAACAAAAAACCTGACAAAAAAAAGTGCAATGCTTTACACAACAAAAACAGGTATAGTTTTAATAATTAACTCATTTTTGGTTTTTATCTTACTAATATTTAATGATTTTTTGGAAATATTTGACACACATTTTTTTTCTATAGCAATAATACCCACACTGTTTTTAGCGACAATAACAGAACAAGTAATAAAAAATGAAAAAGGTATTAAAAAAAATATAAACTTAACTATTCAATTACTATTAATTTGCGTTAGTATTTATTTCCTTGTAGGTGGACAAATATCAATGTTTTCATATATCATTCAGTTTACAAAAATTAAGGAATTCTTTCTTTTACACCCCGAAACAATCCCATTTTTATTGATATTCACAATACTAATTGGAAAATGGACAGGACTAAGGCTACTCGAAAGAATTCGTTTCAGATACTTAATTAGAAATTTAGATTAAAGTATGGAATTTTTTAAAAATTTATTTAAGAAAAAAGGCGTACTTGGCATAAATGCTAGAAATGTTTTGTATTTAAGACCTTTTAATCCTAAAAAAGCTATAAAAATGGCTGACGATAAGATCAAGACAAAGCAATTCTTATCTACTAGAGGAATCCCAGTTCCAAAACTTTATCATATAATTAAAGATCGAGCTGAGCTAGAAAAGCTAAACTTTAAAACTCTTCCTTTAAGTTTTGTTTTAAAACCAAACCAAGGGTACGGAGGAGAGGGCATTATACCAATAATAAACAAAAAAAATACAAAATATATTACAGCCTCAGGAAAAGAATTAACTAAAGATCAATTAAAAAAACATATATTAGACATATTAGATGGAAAATATTCCTTAAATAATTCTCCAGACACTGCCTTTTTCGAACAACTAATAGTATCAGATGAAAGAATAGGAAAATATAGCTACGGTGGCCTACCAGATATAAGGATTATTGTTCACAACTTAATACCCGTAATGGCGATGTTAAGACTTCCCACAAAGGAATCCGAGGGTAAAGCAAATCTGCATATGGGGGCAATTGGAGTTGGCATAGATATTGCAAAAGGAAAAACTACATATATGAGCTATAAAAATAGGCAAATTGACGAAATTCCTGAAATTGGAGACATAAGAGGAGTTAAAATTCCTTATTGGGATGAAATACTGTTAATTGCTTCAAGAATTCAACTAATTACCAATTTAGGTTATTTGGCCGCAGATATTTGCATAGATAAAACACTAGGACCTGTACTTCTAGAAATAAATGCAAGGGCAGGACTAGGTATCCAATCTGCGAATATGGCACCATTAAAAGAAAGGCTAGAACAAATTAAAAAAATAAAAGTAACAAATCCTACAAAAGCTATAAGAGTTGCAAAAGATTTGTTCGGAAATGTTGTTGAAAAAGAAATTAAACAAATTTCTGGTAAAACAGTTATTAAACCCGTCGAAAGTATAGAAATTATGAAAAATAACGAGATAATTAAGGCAGATGCGCAAATAGATACTACAAAAAAAATATCTAAAATTAGATTTAAATATGCACAAAATATTGGACTTTTAAAAAACAAAAAAGCATACGACGAAGAAAACCATAAAATAAAAGTAAAGTTTTCAATGAAAGGAAAAAGAATGACTACTATTATGGATTTAATTGATGGAGACAATAAAGAATATCAAATTATAATTGGAAGAAGAGATTTAAGTGATTATTTAATTGACCCAACATTAGTTGCTAAAAAAGAAAAATTTATACCATCGCCAATAATAATTGAAAAAATAAAAGAAACAGACTATGAAAAAATAGACAATATTTTATTTGAAACAGATACTAAAGCCAAAATAGTAAATTACATAAAACCAATAAAAATTACTAAAGAGAAAAGAAAATTTTTAGAAGATCATTCATATATACCAAAATTAAAATATAAAGAACTAAAATTTAATCCAGACGAAGAAATAAGCCGACTAGAAAATCTAAATTTTGATGATTCGGTACTTGGTACAATTTTTAAAGAAAAAAAAGAAGAAATTTTATTAAAATTAGATCTAATTCAAAATATTGGAAAAGAAAAATTTACAGACATATCAGAAAAACTATATGGAAAACCAAGCAAAGAAGAAGTAGAAAATGCTAAAATATTACTCCAAAATCATAAAAAATCAGAAATAAGTAGCGAATTTCTAAATTTCGATGAAGCTAAAGATTTACTTGAAAACACTCTAGAAAAATACAAGCTTTCAAACTGGAAAGTTTTACTAAAAAGAAATATGGTAACAAGTTGTTCTGCAAAAAAAAATAAAATTTTATTACTTAAAAAAGTAGATTTTTCAAGAGAAAAATTAGAGAAACTAATCGCTCACGAAATTGAAACCCATATTCTTACTAGCGAAAACGGCAGTAAACAGCCATATAAAATTTTTAATTATGGAATGAAAGATTATTTAAAAACTCAAGAAGGCCTAGCAATATATAATGTAGAAAAAAAATTATTGATTCCTTTTAATCAAAACTACAAAATTGCATCATTAATTTATGCAATGAGCCTAAAAGACAAAACAATCAAAGAAATTATAGATATATTAATAAAAGAATATAATTTTACCAACAAAAGTGCCTTTGGTACCGCCCTTAAAGTCAAAAGGGGAGTGGGAGATGAAAATGCAAAAGGTGTTTTTACAAAAGATTATTTATATTATAGCGGGTATAAAGAAATAAAAAATTATGTAGAAACGGGCGGAGATCTGAAAGATTTATATATAGGAAAAATAAACTTAAAACACATAGAAAAGCTCAAAGAGTTGCCATTTTTATTAAAAGCTCAATATCTTCCTGATTGGTATAATTAAGCTAAAAAATAAACATACTGTCTCCAAAACTATAAAAACGATAACCTTCTTTTTTTGCAACTTCATATAGTTCAAGAATTTTTGAAACAGGATCAGCAACGTTTTTATGCTCTAAAAATGAAGCAACAAGCATAATTAAAGTACTTTTAGGTAAATGAAAATTAGTAATAAGTCCACTTACAATTTTCCATTGATAATTTTTAGGATAAATAAATAAATTCGTACTCGATCTAGTTTCACTAAAACCATTATTATAAGAAGATTCAAGAACTCGTACACTAGTCGTGCCAACCGCAATAATCCTTTTATTTAAAGAAGCGTTCAGTATTTCTGAACTTTCTTTCGATAAATAAAAATCTTCATAATGCATAATATGATCCTCTAGTTTTTCTGTTTTTACGGGCAAAAAAGTCCCTCTGCCTACATTTAAAACTGTTTCAACAAAAGAAACTCCATTTTTCTTTAAATCTGTAATTAAATCTTTAGTAAAATGAAGCCCAGCAGTTGGGGCCGCAACAGAACTAGAATAATTTTCATCAGAAAAAACTGTTTGATAATTGTTGGAAAACTTTTCAGCATTTTTTATATAAGGCGGAAAGGGGATTTTGCCAATTTTTGAAAGTAATTCGAGAAGATTTGAAGATTTATGAATAAAACTAATAATTCTTGATCCATCAGCCAAAATTTCATCTACTGTAAAAGAAAGCTCCTCACATATTTTATGAGTCATTCCAAGTTTAAAAAGTTTACCAGGCTTTACTAAAACCAAAAACTTATTATTTGCAACATTCTTAAGTAAAAAAATTTCAAGTAATTTATTATTAAAGCTAAAATTAATTCTAGCAGGAAAAACTTTTATTTTATTTAATACTAGTACATCATTTTCATTTAAATATGATTTAATATCCTTAAACCTTAAATGATATATTTTGTTTTGTGCAGTGTCAAAAACTAAAAGTTTTGAACTATCTCGAGGAACGGATGGCGTCTGAGCAATAAAATCATTGCTTAGATCAAAATCAAAATCACTTGTTTTCATTGAATATTAAGTTAAACCCTCCCATTTTGTAGGAGTATCAATATTAGCAATGTTTATTGTATCTGAAAGTTTTTGAATTACAATTAAAGTCATATCATCATCTTGACTATGACCTTTCATAAAGGCAGAAACATCTAAAGCAATTTTATAATTTAATCCTTCAGCATTAAAATCAGGAGCAAAATTATTAACAGTAGCAATTAAACGATCAAGTCCATACAATTCTTCACTTATATTTCTGGCTTCAGTAATACCATCAGAATAAAGTATAACAAAATCCCCATCATCAAGAATTATCTCTTTTTCTACAATAAGTTTACTATTATCAGGAACCATACCAAGGGCAATACCACCAGATTTCAAAGCCTCACATTTACCAATAGATTGTCGATAAACTAATATATATTCATGCCCTGCACCTACATAAGTTAATTTTTGTTTTTCAATATCCCATGAAAGCAAAACAACAGTCATAAACATTGCTTTTTTTATATGCCGTTTAATATGTTTGTTGGTGTTTTTAATGATTTCATAAGCACTTTCTGAAAGCTCTGCAAACACAGTAATTAAAGAGTTTACCATAGTCATAATAAGCCCTGCCGCAACTCCATGCCCAGTAACATCACCGACATAAATAAATACTTTATCTTTAGTTGTAATAATATTAAAACTATCACCTCCAACTTCACTTGCTGATCGATTTTTAGCGACAATTGAAAGTCCTTTTACAGAAGGATTTTTCAACGGTAAAATATCCCTTTGAATTTCTGAAGCAACATTTAACTCTTCAAGCATTCTTTTTCTATCTTTAATATCAAAAGAAACCTTACCAAGACTTTTAATAACTTGATTAAAAAAATAGGCAATAACTCCAATTTCATCAATCCTTGTAGAATAAATTGATTTAAACTCATTGCCAGTTAAAAGTGCTTGCATCTCAACAACAATAGCCTTTAGCGGTTTAACAACTTCTTTATAGTATATAACTAAAAAAAGAGTAGAATAAAGTATTCCAGTGATTAGAAGAACAAAGTATGGAACACTTTGTTCTAAATAAAAGTATGAATATGTAGAGTATAATGAAATCAACACAAATACTAAAAAAAATATGCTTACAAGTTTTCTAAACAAATTTTTTTTAAAAAATAACATAGTTTATGAATTTATAAATTCTAAGTAATTATTAAAAGAAGGAATAACTTCTAAAATTCCAATAGCATTAAGTATATCTTTTACATTTTTACGAACTCCAACGAGAGCAAATTTAATCCCTTTTTCTTTTAAAAAATCATTAATTTGAATTAAGTAGCCAATAGATTCACTATTTATATACACAAGTTTTTCAAAATCAAAAATTATTGCATCTTTATTAAAATTATTTATAAGTTCATTGATTTCAAATTTATGTTTAGAAAGTGCATATTTGTCTAATTCTCCATCAAAGATAAAGATTAAATTATTATCCTTATTTTTTGTTTTAAAATTAAAATTTAATTTAAACATATTATTATTTGTTATGAAATTTATTTATATTTTCTACTGCATCGAAGTCTTCTGCAAGTGAATAAAGGAATTTTAGTTTACTTAAAGAATTTTTGTTTAATAAAGATAAATCATCAGTTTTAAGCGATTTCTTAAAGTAATTAATTTTTTCATAAACAACTAAATCAAGTAAATTCCTCAAATTTTGATAAACTTTTTTATCGAACGATTTTAAAGAATTTTTAATACTTTTTGAAATTTGAATATTATCACTAAAAAGTAGCTCAATTAAAACAGGAATGCTGTCATAATATCCCAGTTTAGACAACGCAATAGCACTTTCTTTTTTTAAAAGAAGATCATTAGAATAAAGTTGAGCCATTAAAAAAGACTTTTTTGATTTTAATTTAATTTCTCCAATAGCATAAATTCCAAGAAGAACTTTAGATTTATCATTACTAGAAATAAAACTTTCAATTTTTTTCAAAACTGATTTTTCCTTACAATTCATTTTTGCAAGAGCAATACAAGCATTAATTTGAAAGTCTGCCTTGCCCGATTTGAAAAAATCTAAAAGAACCTTTTCTAAATTTTTATTATTATAAACAGATAAAGACTTAATTGCTTGATTTTTTAAAAGTCCATTTTGTCCTTTTAAAATTTCCATCAAAAATTCTAAAGTAGAAAACCCACTAATCAAAGTGAGTAAATGAATTATCTTAACCCTAAGAAAATCATTTTTTTCAGTTTTATACATTTGTTTTAGCTTAGAAACGAGCTCAAGTCGAAAAACAAGATGTTTTTTATTAAACAAAGAAAAATTATGAAAAAATTCAATCAAAGAATCTACACTTGTGGCCCTTAAATAAAAATTATTTGAATCTAAAAACTTAATAATATATTTCAAAACTTTTAATTCACCTGAAACACCAAGTGCTTCAAGAATTTTAATTTTTACAGATAGTTTTTCGTCTTTTTTATTCAACAAAGAAATTAAAAGCCGAAGGTTATTTTTACCACCTTTCTGAGCTAAAATTTCAATGGCATTTTTGCGAATATTTAAATCATCAATGTTAAGTAAATCATTTTTAGCTGATTCAAAATAATTCACTTCTTGTGAATAAATAGCCTTAAATAATATCACCGAAATTACTAGAATAGAAATATTTACAAACAAAAAGTTATTTATTGGAAAAAGAAATTCTAATAAAACAATGAAAAGTGCTCCAAATAAAGCCCCAACGGGACGAACAATTCCTTCTAAAAAATGCCTCGAAAACTCGCGAATATTTTCTTTTAGCGCATAAAAAGAACAATGATAAGAATTGTTTAGTACGACGGAACTAATCATGAAATTATTTTTTGCAAAAAGAATTGGATAAAAACCATTATTAAATAAGAAAATAGTAAAACTAAAAAAAGTAATAATTGGATGTAAAATCATAGATCCGATTATTCCAAGCGATTGAAGCAACTTAGATGCCAAAATAAGCTGACAAAATAATGCAGAGATATTAAAAAGCATAAATAGTGCTCCCAAATCATGTATAAATGCATGTTCAAACCCTCCACCTCCGTCTAAAACAACATTTTTAACATTATCATAAAGTGCCGAAACATATTGAAATTCTACTAAGTTATAAATAAACCATTGAAGAAAAATAATAGCGATAAGCCCTTTTAAAAAGTTTTTTTTATTTTTATCAAACACTTCCTTTTTGATAAAAGTAAAAAAGCTGGATTTTGATTCTTCAGTAAAACATGGTTTTATGTGTTTTTTTTCTTTATCTAAAAAAAGTAAAAAGGGGAGCATAAAGACAAGAAAAATGACCCAAATGTATAAAAAAGAATTAAAACCAATAAAATTTGACAAAGTAAACAATAAAAAACCAGAAACTATTGCCCCAATCGTTTCTGCTGATTCGGTAAATGGAAATATTCTTTCACTTTCAAGTGCAGTATAGATTGTTTCTATATAGGCATTTAATAAAATTTTAAACTGTATTAAAAAAACTGATTCAATTAAAATAAGTAAAAACAAATACAAATTTTTATCAAAAGAGTAGAGAAAACTAACTCCAAAAATTGAAAAAGCAGAAATAAATAATAAAATTATCATTAACTTAATTGGAGCATATTTATAAAGAAAATTATTATAAAAAAGAGAGGCGATGATTGTAAAAAAAGCATTTATAATAAATAAAAAAGGGAGATTAAATGCTCCAAAACTATTTATAAACAAAGTAACAACAAGTGTCCAAGCCAAAACGAAAGATGCTTTATAAAAGAATCTTAAAAAAAATGTCGAAAAAACTTTTTGCCATTCATTTTGATGAATACTAAAAATTTTATTAAAAAGATTAAATTTTTTTATTTCTTCAATCATTTGATTTTAAATTATTAGCTAATTATACAACATTACACCGTTAAAAACAAGTGCAGAAGAAAGCCATAAGCTATAATTTAAGATAAAATTTCGAAGTAAATTTTCTATTATGAAAAAATTATTTTCTGCTTCAAGTGCTAAAACTGCAACCGCACTAATTACATTAACCTCATTTTTAAGCTATGTTATAGGCTTTTTAAGGGATAAAATAATCGCATATTTTTTTGGTACAAGTATACAAACAGACATCTATAATGCATCTTTTGTTATTCCTGATGCAGTTTTTAATATGTTTATAGCATCAGCACTTACAGCAGCATTTTTACCAGTATTCACAGATTACTTAAAAAAAGACAAAGAAGAAGCGTTTAAAATAGCGAATACCATGCTTACAGTTTCGATGATATTCGTATCAATATTGATAATAATTTTATACATATTTATGGATAAAATTACGCCAATTATTTTTTCATCGAATGAAATAGATCAAGTAACACTTACAAACATTACTACAATGACAAGATTATTGCTCCCTTTGCCATTGTTATTTGCCATAAGCAATACGCTAGGCAACATTTTAATGAGTTACAAACATTTTTTTTCATACGCAATTTCTCCGATTTTTTACAACATTGGCATAATTATAGGAATAATAATTTTTCATAAAAATTATGGAATATACTCAGCCGCACAAGGCGCACTAATAGGGGCTACATTCCATTGTTTCATAAGACTTGTTGATATATTTTATATAGAATATCGACCAAAAAAATCATTAAACATAAAACTTGAGGGCTTTAAACAAATACTAAAACTTATGATCCCGAGATCAATAAGCCTAATCGCAAGCTCTATAAACACAATTATTTACGCATCAGTTGCAACAAAAGTTTTAGTTGGTAGTTTTGCAGCATTTAATTTTGCAAGAAACATTCAAAGTTTTGCAGTAAGTCTTTTCGGAATAGCTTTTTCAACTGCAATATTCCCATTTCTTACAGCATCATTAAGTGAAAACAATAAAAAAGCATTCACACTAGACATTCAAAAAACAATTCAAAGAATTCTCTTTTTTACTTTTCCCTCAATGATGGGAATAATGATACTTTCACCCGATATTATATATTTAATTTTAGGTGGTGGCGCATTTGATGAAAATTCAATAGCACTAACATCAGGAATATTATTTTTCTTTGCAATTTCAATTCCATTTGAAAGTATAACCCATATTTTATCACGAAGTTTTTTTGCCTTAAAAAACACAATAACACCAATGTTTATAAATATAATTGCAATAATTATAAACATTCTTATAACAATAAAAATTGCAACAAACTATGGAGTAAATTGGTTTTCATTTGGTTTTAGTCTATCCTTTGTTATTCAGGTCATACTTTTATCAATATTTTTAAAGAAATATTTAGATGGCTTTAAAATGAAAAAATTTGTTATTTATATTTTAAAACTAATTTTAGTAAGTTTTTTAATGACTCTCATAATTCTTCTATACTCAAAATTAAACATAAATATTGCAAAACCATTATTCATTTTATCAAAGATTTTTATCGGAGCTTTTTCATTTTTCTTAATTGCAAAACTATTGAATTTTGAAGAATTAAAAGCAATAAACATAATATTCGCAAAACTTTTAAAAAAATAATATGAATAAATTACTAATAATTACACTTATATTTTCAACATCTTGCACCCTAAATGTTTCAAAAAATAATCAATTATTAGAAAATGAAATAAAATCAGAATTTAAAAATGAGAAACAAATTAGCGAAGAAATTTCGCCTCAAGATGTAGAAGTATCAACTCAAAATATTGAAAAAATTACAAGAGAGGAAAGCTCAAATATAATAATTCCTGATGAATTTAAAATAAATGCGGATTTTATATGTCAAGCACCACTAGAAACAACCGAAAACTGGACACTTCACGAAGAAAGTTGTGAAGAGGCTGCTCTTTTGCAAGTGTATAATAATGAGTTTGGAATAAAAATGACAAAATCAGAGGCAAATAAAGAGATCATAAGAATGATAGATTGGCAAAACAAAAACTTTAATGGCCATTTTGATATATACGCACATCAACTAAAAGAGCTTGCGATAAATTTTTACAATTTAAATGAAAAACAAGTTATTATCATTGAAAATGCAAATTTTGAAGATATTAAAAAGATAATATCACAAAATCACACAATTGTTGCTCCAGCAACAGCAAAATATCTTAAAAATCCTCATTACAAACACCAAGGTTATCATATGTTACAAATAATAGGCTATGATAAAAAATACATTTATACAAATGATAACGGAACAAGAAAAGGCAAAAATTTTGCCTATAAAATAGATGTTTTTATGAAAGCAATGGAAGATGCAGGAGCAGACATATTATACATAAAAAAATAAACTAAAAAGGCCAGAAATAAATCTGACCTTTTTAAATAAACTAAATTGAATAAGCAATAAATCCTAAGATTTTTGCACCCTTTTCATTAACTAAACTTTCTATAGTAATTTCAGGATTTTTTACAAATGCTTGTTTTAATAATGCATTTTCTTCTCTAAATTTCTTTTCTTTTCCAATTAATATTTTTTCAATAATATCAGCTGTCTTTCCTTCGGATGATAATTGCTCAGTCCATATTTCTCTTTCCTTAGATATAAGATCATTTGACACTTCTTCTGGTGACAAATATTTAGGATTTGTTGCACTTGCATGCATAGCAATATCTTTTGCAAGTTCGATGTCTCCACCTTCAATACCTACTAAAGAAGCAAGCTTATTATTTGTATGAACATAATAACCTAGAATTGGGGCTTCAACTATTGCAATATTTCCAATTTTGATATTTTCACCCATTTTCAACTGAGCATCTTTAATTTCTACAATATCTAAATTGTCACTTGAAATTTCACCATTTAAAGCTTTTTGTGTTAATTCTTCAAGTAATTTAGTAAAATCTTCGCCTCTAGCTACAAAGTCAGTTTCGCAAAGTAAAGATAAAAGGACACCTTTTTCTCCTGAAGTTTTAATACAGATAGAGCCATTTGCTGTTGATCGTTCTGATCTTTCTGACGCCTTTGATTCTCCTTTTTTCCTTAAAATTTCAAAAGCCTTATCCATATCAGAATTTGATTCTTCAAGTGCTTTTTTACAAGCAGACATAGAAACCCCTGTTGAATCTCTTAACTTTTTGATGTCTTCGATTGAAATTGTCATATAAATAAATTAAAAAATATTATTCTTTTGAAATCCACGATTCACTAGGATCTTTACCTGTTAAAAGTCTATAAAGAAAAAATTCTGGAATTTTTTGAGCAATTTGACCAATCCCAGGCAAAATTAAAAAAGTATCTGTAAAAATTGCAATAATTTCTATTAACGAAAATATTAACAATATTAAAAAAAACATAACACCAAAGCCATAATTTATTAAAACAAAAATTAATGACAAAAAATATAAAACAAAAATAACAACACCTTGTCTACTATGAAATCTAAGACCTTGATTATCAACAAATTTAACGGAAGCTAAAACTGCGAAAATAATGTTTATAAAAGGTAAATAGCATAAAACCGACCAAATTTTTTCAGATGAAAAATAATTATTGGTATTTAAATTTGTCATTTTCTTTTTTTATAAAACTGCGTCTTTAATTCTTGAAAACAAATAGCTTAAAGACTTAATTGCATCATCGTTGGCAGGAATTGGAAAAACTAAATTTGTAGGATCTGCATTAGTATGAACAAAACCTACAACAGGTATATTCATAACATTAGCTTCTTTAACTGCAATAAAATCTCTAACAACATCAACTACAAAAACAATATCTGGTTTATCTTTCATCTCTTGAACTCCACCGAGTGAACTTTGTAGTTTTAATAATTCTTTCTTCAATTTTGATGCTTCTTTCTTTGTATATTTTTCAAATTCTCCATTTGCTTCTTGTTCTTTTAGATTTGATAAATATTTAACTCTAGTTTTAATAGTATCAAAATTTGTTAAAAGACCAGGAATCCACTTAATATCAACATAAGGCATTTTTAAACGAGTAGAAATATCTCTTATAAATTTTGCAGATTGAGGCTTAGTACTAACAAAAAGGACAGTTTTTCCTTCAGAAATAGACTTTTTAAGATAATCCAAAGCATTATTTAACATTTCAGCAGTTTTTTCTAAATTTATAACATGTAAGCCATTTTTTTCACCACAGATATATTTTTTCATCAAGGGATTCCATTTTTGAGTTCTATGCCCTACATGAACAGCATTTTCAAACATTTCTTTATAAACTTGCTTTGACATAATAAAAAGTTAATTGTTTTTATAAAATTTCGCTGTGTAATCTAATCGAAACTAAGCTAAAATGCAAGAAAAAAAATAAAAAGAATAAATGGCTTTTGACTTAAAAAAGAAAAAATGCTAAAATAATATGATTAACAAATAAAATGGACCTAGAAAAAGAAACAAAAATTACAATCACATTGCCTACAAGTGCATATTTTATGTCTGGAATAAGGGATTTTACCCTAAATATGATAAAAAACACTACAAATTTTCCAGAAAAGTGGGCTTTTAGATTTCAGTCAGTTGTAGACGAGCTTTGCAACAATGCAATTGAGTATGGATCCGCCCCAGGAAGTGAAATAAGAATAATATACAAATATGTCAAAGATGATTATGTGGAAATTATTGTTGAAGACACTGGAACAGGCCCAAGACCAATAAGTGCGAAAGATTTGGAAAAAATTTACCAAGAAAGAAAAGAAGCAGGTTATGTTTTTACTGGAATTAGAGGAAGGGGACTGGTTAAAATTATCGGAGAATGGAGCGATGAATTAAAATTTGAAGATAGACCACAAGGCGGAATAAAAGTATCAGTTAAAAAATTTCTAAAAAACATTCGTGAAAACGAAATGGGATTAAAATCATACGAAAATAAATTAATAATAAACTAATATGACAGAAGTAAATCTAATAATTGAAGATCAAAATCCACTTGCCGAAAACCGAACATGTAAATTGATTAGAATAAGTGGAGAACTAGATGAAACAAATGTAGACGAACAAATGCAAAAAATTTACGAAGTAATTGGCGAACACCCAAGTAATCTCGATATAATATTTGATTTTCAAAATTTAGGATATTTAAACAGTAAAACAATTGGATATCTTACTGATATTTATGGAAAATTAGCCGAAAACAACGGTAAAGTTGCAATTTTTGGTGCAAGACCAAATGTGTTAGATACCCTTCAAGTTGTGGGATTAACACAATTAATAAATATGTACGATAGCCTAGATCAAAGCAGAAACGGGATTACAGCAGAAATTACACCACCTCAAATAGAAACACCACAAGCATTGCCAAATAGCACGCAAAATATTGCTCCTGTTCAAGCAGTAAACCCAGAGCCTCAAGTAATTGCTCCAGCACAAAACACTCAAATAGAAACACCACAAGCACCTCCATCAATTCCTGCGCCACAAATGCCAACACAGGAAGTCCCAGAGCAAACACTTGCACCACAAATGCCAACAAATCCTATTAC
>Ga0334885_1003303_pt1 | contig 15205 bp, 11 predicted proteins | sample GraSluR1_MG_8_FD_207233 | JGI IMG/M metagenome (GOLD analysis project Ga0334885, IMG submission 207233) | Sludge microbial communities from methane-producing bioreactor in Wageningen University, Netherlands - Granular Sludge_31_05-R1 | ecosystem: Engineered > Bioreactor > Anaerobic >...
GTTCTCGACGATTCCGCCTACTCGAGGAATAGGAGCAAAAAGGTGGAGCTCCTGTCGAAGTGCTACGACCACTGTGACCATCGCCATTTCAGAGGGTTCCGCATGCTCTCCCTCGGCTGGTCTGACGGAAGATCCTTTCTGCCTCTGGCCTTCTCTCTTCTCGGTTCGGCGAAGGAGGAGAACCGACTCTTCGGAGCCAGAGAGACCGACGGAAGAACAAGGGGCGCGCACAGACGGAAAGAAGCGGTGATGAAGACGCCGGAAGCTGCTCTTGTTCTTCTGGACGCGGTACTCTCGAACAGAATGAAAGCCGACTTCCTACTCTTCGATTCCTGGTTTGCCACCAACCAGTTTCTTCACTCCGTGCACAGGAAAGGCGTCCATTCCATCGCCATGGTCAAGGACTTCAATTCCATGCAGTTCCTCGTAGGGCGGGAGGACGGAACGAAGAAGCGGATGAAGCTCTCGGGGCTGTACGGGAAGGTCAACTCCGTCTTCGGGAAAAAGGACATCCTCGGCTCCGTGCTCGTGGAGGTGGACAACGGGAAGAATTCTCCGGAACCTCCCCTGCCGGTCAAGGTGGTGTTCGTGAGGAACAGGAAGAGCGGCGCGAAGCGGGAGTGGCTGGCCGTCCTGTGCACCGACACCTCCGTTCCCGACGAAGAGATTGTCCGGATCTACGGCAAGCGCTGGTCCATAGAGGTCTTCTTCAAGGCCTGCAAGAGCATGCTCCGGCTGGGAAAAGAATTTCAGACCAGAAGCTACGATTCCCTGGTGGCACACACGAGCATCGTCTTCCTGAGGTACATGATGCTCTCCTTTGAACTGAGGAGATCCGAAGACGACCGTGCGTACGGAGAACTCTTCTGCAGATGCTGTGAAGAGCTGGAAGACATATCATTCGTCGCTTCGCTCGCTCTGCTTCTGGAGATGCTGAGATCCGCCGTCAGGGCCGGAATAGACATGACGGAAGCCATCCTGGAACGGATGTTTACGGAATTCGTACGGAAAACGCCCGGCTTCCTGAGGAATAAAATAGGCGTTTTAGCTGCATTTCCCATGTCATGACAACGATTTACGGTTTTCAAGGTTCTGAGAATGTTGAGTGATGAATAAGACTTCTTTTATCACATGGATATTATGCAATAAAAAGTCACTGTTGTCCAACGTGTACTTCTTTTTAATGCCGGATATTTGTAAAAAAATAACTGTCACCCATGCGAAAAAAAGGAATCCTGCTCAGGAACTTCAATTCCTTAAGATTTTTTCATGGTATCTGAAGCTGATCTAACTTTTTATCTCCATCCCTGCCCAAATACAGACTGGACCTTGACGGCGGTACGGTTACGGAGTTGACTTTTTTCACTCCATAAGAGATAGTTTTGTCACAAATGGATGTATGATTATTCTGTTCAACTTTTTGTTTTTCTTCTGCCGCTACAACAGGGGGAACTGTTCAGAAACGGTTTCTCCTGGATCCGGAACACAACTCCGTGATAGCCGGCCGGGCTGTTTCCGGCCTTTCAGGAAACAGAGGGGGAGGTGAGAAAAGGAAACTCCCGTTTCTGGTATATGAAGGTCTGAAAAACACAGGTGCTTTCAGGAACTCCATCGGCGAAACACTGTATCGGGTCATGAAAGGAGAAAATGTATATGAAGAAAATTGCTCTTATTGCGGCACTGGTCATACTTGTCTCTCTTGTCCTGTCTTCGGGGGCGTTTGCGGAAAAGAAGCCCGAGTTTACCCTCAAGCTCGGCCACCTTGCCAATACGGAGCACACCTGGCACAAGGGATCGGTGAAGTTCGCAGAGCTTGTCGAGAAGAAGACCGACGGCAGGGTCAAAGTCCAGGTCTTCCCCAACGAACAGCTCGGCAAGGAAATGGAAGTTATCGGGAATATCCAGTCGGGGATCGTCGACATGCTCATCACCGGCGAATCCATGATGAACTGGGCCCCCCTGTGCGGTCTCATCGCCGTTCCCTACATGATCAGGGACTCGGCCCACATGGAGAAGATCGTCGAGGGAGAAGTCGGCCAGGCCATCGAGAAGGAAGTCATCGAAAAGGTCCGCCTTCGCCCCGTAGCGTGGTTCGAGCGCGGCGCCAGGAATCTTACCTCCAACCGGGAGGTCAAAAAACCGGAAGACCTGAACGGACTGAAGCTCAGGGTTCCCAACGTGCCCCTCTTCGTGGCCACCTGGGAAGCCCTCGGCGCGAAGCCCACGCCCATGGCCTTCTCCGAGGTGTTCACCTCCCTGCAGCAGGGCATCATCGACGGCCAGGAGAACCCCTATGACCTGATCAAGAGCGCCAGCTTCTTCGAGGTCCAGAAATTCGTCAACAAGACCGAGCATGTGCGCGGCTGGATCTACCTCGTCATCGGCGAGGACAAGTTCCAGAGCATGCCGAAGGACATCCAGACGGCCATTCTCGAAGCCGGCAAGGAAGCCCAGGCCTACGAGCGCGAGCTGTTCAGGGCCGAGCAGGACCAGCTGATCCAGGATCTCAAGGACAAGGGAATGACCTTCGTCGAGGTTGACAAGGCCGCCTTCATGAAGGTCGCCGAGCCCGCGGTCATGAAGTTCCTCTCTCCCGAACTCCAGGAGATGTACAAGAAAATCGTCGCCATCCAGTAGCGACCGGCACGGCCCCGGGGTCTCCGAACGGTTCCGGGGCCCGTTATCCTTGGTGAGAGATGAGGGAAGGCAGTCATGAGAAAACTTTGGTCGCTTTTCGGCCGCGTGCTTGAGCTCAGCTCCATACTTTCATTCCTCGGCCTGGTGGCGGTGGTGCTCCTCCAGGTGTACGCCCGGCTCTTTCTGCCGAAATCCCCTCACTGGACGGAAGAGGCATCCCGCTTCTTCTTCATTTATACGGTGAGTTTCGCCTCTGGGCTTGCCATCAGGGAGAAAGCTTTCGTCAACGTGGACGTGTTCACGAATCTGCTGCCGACGGCCGCACAGCGATGGCTGCAGATTTTTCTCGACTTTCTGGTTGCGGCATTTATGGCCGTGGTGTTCTATTATTCGCTGAAAAACCTCGGGATCGGCAGAATGCAGACATCGGCATCACTCCGCGTTCCCATGCACTATATTTTCGCCTCCATGTCGGTCCTGTCAGGAACGGTGGTTCTCTATTCGCTGGGCTCCGTCGTCCGGGACATGCGCCTTGCCTCGGGGGGAGGGAACTGAAATGGTGGCCGCACTCTTCATCGTCTTCCTTGTGCTTCTCTTTTTGGGGCTCCCCATAGCTTTCTGCCTGGGCATTTCGTCTCTTGTCTACCTGTGGATGGCCGGCATTCCGCTCATGGTGATCCCGCAGAAAATGTACTCGGGCATCGACGTCTTCGTCCTCCTGTGCATTCCCGGCTTCATCCTCGCGGGCAACCTCATGAACCGGGGCGGCATTTCCGACAGGATTATCCGGTTCTGCAACGCCCTCGTGGGACACATCCAGGGAGGCCTGGCCCAGGCCAACATCGTGGCTTCCATGATCTTCGCCGGCATTTCGGGAACGGCAGTGGCCGATACGGCAAGCCTCGGCGCCATCCTCATCCCCGCCATGAAAAAGGAAGGCTACGACGCCGATTTCTCCTGTGCCGTCACGGCGGCGTCATCCACCATCGGGCCCATCATTCCTCCGAGCATGCCCATGATCATCGCCGGGACGCTGACGGGATTGTCGGTGGGACGGCTCTTCATCGCCGGCGCCATCCCCGGTGTGCTTCTCGGCATCGGCCTGATGATCGTGGCGTATTTCATCTCGAAAAAGAGAAACTATCCCAAGGGAGAAAAGGTACCCCGCCGTCTGCTCCTCAAGGAGTTTTTCGGTGCTTTCTGGGCTCTTATGCTCACCGTGCTCATCCTGTACGGCATCGTCGGCGGCTTTTTCAGCCCCACCGAGGCGGCCATGGTGGCCTGCCTCTATGCCGTGGTGGTGGGGATGTTCGTCTACCGGGACCTCTCCTTCAGGGACCTTCCCGGGCTGATTCTCGAGGCTTCGATCACCACGGCGTCTATCATCGTGCTCGTGGGACTGGCGAACCTCTTCGCGTGGATATTGACGAGCGAACAGATCCCCCAGATGGTGGCCGATTTCCTCCTGGGAATAACGAAAAACAAGTTTCTTATCATCCTGATGATCAATTTGCTGCTCCTTTTCGTGGGGACCTTCATGGAAACCATCGCGGCGCTGCTCACCCTCTTCCCGACGCTGCTGGCCGTGGCCCTCCAGGTCGGAATCGACCCGATCCACTTTTCCATGATCGCCGTGCTGAACCTCATGATCGGCCTCACCACGCCTCCCGTGGGAGTGTGCCTCTTCGTGGCCTCGAGCATCGGGAAGATTTCCATCAGCAGGATTTCGAGGGCGAACATGCCTTTCCTTGCGGTGAGCATTTTCGTACTCTTTCTGGTTTCCTACATTCCTGCCCTGTCCACGTGGCTTCCAAACCTGCTGTTCAGCAAGTAGTTTTTTTTCTGTTGGAAGAAAGGCGGCAAAAAGGAAAGGGCGGGGAGAGAAAAACATCTCCCCGCCCTTTCCTTCATGTCAGCCCAGGTATTTTTGAAGGGTTGCCCTCACGGCCCCCGGCCCGGCGATCATCCGGGAGAAATAGCCTTCGATCCTCTCGCCGAGCCCCACTTCGTAGAGGTCCACGGTAAAGATATCCCGGTCGGAGAGGATGGGACGAAGGGCCCCCCTGGCCGATGCCGGCTCCCCGAGGCGGACCGCCGCGAGGTGGGGCCTGAGGGTTTCCAGCAGAGGGTCGGGGCTCAGAACCATCTCTTGCCCCCGGTCGTCCAGCCCCATGAGGTACCGGCACCAGGCGGCCAGGGTCAGGGGGATGAAGGTCAGGTCCGCAGGGTCCAGCCCTTCCCTGTCCCTGTAGGCCCTGATGGTGCCGCCGAACCTGATGCCCACCTTCTGGGACGTGTCCATGGCGATTCTCTGGGGGGAGTCGGGGATGTTCGGGTTGGGGAGCCGCTCCTCGATGACCTCCCTCAGGAAGTCGAGAGGATGGATGATGCCCGGGTCTTCCGCCACGGGAATTCCCTCGGCGTAGCCGATTTTTTCCACCAGCCGCTTCAGGTCGGGATCCTTCATTTCGTCGGCTATGAGGGTGTACCCCAGCAGGCAGCCGAAGACAGCCAGGGCGGTGTGCAGGGGGTTGAGGCACGTGCCCACCTTCATCCGCTCCACCCGGTCCACCGTCTGACGGTCGGTGAAATAGGCTCCGGCGAGCTCCAGTGGGGGCCGGCCGTTGGGGAAGGTGTCTTCGATCACCAGGTATTCGGGCCGCTCGGCATTCACGAAGGGGGCTATGAAGGAGTGTTTTTCCGTGTGGAGGGTGTCTCCCGTTCCCAGGCCCAGGGCGTTGAGCCGGTCCCGGACCCTCTCGGAGGGGCGGGGGGTGATCTTGTCTATCATGGTCCAGGGAAAGGACACCTCCGCCGACTCCGTGAGCCACCGCACGAACGTCTCTTCCACGAGGCCGTCTGCGGCCCATCCCCGGGCGATGTCCCCCAGGGACTCTTTCAGCCGGTCCCCGTTGTGGGCGCAGTTGTCCATGCTCACGAAGGCCAGGGGAAACCCTCCGGCTTTGAACCGGCCATAGGCGAGGGCCGCCGTCTTCGACATGGCATGGCCGGGTGAAGCGGGTCCCTTTTTCAGGTCTTCGGCGATTTCGGGGGAAAGTTCTCCCGAAGGGGTCCTCAGGCTGTAGCCCTTCTCCGTGATGGTGAAACTGACCATCTTCAGGGATGGCGACCTGAAAATTTCCTGAAGGCGCTCCCAGTCCGTTTCACAGGCCGGGTCTCCGGCAAGGGTGGTGCAGATGCTCCCCACCACCGTCATGTCCAGCCTTCCGTCCGGTTCCATGATGACCGCCAGGGTCAGGTTGTCGAAGGGGGCGTACATGGTTCCGATGGTCTGCCAGTCGTAGGTTTTCACAGCGATAATGCCGGTTTTCGCATGTCCGGAGTCCAGCAGTTTCTGCTGCATCAGTGCGGGAAATACCCGGAAAATGTTTCCCGCCCCGAAATGGACCCATTCCGGAGCTTTTTCCGTTTCCCGAACCATGGTGTCGATGTCGAAAGCGGGAAGGGCGATACCTGCCTTTTCCCAGGCACCCCTGTCCTTCAGGCCGTTTCTGTTGAGCTGCAGCATTGGCATTCCTCCGTTTCGGGGATCCGAAGTCTTTTTTCCCGGCGGACGGTGTGGTCCGTTCCCGTATTATACCTCCTCTCCGTGGCTGAGATACTGTCGGGAAAGCCGGCAGGGGAAGACGGTAAATACGACCCCGGTTTTCCTATTTCACGATTTCGTTCACCCACCGGTTCACGAGCCGCATCCTGTGTTCTCCGGACCATTGGATGTCCAGGTCGAGCAGCCTGACCTCAGACATGTCCAGGGCGGGGTTCTTCAGGGGAACGTCAGGATGGGTGGGGATGAGGTTGATCCTGTTCTCTTCGTACAGGCGCTGCATGGCGGGGCTCGCCGCCCAGTCGAGGAATCGGCGGGCGAGCTCGGGGTTCTTTCCGTTCTTCACGAGTCCCATGGCTTCCACTCCGTAGGCGACCCCCTCGGCCGGATAGCTGATGACGATGTCGTAGCCCGTCTGCTGCATTTCGAGGGCATCCACGAGGAAGAAAATTCCTCCGGCGGCCTGCCCCCGGGCGATGGGCAGCGCGCCCCCGGCACCGCTCTTGGTGTACTGCTGCACGTTGCCGTCGAGCTTTTTCTGGTAGACGAAGGCTTCATCCTCTCCCATGGACAGCACCAGGCTGAAGAGACGGGAGACGGCGGTTCCCGAAGTCCGTGCGTCGGCCATGATAAGACCGTTTCTGTAGGCAGGGTCAAGGAGATTCTGCCAGGAACGGGGGGCCGGCAGGCCGTTCTTTCTGAGAAATTCCCCGCTGAACATGAAACAGATGGGATTCACCGCAACCCCCGTCCAGAAGCCTTCAGGGTCCCGGAACCTCTGCGGTATGGCTTCGGCTCCTGAAGGCACATAGGTTTCGAAAATGCCCTCCTTTTTTCCCGCTTCGAAGGCGTCGGCGATGCCCCCGAAAAAGACGTCCACCTGGGGGTTTTCCTTTTCAGCCACCAGCCGGGCGAGCACTTCTCCCGACGGAAAGCGGAGAAAATTCACATGCACTCCCGTGTCCCGGGTGAAGGCGTCGAATACGGCCGTGGCATAGCGCTCGGACCAGATGGTATATACGTTGAGGGTTTCCGAAGCGGAAGAAGGGGACGCCGTCAGAAGGAATGCGGCGGCCAGGAGCGCCGGAAGAAAAAGAAACGTTTTTTTTCTGGTTGTCATTGCAGTCAACCTCCCCGAATATGTGTAAAGCAAATGGTACAGCCTGAAACAAACCCGCTCCATATCCAGTCCGGGCCAAAATGAACCTCTTCTGGATCGCCTCTGTCTTTTTCTGAAAAAAGAGTCCTGCTCATGGTAGAATGTTCGCCAGGGACACCGTTCTTTCAACTTTCCCTTTCCCGGGAGGGGATGGGGTATGCTCCATGGGCTGTGGAGCAATCTCTTGAGAAGGAGTCGATCAAAATGGCGAAAACGTTCATGTCTGCGACAAAATCAGAAGGCGGGGAAGCGGCGGAGTTTGACTATATTCTCTCTCCCTCGGTAGCGGGATTCCTTTATCCTCTCTTCGTGCCGGCCCTCGTGTTTCTTGCCCCCTTTATCCTGGTGAGCATTTTCCCCAACCTGCTGACCGGCATGGGGCTCAACGTGGGGAAATGGACCCTCCTCATGTGGGGAGTTCTCCTGACCGCAGCAAATATCGGAATCCAGGAAATCCGCCGCCGGAGCAAAAAACTGAAGCTCCACATAGATTACCTTGTCTTTTCGCAGGGGATATTCTTCACCTCCATGGAGAAAATTTTCATCCAGGACATCAAGACCACCGAGCTGACAAAGAATATATTTGAACGGATCTTCAACCTTGGAACCATAAAGATAGCCACTGCAGGCACCGACGGTTATGAAGTCGAACTCAAGGGATATTCCAACCCTGACGAGATCGTGAAATACATAGCGGTCCACAGGAAGGAAGGGGAATAGGCTTCATGATCCCCGCCCCGGAGAGGGACGTGTCCTGATGACGGAGGCCCTTCTTCCCGCGTTTCTCGGGGTGAACATTCTCGCTTTTGTCCTTATGGGGTGGGACAAACTGATGGCTAAAGCGTCGGCCAGGCGCATTCCCGAAAATACCCTGCTCCTCGCCGCCCTGTTCGGCGGAGGAGCGGGGGCTTTTCTCGGAATGAAGCTGTTCCGCCATAAGACGCGGCATCCCCGTTTTTTTCTCGTGCTTCCGGTGGTGGCGGCGCTCCAGGTGGGAGCGTTGGTCTACTTCGCGATGTGACCTTTCTTCGGGGCCGTCTCCCGACGGTCCCGCATGCCGGGGAGGTGGGGCGGCAATGGCTGGAGGAGCGATCCGGCTTCAAAAGAAGAGTACCCGCGGCAGCCTCCTTTCCCGGCAATGGGGAGCTCCTTTTCTCGCAGCCGTTCTGTCTCTTGTTTTTGTCCTGTTCCGGCCTCCCGCCGCCGAAGGGGGGCCATGGGCACCCATTATCGATGCCGCCGCCGGGCCGGGTGGTGTCCTGTATGTTCTCACCTCCGAAAAGGGAGGCCTCTTTGTCTCGGAAGACGGCGGCAGGCGATGGAAAAACCTCGGCGCCGGTCTTCCCTCTTCCCTTCTGTTTTCCCTTGATGTTTCCACTGGAGGGCGTCTCTTTCTCGCGTCCTTCGACGAACTTCTCACGTCCGGCAACGGAGGCTCCGCCTGGAAATCCATGAAGGGCGGCGGCGGAGTGAAACGTTTTTTCCCCACATCGGGAGACACCCTCCTGGCTGTTTTCTGGGATTCAGGCATCCACTGGGCTTCCTCCGGAAACGGCTCTTTTGAAAAATCCGGAGGAGAAGACGGATCCTTCCAGGTTCTTGACGTACTGGACGAAGGGCATGGCAGGCTCCGGGCAGCCGCTTTCGGAAGAGGGGCACTTTTTTCAGGCGACGGGGGAAGGACCTGGAGCCCCGACGATCCGGGAATCGAAAATGTTTTCCCGCTGGCTTTGGCCCGCAGTTCAGCAACAGGGACGGTATTTGCCGGAACGCTGGAGGGCGGCGTCTTCCGGAAGGAGGAAGGTTCCCCGTGGAGCCGTTCATCGGAAGGCCTTCCGCCTTTCTGCACGGTCCAGGCGCTGGCCGCCGGCGAACAGGGCGCGCTCTGGGCGGGAACCCACAAGCAGGGGCTCTTTGTCTCCTCCGACGACGGAAGAACGTGGAACCTCTTTCCTGCCGGGATGGAAAAAGAGATGTCCGTCACCGTCCTCGTTCCATTCGGAAAGGGGGTCCTCGCGGGAACCTCCTCCGGGGAACTGTACCTGGCCGACGGGGAAAAGGGGACCGTCACGGAACTGCTCCCCTCCGACCCTGTCGTTGGTTTTGCCCGGATTGACGGCAGCCTGCTCTGCCTTTCACGGTCCGGGAAAGTGTACGTTTCTTCGGACGGGGGAGCAGGATGGACGCCCCGGGGAAGCGCAGGAGGAAAAGCGCTCTTCCTCGCCGCTGTCCCCGGAGGCCGGCTGTTCGCCGGAACGGAGAAGGATCTTCTCTTTTCCCGGGACGGAGGGTTCACATGGACCTCCATTCCCCTTCCGGAAGGAACGGTATTCACGTCCCTGGCCGGAACGGCAGGCGGAGACCTCTTCGCAGGCTCGGCGGGGAGCGGCCTGTTTCGTTCTTCCGACGGATACGGCTGGCAGAGAGTCGGCGACGTGCCGGGCGACCTGGTCCATTCCCTGCGGTCCCATAACGGAACGGTCATAGCGGCAGGAACGGACGCTGGTTTTTCCGTCTCCCTGGACGGCGGTCTTTCATGGAAGAACGGAGATGTGATTTACGGGATTTTCTCCCTGGCCTTTGACGGGCAGGGACGGCTGTGGGGGGCCTCACGGACCGGGCTGTGGCACTATTCGCTCCCCGAAGGGGAGATCACCGGGGCGCAGACGGCAGGTTTCGACTGGTCGCCCCTTGCGTATTTCACTGACCTTTTTCAGGGAGAAGGGAACGGACTGGTCGCCCTCCTGGGGGAAAAGGCGGTACGCCTCCTTCCCGGAAAGGCCGCGGGGTCCTTCACTCTCGGAGAGACGAACCTTTCCAACGTCAGGGTTCTGTCCTCCTTCCGGGACGCTGGGGGGGCCCTGCTTCTGGGGACGGAGCGGGGGCTTTTCCGTTCGACGGACGGGGGAGCCTCATGGTCGGAATTCGGCCTGCCCTGAACGGGTGCGGGGAGAAGCGGGGGTGATCCTCTCATGAGAGAACTCTATCGAAGGCTGGCGGTGCTCCTGCTGCTCTTTGCGTCCCTTGTCTGCTTCCTTTCCGTGCGGAACGGCTTCGTCCGCCTGTACGTCGCCGACATGGGCAGGGAATACCGCCAGGAATACAGCCCGTCCCAGGGACTGTTCGGAGCCCAGGCCGCGGGAGGCCGGTTCATCCGGTCCATCACGCCCTTCCGTACCATTGCCGGCTTCATAGATTCGAAAACTGACGGGCACCTTCTGACCGTGGAGGGAGACCCGTGGCCCGAAATATTCTCCGGGGCCGCGGCACCGGCGGGCTCCGGCGCGACAGCCTGGAGGGAAGCCGGGGGAGTCTACCGGAAAAGCCTGTACTACCATCGGGAAGAGGAGCCCTTTCCCGCTCTCATCGCAGGGCTGGAGGACAAGGGGGAGACTTTCTCGTACCTGAAGCTTCGCACCGGTGAAGGTCCCCGCTTTCTCGCCATGGTCCTCGAGGGCCCGGGGACGGCGCTCGATAACGGGGTCCCGGCGCCGCTGGCACGGCCGTTCCGCTCGCTGGCCCTGGTGCCCCTGTGTCTCGGCGCTGCGGTCTATTTCTTCCTCCCGAAAAGAAAAACCCCTCCCGGGGCCATCGTGTACCCCAAATGGTCCGCCGTTTTCCTTCCGGATCTGCTGTCCTATATCATGTCGGGATTCTTTCTGGGGCTTCCCATGGTGCTCTGCGTTCACATATTCGACAGGGCCGGTTTCCTCGACTTCCGGTTCGGCAGCGCCTGGTTCACTCTTGTATTCTGGGCAATCGGCCTGGTCTTCGCTTCCATCCTCTGGTGGTCGTCGAAATACGCCTCCTTCGCCCTTCAGATTCTGCCGGGCGGACTGTTTCTGAGGACCCTGGGGCGTGAACGGGCCATCGACTTCGGTGACATTGTCTCCGCCGGTTTCGTCGATTACAGGCCGCCGAAATGGCTCCGGACCCTCCTGTTCATCGCGGGCCTGGTGAACTGGCGCATGATGGGGCAGGCACTCCTGCTGTCGGGACGGACGGACTGGGGTATCGAATTCTTTTTCAGGGACGGGGGATCGGAGCGGTTCCTGTGCTCGAACATTCCGGGGGCCGGAAGGCTTTTCGAGGCCCTCCGCCTTCGCAAAATTCCCCTGTCGGAAGAGCTTCAGCGGGCTGCGGAAGGAACGGTCGGCCCCGGAGCGGAAGAGGAGAGCTGAGTATTTTTTGTAAAGGCGGTGAAAAAATGAGAACTGTACTGCGCCGTATTTTTAAGGGACCATCTGCCCGCAGGACCTGCCGTTTCCTTGGCCTGGCAGGCCTGCTGGTGTGCCAGGCCGCCGTGAAGCCGGGAGGAGCGGAACCCTCGGTACCCCCTTCGAACGAATGGATTCATAACCGGATCGCCGTACTGGAACAGGCCCTTTCCCTCCGGAACGAGGCCCATCGCATGGAGGCGGAGGGCAATGTTCCGGGAGCCATGGAGGCCTGCTGGAAAAGTTTCGTCCTCTATCCCGACTCCCGGCTGGAGAAAAAGGTTTTTTCCTTCCGCCCCGACCTCCAGCCCCTGAAGGACCGGATAGCCTATCTCGAAAGCCTTCGCGCGGCCAGGCAGGCCGGGCCGGCGACAGCCTCCGGGCCTGCGGCAGCGCCCCCGGCGCCCGGCGGGGATTCCGCCGGGCGGGACAATCCCGACTGGAGAACCTACCCTGATCTTCCGGCAGAAAAGAAGGCCATCGGTGAGGTTTTTTCCTCTTTCCGAAGCGCACTGAAGGCGGGAGACACGAAGAGGGCGGCGGCGTGCGTGGATGAGAGCCGCCGGGAGACCTACGCAGCCCTCTTTGAAAACAGGCCCGAGGCCATGCCGTCCTTCGCCGCCCTTCTCGATGCCGCGGAAATGAGTTTCCTGAGTGCGCCGGAGAGCGCCGACCCCGGGACCACCAGCACGCTGAGGACCTCCGAGTACGCCGTGGACGTGGGGGGATTCACCTTCTACGTGCGCTGGGTCAAGGTGGACGGCAAATGGATGCTCTTCGATTTCTGACCGCCCGGAAAGGAGGGATGGAGCGATGACGATGCATGATCGTATTCTGAAAAAAGGGACCGCAATTCTCGCGGGACTTCTGCTGTTCGCGGCGGTCTCTCCCGCCCACGGCTGGAGCCAGCATCCCCACCGCCAGATCAATCTGGAGGCGGTGAAGCTGTTCCTGTCCCAGGCGGGAGGCAAGGAAAAATTCTCCATGGGCCCCTTCTCGCCGAAGGGACTTTCGGAGCCGCTCCGTGGTGTTGCTGTTACCAGCTCTTCCCTGCTCGCCTCGGGGTTTGTCTCCGCCGAGGCGGCTTTCTCCGCCCAGTCGTGGATCATAAATGGGGGGGACTGGGCTGACGAGCCCCATCTCTATTCTTCCGTGCGGCATTTCTACGACCCCCTCAGCCTGTCCGGTTCGGCCTGGCTGACCGACCAGAGCGAGATCCACGGGCACTACGACAGTCCGTCCATCGACGCGAGGACATGGGGGCTCAGCCATTCCGACAATCCCTTCAGCTTTTTCGTGGCACTGTCGGCCTACAAGGCAGCCCTCGAGGTCAGGGATGACCTTCCCCTTCCCCCGGCCCTGGGTTCCCTCCATTTCAAGACGTCCCTGAGCCTGGCCCCGAAAGACCACGACGACCTCAGGTGCCTTCAGCTCTCAAGGGCCTACCGGGCCCTCGGGGAATCCATGCACATGCTTGCCGACATGACCCAGCCGGCCCACGTGCGGAACGACTCCCACCCGGCGGACGAGCCCATCGAGGCGGGGACCTTCAGCGACCATGTCCGGCGGGCGGCGGGGGCCCCCTTCGTCGACTCCAGAATCCGTCCCTTCCTCGCCAGTGCCGGAGGCAGGCTCCAGGAACCGGCAGAACTTTTCCACCGTGTTGCCTCCTTCGTCAACGGAACCTTCTATTCCCTGGACACTATTTACGACAAAGAATCGAAGGTTCTGCCGAACAACCGGCAGAAGGGATACCCTTCCCCCCAGCTGAGAGACCTGGCGGTGGAAAAAAAGAAGATTCCCGGTTTCGTGGGTGAAAGGGAAGTCCGGAGATTCTACGGTGTCTTCGACAGTGAACGGGCACCCATGATCCAGGACCGCCTCAGTTTCCACTGGTTCGATCCGGAGCAGTCCTTCGTGTCGGATTTTGAGGGGGCCAAGGAAAAGGGGGGGAGGGCGGTTGCCGCGGGCCTGGGAAGGCTTGGTCCCTTTCAGGTTCCCCACGCCTTCGCCGCCGGGCAGGGCAGAATCCTCCTGCCCGTAGCCATCCATGCCTGCGCAGACCTCATGAACCTTTTTTATCCCACCCTCGAGCTCCGGGCGGAGTTCGAGGAAATGGAGTCGGAGATGGAAGGGGTCGATCCCCGGGCCACCCCTGTACGGATCATAGAAATGAAGGCTTCAATGAAGCACCATGCGGAAAAGGATCCCGCATGGAAAGCCAACGGGCTGACAATCCTGTACTCAGGACCGGCCCTGCTCGTGGTGCGGGAGAAGGACAAAACGGTTTACGAGAGAAAAATTCTGTTCGTGAAGGGCGAGCCGAAGCAGATCGAGACAGCGGACGGAACAATGGAGGAAGCTCCCGTCAGGCTTTTCGCTGCCGGAACCGCAGGCCCGCTGAGTGAGGAGGAACTCTTCTACGAGATACAGCCCGGCCAGGAGGCCTTCCTGAGAATCGAGGCGGGAAGCCGGGTCTTTGAAAGCGTACCATGGAAGGAAGAGGACAAGACCGAAGTCACCGTCCTTCCTCCCCGGGTCCTGGTGCTGGAGCTGATCGACGACGCCTCGGAGGCGGAGCACGAATTCGAAGCTGCGGCAGTGCCGAAGAAGCCTCACCTGTTCGAGTGGGATTTCGGCGACGGAAGCCCCGTGGTGGAGGACCGGAAAAATCCCGGAGAAAACTCTGTGCTGGTCCACCGCTTCACCGGCCTGAAGCCCGGGGATTCCTTTACTCCCGCCGTCCGGCTGCTTGACGGAAAAGGCAGGGTCCTCGCGGAGGATTCCGTCTCCGTCACCGTGCTGAAAGGAGAAAAACGGCACTTCTTTGAAAACCGGACCTTCTGGATGACCGGTTCTCCCCTGGGGAATGACCCGACGGCGGACCTTCCCACCGTGCCTCTCGTCCTGTCCCCGTCGATCTCGGGAATAGACGGCGAAATCCCCCCGGACAGTCCGGAAGGAAAACGGCTGGCCCAGCTCACCGAAGGCGTGGCAAAGGCCGGGGACTCCATGAAGGAACAGATGGCGAAGGAAATGGCGAAAATGGGAATCAGCCTGAGCGATGCCCAGATGGCGGAGGCGCTGAAACAGGCCCTTTCCATGGCCGGTCTCGGAGGACAGGACGGCCCGGTCCAGAGGCGTCCCGTCCTTGGAAGCGGGTGGCAGCATGAAGGCCGCCCGGTGACACTGTCCCTCGCCGTTTCCATCGGAGCCATACCTCCGCTCCGGCTGTACATGCGGGGCGAAAAGGAGCAGCCCGAGCCCGTGGAGGCCCGGATGGCCGTACGAAACTGGTTCTTCACCACGGGAACCCAGTCAAGCTCCTCAGTCCAGGGGAGCGGCGGATCCGCTTCCGTTTCATGGACGCCGGAAAAGGGAAAGACTCCCGAGTCCTTTGCCCTGGACCTGGTGGTGTTCTATTCCCTGGAGTTTTTCAAAAGAACCGGTGAACCCTGGGGCAGTGACGGTGCTCCCCTCAGGTACGAGAATATGTCCGTCTCGTTCCCCGTGGGGGTGTACTTCTGCCCGGTGAAGTGACGGGGCACACGGGGAATGTGTATCATGCAGAGAAGGAGGAAGTTTTCGATGAATTGTTTTCTTTCACCCGTTTTTCACCGTCTCTTC
>Ga0334885_1003324_pt1 | contig 15123 bp, 11 predicted proteins | sample GraSluR1_MG_8_FD_207233 | JGI IMG/M metagenome (GOLD analysis project Ga0334885, IMG submission 207233) | Sludge microbial communities from methane-producing bioreactor in Wageningen University, Netherlands - Granular Sludge_31_05-R1 | ecosystem: Engineered > Bioreactor > Anaerobic >...
ATGGCAAGATGAATCGTCTTGCCCTCATTTTTTATTAATGCCAGTGCTTTCAGCAGTACCCTGTGATTTTTATGCTTATGGAACTGATTGGATATAAGAAAATAGTCGGAAGGTAAATTGTACTTCCCCCTGATTTCATTTATATTCAATTGAGACAGATCATCAATTACTGATACAAAGTGAAATATGTGCAGTTTCATTTCCTTTCTAATACGGAAGAACTTCCTGAAATCATCTGCAACTGCCTGGCTCGATACCACAAGATCATCAGTATTTCTCAGGATAAACCTGATTCGCAGAGTTCTTTCAAATATTTTTCTTTTAGTAAAGAATTCGGGATAGTGCTCATGCTGGAGGTCAGCATACCACGAGACAAGTTTAGCTGCAGTTCTGGTCCTCACCGGGTAATCGTGCATAGGATAAAGAGCATCGGGTTTATAGTTGGCCAGAATATCAGATATAAAAATATTCTTGCGGATAATCCACGATTTTAGAAACCCTTTCACTACTGGAGGGAAATTCCATCTAATAGTCTGTAAATAAGGATATTGAATCTGTTCGGCAAATGATAACAGATCGGGTCTGCAGATGAGAAGAATTTCAGGTTTTTCATCATCATCCAGAAAATCAAGGGTTCTAATAAGGTTTAGAATATAAATTATACCTCCCATCCATACAGGATTGAAGTTGAACAATATACCGAGTCTGATTCTTTTGTTCTTCATGAAAATATACTTATTTATTTTGATGCCAATTCTTCACGAGGTTGCCAACTCCCTCATCTATACCCCATTGCGGACTCCAACCCACACCTTTAAGCTTTGATACTTCTGCTAAAAGATGTTCTCGTTCCACCTTTCTTACTCTTGAAGGATCAACCTCTATATTGATTCTTTCATTCAATTGGCGCTCAAAGGCCTCAACTATTTCAGTCACTGAATACTCTATTCCCCGCCCAAGATTAAATATATCATAACCTGAACACTCCATACCAAGGAGTATCCTCACTGCATTTGCCATATCATAAGTATGAATAAAATCTCTTTTCGGCGTTAGATTTCCGAGACGTATGGTCCGCAGCCCATCTCTCAGCTGTTTCTCAATCTCCGGTATCAGGTGAGCATTTGTTTCGTTGGGTCCAAAAGCATTGAATAAGCGGCAGACAATTGTATTAACTCCTGTTTCAAGCCAGAACTTCCTGCAAAGATGTTCTCCGGTCAGTTTGCTGAGTCCATAGATATCCATTGGTTTAACCTGATGATTCTCATTTACTGCCTTATCGCAAACTGGATATACTGCTGCTGTTGACGCGAAAAAGAGTGTCCGAAGGGAGGTAATCTCCCTGCACGCATCCAAAACATTCATGGTTCCCCTGATATTTATATCTCCGGCCTCGAATGGATGTTGATTGCAGTATGGTATAAAGTGTATTGCTGCAAGGTGAACCACAATATCCGGTCTGGTCAGAGTGAAAACCTCTTTTATTTTTTCCGCGTCTCGTATATCTGCAAGAAAGAAATGATCGTCGTGAACATCGATAAAGTCGCGCTTCCCAAAGGAAAGATTATCCAGTACAAAGACTTCATGTCCCTCGTTTTGAAGTGCAGGTACCACTGCCGATCCAATGAATCCTGCTCCGCCAGTAATTAGTATTGTCATGGTATTATTCATTTATCATCAGGTTTCTATTTTCATAAATTTTATAAATTGCTCACCCACAGACTCGATTGAGAATCTGGAGATATCTTTCTTAGCCTGGCTGCCCAAATTGTTCCTGAGTTCCTCATTCTCCATAAGTAACTGTAGCTTCTCTTTAAAAAGTCCATCGTTATAAAGTGGGACCAGAAATCCATTCCGACTGTCTCTGATCATCTCAGATGGACCAGCGCTACAGTCGTATGCAACAACAGGTAGTCCCGCCGACATTGCTTCGCCAATTACATTCGGAAATCCTTCGGAACTTGACATAAATGCAAAAATGCGGCTTTTCAGATAGTATGATTCCACGTCGGCCTGCTTACCCTCAAGAATTACCCGCTCTTCAGCGCAGTTTTCAGCTATTATCTTTCGAAGGATTTCAGAATTGTTCTGCTTAAGGTGATCGTATCCGACAATAACCAGCTTCCAACCCGTATCTTCAATATTCAGGAAGACCTTTATCAGTCTATCGTGATGCTTGGTACTTATTAGCCTTCCAACCGTAAGGATGATGTTTTCCTTTTGTATACTACTTATTAACTGAATGGTCCGGATAGGATTACCGATTACTCGTATGTTGTTATTTAGAAATTTATTAAAATAAATATCCCGTGCTTTTTCAGTCTGTGCAATGAAACCGGTTGCAGCAGGGTAAAGTATTCTTCTCAAAAAATTATGTACTATTCCCAGATGTTTATCAGGCTGGCACCTGTCTGAGATGAAAATCGGGTACTTCAGTCTTAATAATGCAATAAGAACAAAACTATTCCAGTATTCACCAAAACTCAATATTGCTGAAGGAGAAATACTTTTTACAGATGACCTCAGGTACAGGAGAGTCCTGAGAGAGTAAATCATTCTCAAACTATTCCGGAATCTGAATGATGGTTCATGGATGATCGCCTTCTCCGGCACCTTATAAAATACTTCCCTGGTGATCCCATATAACACAATATGCAATTCCAATGAGATCTTATGTGAAAAATACCAGGCAAGTTCAGACATTACCCGTTCCATACCTCCTGCCTGTAGTGATGGAATTACAAGGCACAGTTTTCTATTCTCCATATAATGGAATATGGTTATTCGGTGCGAATATTTTTTTATTAAGTTCTATGCTACTTAAATAGGTTTTCAACCATCCATCCATATGGATTGAATTTCCCCTCATGCCAATTCATTTCGATGTCCCAGAAGCCTTTACAGTTATCATATCCATGCATTGCAAAACCATAGCTTATCTCAACAATAACCGGATCCCCCTCCAGGAAGACAAAATCATAAGCCATACATTGTACCTGCAATTTCTCCGAAATGGCGAAAGCAAGCTTTATGATCTTATCACTGAAATTCTCTTTTTCATAAAGAATCGATCCGCTACCCGATGCCCTGAAATCATTATACCGGACCAGTCTTTTAATTGCAAATGACTTGTCTCCGATAACAATTACCCGAATGTCAGAATCATTACCCGGGATAAAATCCTGAAAATAGACATACCCTCTTTCATTGCCGGTAACCCTGGCGTATTCTGTCGGGTGGCAAAGACGGATTATTCCCTTTATAACATCCCATAAAGTAGTTTTTCCATGTGCATATTTGCGATAGCGCTCACTAAGGTTCGACCATCCTTCATATTGTTTGAAACCCCTGCCGAAGGACTTGTTAATTAACCTTAATGCCTCTCTGGAGGAGTCCACCCTCCTGACATTATCTGAACCAGCACCATTGCGTAATTTGAAGACCTTGGGATAACTGGTCTTCACAGCCCACTCCTTTGCTTCAGTTTCAACATAAAATACATACGACTTAACCAGGGGTGCACCGAAAGCTTCCAGGAGATATTTTTGACCAACTTTGTCATCAAAGTGCCACATTGTATTAAAATCCGGGAATACTGCCTTCCCGGATGCATAAACGGCAAAGAGTAACTGCTTTGCAAACTTGCTTGCTTTTGGGCTTTTATGATTAAAATGCCACATAAGTGCATCACAATCACTTAATTGATCAATAATATCGGACCTATAACAATCTACCACTTTGAAGGGGATATTATTGGACTCACAGTAAGGGATCCATCTGTCACTAAAAGACCCTTTTGATTTATGTATTCCTATTTTCATAGCCATTATCCAGGTAGACAGATGCCCATATTTCAAATGATAACATTACCCACAAAGCTTCCATCTCTGTATATTTCAGACCTGCAATATTTCGGATCCATGAGAAAACAAGATTATGGGTGAACAAACCTCTATGCTTTAACCCCGGGAGAACCTTATCATTTAGGTATTCAATGAAGTTTGGGTCAAGGAGGAATTCCCTGAGTGGAATTCCAAATCCCATTTTATCCCTGAATGCGAAATTATTACCAAAGGTATCTGCAGTCATTTTTTTCAGAAGGTATTTTGCGGTGTTTTTTCCTTCAGGGCTATTCCTTAATAACAGGAATTTCTCAGGGATTGAGAAAGAGTTTTTAACGACCTCATTATCAAGGAACGGAACCCTGTTTTCAATCGAGTGGGCCATCGACATCTTATCCTGCCGTATCAGCAAATCAGGGAGGTAAGTAATCAGTTCATATTTCACCTGTTTGTCGAATCTCGATCCTGAGAGATTTTCATAAATAGAAAGCCTTTCACCCATCGCCTTATCCCTGCTGAAATCATTTTTTAACCTGCCGGCAAGATAAGGTGTTAAAAATGAAGCAGCCATGACAGCCCTCTGTCTGTTATTCAAATAGCTGATAAACTCCGATGGTTTATTAAGGTCTCTATAAACCTCATTAATCAGCTTTCTGATACTGAAGGGATATTGGATATCATAGTATCGGTTGTACCCGCCAAAAACCTCGTCAGCTCCCTCACCGCTAAGAAGAACTGTTACATATTCTTTTGCCCTCTGCGAGAGCATGTAAATGGCTACTGTATTGGGATGATTCAGCGGCGATTCAAGATGCCATGTAGCACTTTCAACGTTTTCGAGATAATAATCCTGATGAAGCAGGAATTTATGACTGGTTATTTCCAGAGCTCCGGCCACATCGTCTACATATTTCTCCTCGTTGTATTGCGGACTGTTAAAAATGATTGATACAGACTCGAACTTTCCCTTTTCGCTATAACTGTTTGCAAGCAATGTCACAAGCGAAGAATCGATTCCTCCTGATAACTGACATCCCAGTTTAACATCACTCATCAATTGACTCCGGACACTTTTTCTCAGCCACTCTAACAGTTCCCCGGTAAAATAAGACAGTTCACCTGACCGGTTAATTCGTGAATAGTCATTTATATCGAAATACCTCGTTTTAGTAATTCCCCTCCCCTGTTTGTATGAAATATAATGACCTGGTTCAAGTGATTCAATTCCGCTAAAGAGAGTACCCTTTAAATTGTTTCTGAAGAGAAGATATTCATCAAGCTGCTCTCCATTAAGCCGGAAATAAAAACCTTCCAGAAAAGCAAAGCTTTTCAACTCTGAAGAAAATGCAAACAGATTATTATTGAGGATATAATACATCGGCTTAATTCCAAAACGGTCACGGGCAATTAGTAGTTCATTGCTTTTAAGATCTACCAATACTATGGCAAACATCCCGTTCAGTCTCTGTATCAGACCTTCGAAGCCATACTTAAGATAAAGAGCCATAACTATCTCCGTGTCGGTGGTGCTTTTAAACCTGTAACCCCAGTCCTCGAGTTCAGTTTTAAAATCGAAAGCATTGTATATTTCTCCGTTGAGTGTGAGAATTACTTTACTGTCGGGGCTTACCATAGGTTGATGCCCATTAAATGATAAATCAAGTATGCTTAATCTGTTAAACCCCAAAGCACCCGAAAAGCTCCGGTCAGGAGCAAGCGGTAGTTTATCATCTATCTCAATAGAGTCTCCCGTTACCAGATTAAATAACCTGATCCCTGAGTCGTCAGGACCTCTGTGTTTCTGTACCCTGAGCATCTTTTTGATTCTGGCAGAGTCCCGTAAAGGTTTGTTATCGATATTTACATATCCGGCGATACCGCACATTATAATTGATATTCAGGTTTTATTATAACAAGTTTTATGTTGTAAATTAAGGGTCTGCCGCAGGCTAAACAGATCAATCATTATTATTTGTATTTCCTGAGAGCATTCTTAACAAAACGTCCCTGTGAGATTCGCATCGTATGATATTCAGTAAAAGCAGTCGTTTTCTTCCGGACATAAGTTTTGGGAAAAGACCTCTTTTCCTTAATGCGGATATTAATTTACCAAAATAGGGTTCGATATATGAATCATACGTCGGTAAAATTGTTTCACAGTACTTCTGAAAATCAGCCTCAAGGCGGTCATCATCGATTATTATCTTATTAAGTCTTTTAATTTCGTTATTAAACTCCATTGTCTCTTCAGAATTCAGGTGAAAAATACCAGGGTTTTCATTTCCCTGCTTAAGTGGTATTAATTCAAAATTTACTCCGTTACCAAGTAACAGCCTGACAATATATCCTTTGTTCCAGGTGGTGTTCCGTTTCTCAGGCCAATCATAGATAAAGTTACCTAATCCGTAAAATATCGGTTTTTGTTTATAAATTTCATATCCTGAGAAGGCATGGGTGTGATGTGATATAACGCAATCTGCACCCATATCCACCAGGTAACGGTACAATTTTTTCGTTCTCGGCGAGGGTAATGCATAAAACTCATTACCTGCATGGACTATGACAATAATATAATCGTGCATTTCTCTCGCCTTCTTCAGGTTGTAAAAAGCAGAAACCGGATTTACAGGATTGCATCGGAACTGATGGTCGGGAGAAACAATAAACTCATCGTCAGCCATATTAAATACGGCAACACTCTGGCCATCCCTGGAGAAGTTGAAAGGATCAGCGGCTTCCTGCGGGGTTTTTCCTACCCCCACGACAGCAATATTGTTAAGCCTGCATAATTCAAGGGTTTCACTTAAAGCACCGCTCCCGTAATCCATAATATGGTTGTTTGCCATTGCTACCAGATTAACCCCGATTTGTTTAAGTAGTTCTATACATACAGGGTGAGCTTTTTGATGAGGACCGATTTTTTTTCTTTTTGACTCCGATTCAGTCAACGGACATTCCAGATCGGTGATAATAAGATCATTCCCCTGGAAGACTCTAGCAAAATCATTAATTATGGCATTAAAATTACTCTCAAGTACTAGTTTCTCAATCCGGTTAATCGGACAGAAATCGCCGGTTATCAAAACCTTGATCATCTGATTACTCATAATCTATCAATCATTTCTTGCCGTTCTTTGCAATCAAATCTCCCAGCTGAACTGAGGACATAAATTCCACATCGGGCCATTTCCTGATTATACCTCCGAGAAGTTGTCTAAATAACAAAAGATTCGTTTCACGGTTATTTCTATCCAGAGCTCCTATAAAGTTAATGCGATGTGAGCTTATTACTGCGGGCTTTTTGCATCTGAATGCAATACTGACACGTTGAAGGCATTTATCAACCTCAGCCGGACTCCTGGATAGAGCAGGTTCAAAAAAACAGTTCCTATTAAGATAATACTGGCCATGTGAATTTGTTTTGCCGAGGAAATTGTATTTCGATTTATAACGACCGAACTTCCCCGTCGGTATTGATTGCACTACCAGCCCCTGGATATATTTTATGCCCCCCTTAAAAAGTGTTTCTTCAAGTTCGCTGCTCCAGGTATAGCAAGGAGGGATGAAAGATTCTGACCTGTATCCGAAAATCTCTTCAAACAGATCAAGTCCCTCAAGGAGACTTTCTTTCATTTGATTAAGATCTTCAGGTGAGTTATAGTCAAGTACTTCCATGAAGTTATAATCCCCGTTCCCGGAGAATGTTGTTTGATTATCAAATGAAAACATCATAGCCAGGGATCTTTCTCTGAGAGCCTCCATCCAGCGTACCGTGTTAACATGCTCCCTGCCATGGAACTGAGGAACAAAGATCCCTTCAGTCATTCCTGCCTTCCAAAGAGAAAGTACCTGGTCACGATCAGGATATCGCTTTAGAGTCTCTTTTACCGGTTCATAAAAGTAAGCTGAGAAGTCCGATTCCCGAATTTTGCTGAAATCGGGATTGCCGACAACCATGTTAGCTGTTATTAAGGGGTGGTTTCCCAGATTGTCTGTAAAAGCATATAATACTTCAAATAATCTGATTAGGTCCTCATTGCTCTCCAGGGTATCTAAACGGTTGTAATCGCTTTTGGCCAGATCATATCCACAGGATTGGAACTTTTTTAATACCTCACATGAAGGCATCCTTATACTTCCCCAGTCATCGCTCTCAATCACAACAATTTTTCTTTTCGTTCTCCAGCCTGGAATATTAATGATATGATGAAGCAGGTTTCTACTGACTGAAAGTATCAATTTTGTCACAATGAATTAATTTTCCAAGTTCTTCTGATGTAATAAACTCTGTTTCGGGCCAATTAGTCATAATCGTTTTTAACAACGATCTAAGTTGAAATAACCCGTTTTCGCGGTTTCTAACTGATAATGCACCGATGAAATTTACCCTGTGCGAACTAATTATTGCTGGTTTATGCCATTTGAAAGAGATTGAAATATCAGACAGGCAGGTGTCGATCCAATCTTTTCCCGGCTGACTAGGTTCAAAGAAACAATTTCGTGTCAGAACGGTTAAATTTGAATGCAATCTCTTACCCAACCAGTGAATTCTTTTTTTAATCTTTCCTCCACCGACAGGCTCTGACTGTATCTTTGGCATGAATACATATTTTATTCCAAGATTTGCCAATACTGTTTCCAGACTTGAACTAAACAACCCGTTTGGTGCCACAAAATAGGAAGCATGATATCCAAACAGATCTTTAAATATTTCAAGTCCGCTAATTAATATTTCTTTATGACAAGCCAGGTCTGCAGAATCGACATAATCAAATGCTGCCTGGAATTCAACCCCAATCTCAGGATCATCAGCTGTTGATATACCCCAGCAACCAAGATCGAATGCTTGTCTTGCCATTCTATTATTGTTCTGAAGCGCTTTTAACCAAACACTGACATTTAAATGTTCACGGCCGTGGAACTGAGGCACAAATAGTCTTTTATTGATCCCTTCTTTCCATAATTGAAACGAACTTTCACAACCCTTGTATTTTCCTAAGGTAGTAGTAATTGGTTCGTAATAATATTCGTAAAAACCCGATTCCCTTATCCTGTGAAAATCGGGATTAGCCACAACTGACACAGGTGTCAGAACAGCATGTCGTCCTGTTCTGTCCTTCACAGAACTCAATACTTCGAATAATCCTGCAAGGTCATCAATAGTAGCAAGTGAATCATATTTATTAAAAACCGAACCTTCATCAGATAACAGATCTATACCAGACTGTTGCAGGATTTTAAATGCGACCTCTGAAGGCATTCGAACGCTTCCCCAATCATCTGATTCTATTACAATTAGTTTCCTTTTTGAAAACCAACCCGGAATACTCAACATATTTCTCTCAATTTCCTTACAGAGTGTCCTGGGTGATTTCACCGTTGCTTTAGAATAACATTTCTGAAAGAGAAAGACCGGGTGCGAGTACAGGTGACCCCAGGAATGGCAGAAATATCCAGGCGTTAATACTTTCTGAACCAATTCTGAGAGATATTAAAGATGACAGGATCATTGGCAATAATCCAAATAGTATCAATACTGAGATCTTTTCTCCCGGTAATTTAATGTAAATAATAAACAAATAGAGTATGGCAAATAACACAAACAGAATACGGAAGCGTTCTCCAAAAGATGGGATAGCCAGACCAAAATTCACAAATGCAAGGAAAAGGAGTAAAAAACTGAATAGATTACTTTCCTCTTTTCCTTTTATATCTTTCCAAAATCTTAGTCTTAATATAACAATTGCAATAATAAGATAATAAAACACTAATTCCCCGGATAATCTCATGAACCAGACTGATCCCTCAACACTTTCCCTTACAGCCATAATATAACCTTCACTCGAATAATTGGTAAATCTTGTTTGAATGCCTGCTCCCAGCTTTAAAGATATTGATTGAAGGTATGGTTGAACTAAACCGGGGACCAGATATGATAATACTAAAAGAAATCCATAAATCAAATTGCGATTACCTGCTAAGAAATATATTAAAAGGATTGCATTAGCAGAGATAAAACTCCAGTGAAACAAAGCGGATGCGAAAGATAGAGCAAGATACCTGGGATCTTTGTAGATAATGACATGATATGCACTATAGAAAAAGATCCAGGCTGCCGTCCACATCCTGACTCCGCTAATTGAGGTTATAGGTAATATCATAATAAAGGAAAACATCAATATAAATGCATTCCAACCCGGGTTCTTGCGATAACGCTCATGGAGCAAGGCGATAGATTTTAGATAAAAAAAACCGAAAATGGCAGCCCAAACAGCAAAATAAATGCTGTGATGATCTGTGATTCTTGATACAAGAAAAGAAATGAGAGGCTCAACAATATCAACAGAGGTGTCTGTTGAATAGATTCCTCCAACTATATTGAAAAACTCGGAAAAAGGCAATTGAGCGTTTTCTTTCAAACTCAATGCATATCGGTAGGCGTCTACAGCCGGGTTATTATTAATGAAGGTGAAACCATAATATATGAGAAACATGTAGACAACCTTCTTTGCTTCATTATGACTGAAGTTTCTAACTGCCACCAAAAAGGCCAGGAATGGCCATAATAAGAATAACACAAAATAATTTCTAACTGAAATGGTATAATCTGAGGATATTATGTCAGCATAACTGTTGTTCATACAAAAACAATCAACCGATTAATCTTAGAAAGCTTCTTGATACATTACTTATATGAAAGCCAACAGGAGCGGGGAGTGGCATTTTCTTATTATAATCCCTGTTGAGAAATGCCACCAGGTCCTCTTTATTGAATACTCTCCTGATATTCAGGACAGGCCGCCCGCATATTGAGTAGTCGATTAGTTTGCTTGGCGAGTTCCTCGTTGTATTATTGTCAAAATTGATAAGAAAATCCATTCTTACCAGCACTTTCATTAATTCATCCCTTGGTATATATTCATATACAAGAAGTTTGTCTTTCATCCGATTTACAAATCTTCCCAGAAATTCGGGTTTATTTGTGAATATTAAGAACCTAAATGGAATATCCAGTTCTGCAAGATATTCCATAAGAGAATCCGGATCGCGGGCTCCTGGAAGAAAACTCCCGGCATACGCAAAGGTTACAACCTCATTATCAGGTTGCTTTAACATATTGTTATTACTATCAAAATCAAAGCCCTGTGGAATTACTTTTATCTTGTTTTGAAATTCTTTATAATAGCCGCTCCTTGCACTATCAAGAGGAATAGATAAATAGTCCGCCTTCCGGCAGAACCATTTTTCGAGTAAACCAAAATAGAAAGGTTTTCTAAATGAATCCAGAACGTCCCCCATATATGGATCACCGCAATCTGCTACCCATTTCGCTGCAATCCGGTGTGTTGCAGTTCTTGCCCAGGCTACACCCCAGTGAACAGGGTAGGGTACAGCAAAAGAAATCAGCAGGTCATATCCGGATTCAGGTTTCAATTCTTTTTTTACTTTGAACATGTCTTCAATGGCAGGATATTCAAACAGGATGGATAATACCCTTGAGAACCCTCTGCATAGAAAAGACCAATACTTGTTCTTCAGATCAGGAATCTTTGGCCATTTCGAACTTCCCCACATCTTCAGATTGATCGGATATTCATCAAGAAAACCATTATAGTCGTGATCTCTGAATTTTGAAATAACAGTCACTTCATGACCTTGCCTGAAAAGTTCTTTAGCCAGTTCAGTTACCCGGTAGCTGCGTGGCGAGATCTCGGGATAAAACCCATTGGAAACCAGCAGTATTTTTCTGGCCTTATTTGATCCACCTTCTTTGTCCGACTTCCTATCCAACCCCTCGGAATTAATTATTCGACTATTTGGTAAGGTTCAAGGAATGCATAATTTAAAACTTCCTGGCAAAGATGCCGGATATTAGAGATTTATTCGAAATCTTTGTATCCATTCACTGAATAATATCAGCCTCCAGTACGTATAATCAAAAGGCACCTCATCATTGACCACTCTATCAAAGTATCTCAGCGCTTCAGGTTTAATGATACCATTGGTTACTTCAATAGCTTCTGAAATTTTTCCCCTGAAATATCCCGGATTTTCCTTCTTAACCCATAGCTCTTCAGGTGTTGAGAAGCCCATTTTGTCTTTTCTGTTCCTTATTTGTTCCGGTATAAGTTCTTTCAGCGCATCCCTCATTATTCTTTTTGTAATACCATTGCTTTCCAGATAATCGTCAGGCAGGTTGAATGCAAATTCGACCATCCTGTGATCAAGAAACGGGACACGGGCTTCAACGGAATTCGCCATTGAGTTACGGTCTTCCCATTTTAAGTATTTTGGCAATGTGCTATAAAAAGTCAGGTGTTTTGAAATTTCAGGAACAGTATTATAGTCGACAGGAATAGTATCGAATGGGTGTTTGTTGTTGATTCCCAACTTATTGTAATCAACAATACGCTTTACATGATCTGCATTGCTTCTGATTCCTGAGACAGATCGTTTAAGTATTCGTGGTGAAAGGTGATAAAAAGAATACAGCAGGATCTTCCAATAGTCTAATGCAAGGCATTTATTATAAGTTTTGATCTCTGAAAACAAAGTATTGATCTTCAGTTTTTTTAACAATGAAGCTAAACGTGGAATTGTGAACTGGCCATATCCTCCGAGGTATTCATCAGCTCCCTGACCATTCAGTAACACTTTAATTCCATTAAGTCGAGCCAGTCTGAATACACTGTAAGCAAGAAAGGCACTCTGAGACTGATAAGGTTCATCATGGTACCAGATCAGGTCAGTGGCCAGCTTTTCCATTTCTTTCAGCTGAGGATATACAAAATGTGATTTGACCGATGTGTGATTGATCACAATATCCATCCATTTTCTTTCACTGTAACGTTCGTCTGTGGCACATGAGGAAAAAGTACTCTGCAAATCTACTGCCCCCTCATCGGATAAAACACGGCTTACCTGACATACAATGGATGAAGAATCCAATCCACCTGATAAAGCCGTACCAACAGGAACGTCAGCGTATAAATGCTCCTTTACCGATCTTTCAAAGAGATTTCTGAATATTTCGGCTGCATCAGAATAAGTGCCTCTGAAAGGTACCCTGGCAACATTATACCAATGCTTGAAACGTATCCTTCCCTCAGAATGATTATTGCTGTGGTTTAAAGAGAACCTGCAGGAACATCCTGCGGGTAACTGATATACTCCTTTAAACATTGTTTCATCGGTATGATCTGTAAAAGAGTATACTAATTGATCATACACTCTCTGATGATTCAACTTCGATAGCCAGCCATCCAGTACGGTAAACTGTTTAATCTCGCTCCCGAAGAAAAAATCTTCCTCATGAGAGAAGTAGTAATATAACGGTTTAATTCCGTAGCGATCACGGGCCAGGAAAAGTTCATTCTTATCTTTATCATAGATTACAAACGCCCACATACCCACAAACCTGTTAAGGCACTCTTCTCCCCATTCCGCATAAGCTGCCAGTATCGTTTCCGCATCTGACTTGGTCTTAAAGCTATATCCTAAAGCCTTTAGTTCTTTCCTGATCTCAATATGATTATATATCTCCCCATTATATACGATCCAGTATCTTCCTCCTTTATATGACATTGGCTGATGTCCTGAAGGAGTCAGATCCAGTATCGACAGCCTTTTGTGGCCGAAAGCTATCAAAGAGTGTCCATCAAGACATGATCTGATGTCTTCAGTCGGACGATATTCCGTGAAGGTCTTCCACACCTCACCGGGAGTCTTTTCCCCGCCCGATGTAATTATCTGCTGATTATCCGTTAAGAATATGAATCCTTCGTCATCTGGTCCCCGGTGATCAATTAGGGAAACCATTTTTAAGATTATTGAGTTTGACAGAAGCCTGCCAGGTCTCGCTATAAAACCAGCAATTCCACACATAAAAAGCTATTCTAATTTATTTTTCTTTAACAATCACCTTATCAGGTTACTAATCAAAGACCGGGTATATCGGATACTAAAAATGAGAATCTGATAACTAACCAAAATATAAACAGACGTATTATATAACAGTCCAAGAATTCTGTACTCAATATCGGTTGATTTAATACTAAGTTTACAAAATCCTTCTTCACAAAGCCTTCTTTTTGCATTACGAATTCTTCTAAGCTTAAATGGTTTTGTAGAAGCGGTAATAACCAGGATCGTAAACTTGCAAATCGGCTGGTTCAGGAAATCTCTCTTTCTCTGCTTAATATCCCGGGTATTTTGAAAAGTTTTCAGATTACATGCAGCCCGGAGAAAACCATCAATAGCTTTCTCTGAATTGAACAATGATGACTGTGTTGCTGAACCTGACCGGATAGTTCGGTTATAAAATGGATGCCCGTCAAAAATACAGCGGTCGGCAAGGCACAGGATACGGGCTATAAGCTCACCATCTTCCAGAAACGGTACGCCTGAGAGATATCTTAAACCATGAAGATCGATAAAATCCCGCCTGACAAGGACAGCCCACATTCTGTCAGGATCAGTCTGTCCGTCGCCGCGGGAAATGTAGTATGCTTCTGTTCCCTCGAATATCTTACCTTTATTCTTGCTGTTTAATACTCTTTTTCTAACCTTGCCTTCTTCCGACAAAATTGTGAATCCGAGGAATGAGACCTGACATTTGTAATATTCTGCTGTATCAAGCACACGTTTCAGGCTATTAGGTTCTATAAAGTCGTCAGGATCAACAAATAGCAAATAATTGCCTGTTGCAATATCTATCCCGTTATTCCTTGCACACGACACTCCCTGATTATCCTGATCTATAAGTATAATATTATTATATTTCTCTTGCATATTTCTTACAATGTCTCTGCTGCGATCAGGAGAGCCGTCATTAATACAAATTATTTCGTATTCTTCGGACGCAATATCCTGATCTGCCAGACTCGAGATACATCTTTCGACATACCCTTCTACATTATATATCGGAATAATTATCGATAAAAGCTTCATCTACTTAACATCATGTCTTAAACCGTTCGTGGTATAGTGCTTGCTGTCAGGACTTTCGTACGGAGTTATATTTATACTGTCAGTAATAGAACTCATTGCCGATTGATTCCTTTTTCATTCTTCTTTTAAAATAGAGGTAATATTTAAAAGGATTTAAATGGGTTATAATGACTTTATGGAGGATCCTGTTTAGTCTGGTATCGCGATTTAACTGCGGCCATCGGAAAATAAATGAAAGAAACCAGTTTAGCTGCTGTTCATGTCTGATAACATCCGGGAGAAAGGGGTATGTATACTGTTTCCTGAAATTCTCACTTTTAAAATAGTTAGG
>Ga0334885_1003329_pt1 | contig 15109 bp, 13 predicted proteins | sample GraSluR1_MG_8_FD_207233 | JGI IMG/M metagenome (GOLD analysis project Ga0334885, IMG submission 207233) | Sludge microbial communities from methane-producing bioreactor in Wageningen University, Netherlands - Granular Sludge_31_05-R1 | ecosystem: Engineered > Bioreactor > Anaerobic >...
GATTTTCCAGGCTTCTATCAGCTCAAACATCTGTTGCTGCTTTTCTTTGGAACTCATCTTTGACATTTTTGGCCAAAGATCAGGCTGTCATTTTAGCTCCGCAAGATGCACTTGGCCGGAGGCTTACGAATTGCATATTTTTAGTCCAAGACAAAATGCCGCCCCGCGCGGCCAAACCACAAGGCCTGCATATGCGCTGGGCGTTATGTGGCATATAAATGAATAGAATAGAAATCATACTGGTAATCCTAAGCCTGCTCATTTCTTCATGTAGAAGCCATCATCCTATCACCGCCGGTCAAGCTGACAAAGAAAAGTATGTTAAAATTTTCAAATCTAAAGTTGTTGAAGAAGATCATAAAGAATACATTGGCGAAATTGTTTTTACTAAGAATGAGAATAGTATTGACCTAAAGTATGACTCTGCATCGTTTATTATTAATCTGGAAGACAAAAAGTACTTAAGTCTATTTATGTCAGGACTTATATATCCCCAATTACTTGGATGTTATAACCCCAAAGGATGCTTGATAATTCCAGAGCATTTAGACTATTTGAATAATAAAGGATCTAAACGCTATTTTCGGATGTTAATCTGGCACGAAAATTCAATTTCCCCAGAAGTGATTTTATTTGAATTGACTAATGAATTCGGGCGAAAGAATTGGAACTTGGAACGGTTTGTCCATAATGCTCGTATGACCTTTTTATACAATAAAGGATTATTACAACTGTAGATACGCCACATAACAATGCGCATATGCAAGCCTTGTGACGAAAAAACTTGGCCACCCGGGGCGGCGCGAAAGGAAGAAATGCATATTTTTAGACCAAGACAAAATGCCGCCCCGCGCGGCCAAACCACAAGGCCTGCATATGCGCTGGGCGTTACAAGCAAGCCTAAGAAAAAAGACAGCGACATGAAAATTGACAAGACGATATACAAAGACAGAAAAGAAAGACAAATCGGAATGACTGCCAACCACACCAGCCGACCCGATAAAGTTTTATTTTTTGCCGACCCGCATTTTTTGTTTTTTAAGAGCCTACCCACATTGCACACATTGGCAAGTCGCACGAGCCGACACACAGACCAAAACTTGCCAAAGAGTGCAATTCAACCTACACACAAGCGGAATAGCAACTATTTAAATCTAAATATAAAGCAAATGAGTAAAGTAATTCAAACTCTGTATGTGTTTGCAGTAATTATATTACTTGCATCATGTGGAAATAGTGGTAAAAAGACAAATGAAGAAATAGCACTAAAAGATGCCATTAAAGTTGAAACAATAAAACCAACTGTTAATGTTTACATTGAGAATTCTGGGAGTATGGATGGTTTTGTCAACCGAGGTAATGAGTTTACTTCTTTTATAACTTCCTATTTGACTGATATTTCCATTAAGTACAGCAATGATATCAACTTGTATTATATAAATAGCCAAATAATACCGCTTGGTAGTGATCTTACTAATTTTACGTCCAGATTGGACGCAAATTCCTTCAGGCAAATGGGCGGAAACCGTGGTGAGACGCATATTTTTCAATTACTCGATACTATACTTAAAGTAAAAGATCATAATTCAATATCCATTTTTATCACTGATGGAATTTTCTCCCCTGGAAGGAGTAGAGATGCGAGTAATTATATTGTTGACCAATATAACGGGATTAAGCATGCTTTTTCCAATTATTCTAGAAGCAATCCAAAAGCTGCAGTTGTTGTTTATCAGCTATTATCTCAATTCAATGGTACTTTCTTCGACCGTAATGACAGACCTATTGTGAATGTTCGAGAAGAGTTACCTTATTATGTATGGCTTATAGGTGATTTGGCAAAAATTAAAAAACTTGTTGATAGTGTTTTAATTACAAATGTTAGATCGAGCAATGACCCAAATATCTTTGCAATCTCTAAAGGCAACAGAAAGGTTAATTACGCAGTTAAAATGGGTTCTGGGAATTTTAAATTAGATAGATCAAATCCCCTAAAAGAGATAACCAATCTCAAAAGAGATAAACGTACTGGCAAAGTAAAATTCTCAGTTGATGCAGATCTATCCGGGTTTTTACTTAATAATGATTATTTACTTAACCCGAGTAATTACAAATCAAGCAATTCAAACTATCAGTTCAATATTAAGAATGCGGTTAGTAATCCACATGGTTACACCCATACATTTGAATTTACGGCAGATAATGTTCATAAAGGGAATGTAACTATTCTGTTAAAAAGTCAAATACCCCAATGGGTAGAAGACGTAAATGACAATGAAGGTTTAAATGTAATCCAAGGAAAAACTTATGGGATAAGGTATCAAATACATAGTGTTTATGAGGCTTTTACTTTTAACAACATCAACTACACTGAAATAACAATTAACATTAAGTAATATGGAAGATTTATTGGGAAACATTTATTGTTGGTTCGAATCTTTGTTCGGGCAAAACTTAGCAGAACACCTTTGGGGGTACAACTGTGTAACGCAAATATATGATGGTAAAAATTTATTTAACTCAATTGGGTTGATAACTGCCGGAGTATCTCTAGTTTTTGTATTGGCATACTATTACTTGCCTCTTTATTTTTTTAACCACCCCAGATCGAACAGATGGTGGAATTGGCTTATCATACTTTTAATAGCAGGTATCATAAACTTTTTTATTGCTTATGGCTGGACAGTCAATGACTTTCTCAATGGAAATATTGGAGATTGTTTGATGTACACCAGGGATGAACAGGGGAATATCATTGCTCAGCATATTTTTACGAGTGATTGTTGGCTATTCGGATTAAGCAACCTTTTTGTCTCTACTCTCTTTTTCATTGGATGGAGTCTGGTGTTTAAATGGTGGAGCCGAAACTGTAAACATTCACCATTATTTTAAAAGTATTGAAAAATCGAAAAAATTGATATTATGAGTAAACTATATGTATTCGGAATAGGCGGCACTGGAGCAAGAGTGCTTAAGTCACTTACAATGCTACTTGCTGCAGGGGTGGATTGTGGTGTTGATACCATTGTCCCAATAATCATAGACCGCGATATGTCAAACAAGGACTTGTCAAGGACAAAATTAATAATCGAGGATTATATTGCAGTTAATAGGTCTGTTGGCGCAAACGGAAAGAACATGTTTTTCAAGACAAAGATATCCTTGCTTGATGGGGGATTGTATTTGCAACTTAAAGACAACACTCAAAAATTTGATGAGTTCATTGGGAAAAGAACGATGACAAATGAAAACAAAGCCCTTGTTGATATGCTATTTTCAAGCAAGACTTTAGGCTTAGATATGACTGAAGGATTTCAAGGCAATCCAAATATTGGTAGTGTGGTATTGAATCAATTCGATGACAGCAATGTTTTTAAGAAATTTGCCAATGACTTTAAATATGGTGATAAAATATTTATTATAAGTTCAATATTTGGTGGTACCGGGGCAAGTGGTTTCCCTTTGTTGCGAAAGATACTGCAAACAGCAAATGTAAAAGATGCTGACGGCAATAACCTGCCAAATTGGGGATTGGTAAACAAGGCCCCTATTGGTGCAATTTCCGTATTGCCTTATTTTATCGTAGGCCCTGCAAAAGAAGAGAGTCAGGTAGATTCTGACACCTTTATAGATAAAACAAGAGCAGCTTTATCATACTATAAAACTGAAGACAAAAAAATTGACACTTTATATTACATTGCTGACAGACTTACTTCAACTTACGAACATAATAAGGGAGGCGATGCTCAAAAAAATGACGCTCATTTTGTTGAATTGGCAGGTGCTCTCGCCATACTTGACTTTGTAAATCCTTTAAAGGCAAGTAAAAACTTTTTAAGAGAGAACGACAACATCCAACAGACGACTTATAAAGAGTTTGCGATAAATTCTAATTTGAAGGAATTTAATTTTGGTAGTCTTGCAGACGAAACTAAGCGACTTATCATAAACCCGCTTTCCAGATTTTTGCTTTTCTCTAAATATATGGGGTATTCAGTTGTACAAAGAGATATTGATGGAAAGGATGCGTTGGTTGTTGAATTGATTGAAAGCAACGATACATTTAAAAAAGAACACAAACACCAGCCTTATGCCAGAAAAAGATTCACTGGTGAGTTTCGCCAGGAAGATATAATTAAGAAACTGGAATCAATTCAGTCCAAATATCTTGAATGGCTATTGGAAATGGAAAAACAAGAACGAAAATTTGCACCATTCAATTTAATGTCAACAAACTGCAATAATTACATAAAGGGAGATTTAAGTGTTTCAAAAATTAAAGAGTTTCCTTATAAAAACTGGGCAAGAGTAGATGATGAACTCAATGCTCAAATCAGAAAGGTTGATAAGTCCCTTAATAATGATGAATGTTTTATTGAACTTTTCTACAGGGTATCAGAAAGATTAATTAACTATAAAAATTGAAAGTTATGCCTGATAATACGTTCACTTTCAGATTGCAAGACGAAAACGAGCAACACGATTTGTCTAATAGCCTCAAACATTGGGATGAATCTCGTATGTACGATGATAAGCAGATTGCAGCTATAAAAAGCTCAAACAAGAAATCGCTGCATCAACCAACATCAATCCCTTCGCCATTTGCACGAATTGCATTAGTGAAAACTGCCTTTGCAGAAGTAGCAGAACATAGTGAAAATGCCCTGGCTGCATACCAGAAGATTGTTTCTGACAGTCTTGATGTGGCAGAAATATTTTTCACTTTTGAAAAATGGCGGAATAAAATCGAAATTATTAAGTGGGATAAGCATGAGGATTTAGAAAAACTTAAGGGTGGGCACCGACAACTATATAAAACGCTTAAAACTTTCCTGGACAACGATGCCACTGAATATAATTTTGACAGGATGCAATGTATTTATATTTTAAAATTCAAGACCACAGGAGAGATGATAGGTGCAACCTCTCCATCTACAATTTTTTTCAGTTCCGAAAATGATTTAAGCCATATTGATATACAACTTCCAAATGAACACAAAGCATTTAATGGCATAAAGCCTTTACATGAGCGTAGTTGGGAATTTCAGAAATATCTACATATCTGGGTAGCTGCAAACAATGAGAACCGAAATATTGATGGAAGAGCTGCGACTTCATTATTTCAGGAATTTGCCAAATATCTTGAAGTTCAGAAAAAGCTTTGCGGAAAGTTTGAAGAAATTGATGATCTATTAAGAAATGCTTCAGGTGAGTTAGAAAGCTTATTCAAGGTGTTAAGAGCACCAGATGTCGAAGTTCTTGGTAAGAAAATGTATCAGAGTAAGAATATTTCATCTGTTACAGAATATTTAACGGTGAAGGATGTATTAGAGGAAAAGATTATTAGACTACCCTATGAGACCAGAAAAGAAAGTTTTTTTGATGGCAATTTACAGGAAAACAGCAGATTTACATATCTATTGCCAATAAAGGACGCATTCTTTACTCATTCTTCCATTGAGGCTTTGAAACGCAATATGAAAATAAATCACTCTGGTAATGTAGTAGAAGTTGAACTTATCATTGGAAGCCAATCTTTTAAAAAGCGTTATTCCATTGCAAGCGGAACCATTATTGAACCACAATACACATTTGATTGTGCCATTTTCCCAAATGTAAAATTCGAAAATGAAAATCTGGCACATTATCGATTCGGGTTGGTTTGCGATTTTAAGGAAAAAGATAAATACAGTGCTCAATTTGTAAAGATTAATTCAAGTATTGATCCAACAAAAAAACGATTCTCTGTTAGAAATGAAACTCAAACTTTAAATCGTCAATTAAAAAATTATTCGCTTTTGGGTTCAAATTTCGATTATATCAGATTGACATACAATGGTGAGCATGGTATTATCATTCCTAACCTTGAGCTAAGACAAGGTACTTTAAAATTTTCGTTTGCAGTTGACTTTGGAACTACTAATACACATATTGAATATAGAATAGATAATGGGAGAGATATTAAATCATTTGATATAACAAAAAAACAAATTGATGAGAGACAGATTCATTATTTGCATGGTGGCGAAGATTTATTGAAAAATTATTTTGATGAAGAGTATATAGCTTCATATACTGATGAAGAGTTCAAGTTTCCAATGCGTACAGCATTGTCTTATGGTGAGAACACCAATTGGTTGGATGTATATCCATTCGAAAAAGCTAGTTTAAATGAGCTTTACGAAAAGCGTACTGATTTTCCATATAATAAAACAGAAACTGATTTAAAATGGTCTGATGCTTCAGATTATCAAAACCAAGTCAAGGCATATATTGAGTCCATCATGTACATACTTCGCAATAAGGTAATATTGAATCATGGCAGCTTAGAAGACACAAAGATTATCTGGTTCTATCCTGTTAGTATGGAAAGAAAAAGATATGAGAACCTATTAAAGGCATGGAAAGAAGCCTTTAGAAAATATTTTGGAGGTGACGAAAACAATATAATATCAATTACGGAGTCTGTTGCACCATTTGAATATTATGTGAGAGATGGAGATACTAGCAAACTTGTTACAATTGATATCGGCGGTGGAACAACAGACGTTGTAATTTCAGGTGCTGGAAATGTAGACTATATCACATCTTTCCGTTTTGCAGCAAATGCAGTATTTGGTGATGGGTATTCAGAGACAGGTAGAGTTAAGAATGGAATAGTTAGACAGTTCTTCAATCATATTAGAGAAGATTTAAAAACCGTGATTAAAAATGAGGAAGACGAAATTTTCAAAATTTTTGATGATATGATAACTAATAAAAGATCTGATGATATCGCGTCATTTCTGTTTTCCTTAAAATATAATAAAAGAGTGAGGTCATTTGGCCAAAACCTTGCTGATAATGTCAATTTGAACAATAAACTTATAAATGATACTACTCAGAAAATTACATTTATTATTTTTTACTCCGCAATAATCTATCACATTGCTAAACTGATGAATGCTTTAAAAGCTGAAATGCCCGACAAGATAGTATTCAGCGGGAATGGTTCAAGGGTTATTCTATTCTTGACTGAAGACGAAGAAATATTAAGAGATTACACAAAATTAATCTTCGAAAAAGTTTATAAAAAAGATTACCATAAAAGCGGATTGACAATAATTTCCCCAGGATCCAATCCTAAAGTTGCAACCTGTAAAGGTGGTTTTCATTTATCACAACCTTACGATTATGAAAGCATACTTAATAAAAAGGTGGTTTTGCATAGCAACGGGACAAGTCAAGTAATAAATAGGTCAAATTCAACCTACTCTGATAAATATAAATCGATCAACGATGGATATTTGGTAAAAACTGTTGAGGAAGTTATTGATTTTTTAAATTTTGTTTTCGATAATCTTACTTTTTTCACAAACAAAGGATATCAGTTGAATACTGAATCAATTAAGACAGCAAAAGAGAAATGTATTCAAAAGCTTAGTATTTATGCTGAATGTGGTTGGAAACTAAAAATGAAAGAAGCAGAAGAAGATGAATTAATAAATGAATCTATGTTCTTCTATCCTTTAGTTGGTATGCTTAAAGAGTTGACAGACGCAATATGTGATCAAGTGAAAAAAGGATAATCAAAAATATCATTCGTATGAAATCAATATTAAGCTTAATAGGTCTTGTCTTCTTAAACAGCTTTCTGCTTGTTGCTCAAAAATCGATAAGCAAGGAGGATTATGAAGTATTAGTCGATTATGCAAACTGTAGCTATGTTAAGGCATTTATTGAAAAGAACGATATTGGCAAGCCGTACTTTACTGATACTTACAAAAAAAGAATCAAACCAGAATTAGAAAAAGTGAGCTTGGACAATTTTGAATCAATAATTGGTTATCAAAGACTTTTGGATCTATTATCTAATAATACTCCTGCATTAGAGCTTGCAAAAAGGATAAACGACCGTAAATTGAGATATGATGAATTTTACGACGATGAAACTTTGATCAATTCATTATCGACGACAGGCTGGAAAAATATTGATTTGAGTGGAATAGCAACTGACATTCAAAATAAGCTAATTGCAAAATATAGTTTACCGAACAGGCAAGCTAATTTCAATGTATCAGAAAGTCAGGTTGTAAAAACTCAGACAATTCAGACATCAAGGCAGGTTGAAGATCTTCAGCAAAAATTCGAGATGCTTCAGCAACAATATGAAAACTTAAAGAATGAAACAAAAATCATTGATTATCAGAGTGCTATTATACGACTCAGAATAACAACGTACATCATTTTTGGGTTAATTCTAGTTTCATTACTATTTGTCTTCCTTTACTTCAAACGACTTACTTCAAGAGATTTAATAATAAAACAAATCTTGGAAAGTAGGCGAATAGAAGAAAAGTTTGCAAGGCAGGTTAATGGAAAACAATACAGGCTGTCCGAAAAGGAGATCAATGCTATTGTTGATAGAGTGTTAGAATGCATACAGTTGAATCAGAAAGATAATCAGCCAACTCCTGAATTTGATAACAAAGGGAAACCTGATCCGATAAAGGCAGTTGATAAATATCTTAAAGGGAAGACAGGTAAAAATTTTAGCCGGGTTGAAAGCACACCTGAAAATAGTTTTTTTAAACTTTTTGCAGAAACCGGTGACACAGCCCTATTTGAATTTTCGGGTGATGAAGCTGAGGCAATTGCCAATAGAATCTTCAGTGAGGATATTTGCATTATCGTCTCGGGCGGTTATCAAAATGCCAAAACCGTTATCCCGCATAAGCCCGGGAAGTTAAAACGAGTAAGTGATCAGTGGGAGGTAATTGAACGATTAGAAATTAAATTAGTATAACTTATGCATTATTTCATCATTAGTATCATTATTGCCATAATCATAGTATGGCAGTTTGCAAGTTTTTTAAATAATAAGGGAAAAATTGCAAGCTTTAAAAATATTTTTCCAGATAATAGCAACAAATTCCAATTAGAGTGTTTATTCCAGCCAAGCTGACCCCCTATTCCGGTGATGTTGACCCCCCTGATCGGGTAGGATCATTTTTCACCATTCCGGCATATTGACCCCCCCCTCAGATTTGGAGGAAGTCAGGATCAAAAAGTCAAAGAGCAGCTGTAAATTTATTTTCTTTTTCGTAATGATTCACCCGTAAGTTCAATACGGATCGCATTCGTAACTATCCTATCCAGAATGGCATCTGCCAAAGTCGGCTCTCCTATCACCTCATACCACAAGGAAACAGCTAGTTGCGAAGCAATAATGCTTGCTTTTCTTCCGTGTCTGTCCTCGACTATTTCCAGTAGATCCAAACGTGCCATTTCATCAAGACGCTGCAACCCAAAGTCATCCAGGATCAATAAGTCAGCTTTGGCTATAAACTGGATCTGCCTTCTATGCGTGCCGTCCAGTCGCGCCAGGCGCAGAGAATGATAGAGCTTTTGAGTATTATGATAAATTACCTTCAAGCCCATTTGGCAACAGTGATGGCCAATGGCAGAAGCCAAATGGCTTTTGCCAACCCCCGTCGGGCCGGTAATCACCATACTTTCAGCTTGCCTGACCCAGTCACAGGTGCTGATCTGGGCCAGCTGATCAACCGACAAATTTCGTTTGCTATCCGCTTTAATCTCCTGCAAAGAGGCATTATAGCGAAAGCGTGCGTTTTTTGTCAGTCGTGTGACCTTTCGGTTATTCCGCTCATCCCATTCTTGCTGCAGAAGCAGCGCCAGCAACTGCTCTGCACTTAGTGCAGATAATTGCTTGCTTTGGATAATTCCTTCCAGGGCTGCCTGCATTCCATAAAGACGCATCTCTTGCATTAGCCGAAGATTGTTTTGTTGGTTCATTTTCTGTGATTTAAAGAGTTATTAAATGTAATTGTCTGCGCCCCGAACATTGGGATTGGGGGGCAGGGGCTTGGATTGGTTTTCGTCCAGATACGAGCGATTTGCATAGCGGCCTGTAGCCAGTCGTTCTATATTGCGATAGGTACAGACGTTGTATTTCAGGGCAACAACACAACTCTCTACCAGCACATCCTTTGTAACCTTTTTCTCCAAAGCAAAGATGCCCTTACAAGCATTAAAGGCCTGTTCGGGGTGCTTGCTGCTGAGCAGTATCTTTTTCACTACCTCCAGCACAGACTCACCTATCCTGGCTGCCCGCTCCTTGATAGATTCTTCATTAAGACCATCCAAGACGATCTGATGATGAGAAGGCAGATGTTCTTTCTGGCTATTATACTTTAGCCGTGTTTTCGCATTATGGGTCGCAACGCACTCCCCCTGATGATAGATTCGCACCAGACTGGAGGTGATGATTACCTGCACCTTATTGCCGATAAGGCGATAGGGTGCACTGAAGTAGGTTTTGTTGCGCGAGAGATATACGTGGCAGTTTTGCTGAAGCGTCAAGGTAAGATGATGTCGCAGCTCGTAGGGGTGCTCAGGCAAAGCCTTCAACAGGGGGCGTTCTTCCATCTCAAGCAACTGCTGGCGCGAACGCCCAAGTTGTTGCATAGGCCGCTGATTTAACAGCAGGCTTTGCTCTGCTATGGCCTGATTCAGCTCCTGCAGACTATAGAATGTCCTTTTGCGTATTCGGGCAAATACACGCTGATAGGAAATTTGCACAGCACGCTCCACCTTTGCTTTGTCTTTAGGTTTACGTGCCCTGGTGGGAAGCACGACCATCTGGTAATGATTGGCCATATCCAGAAAGGCTTCGTTTATCCGTGGTTCATAGCGATTACTCTGAACCACAGCGGCCTTGAGATTATCCGGAACGATCACCCTGGGAGAACCTCCGATATCCTCCAGGGCACACACTGTGGCCTGGATTACATCTTCGGTGCTTTGGGAATGCGTGGCAATGTGAAAGGAATAATTGCTATGCCCAAGGGTAGCAACAAAGACCGGACAAAAGACCACCTCGCCTGTGCTTCGATCAATATAGTGGAGCTTATCACCGCTAAAATCGATAAAGAGTTTGTCTGCCGGAAGGTGCTGCATCACCAGGGTAGCTTTGCTCTTACGGTCATACAGCTGAAGGTAATGACAGAACTGTGAATACTGATATCCTTGAGGGTTCTCCTGTTTATACTCCTCCCAGAGCAATTGGCGGGTCATATGAGAATGCGCCAACTCTTTCTGAAAATAACTCAGGCGTGAAAGAAAATCATCGTGCCTTAGTTTTTCCTTCTGGACAGGACTGCGTAACATCTGCTCCAGATAAGGATCTTCCCAACCAAGGGCCTCTTCCAGATTGATTCCACGTTCGTGCAGCAAGCCCTGATAGACCTTAACTGTGTTCTTTGAAATGCCTGTATCCCTTGCTATGCCTTTGATAGATTGACCTTGATGGATCAGGCGAAGTAATTGCTTGAGTTGACTCATCGGGATTAGTTTTCCTGCCATTTTTCCGTTGCTTTTTTACAAAGCACGGACGACATTCTTTTAATCCTATTACTTCCCAAATTCTGGGGGGGTCAATATGCCGGAATCGATTATGAGCCCCAGGGGGGGTCAATATGCCGGAACCGATTATGAGCCCCAGGGGGGGGTCAATATGCCGGAATGGGGGGTCAGCATCACCGGAATAGGGGGGTCAATATGGAGCGGAATATACAATTAGAGCAAGAAAACAAAGTTTGTGAGATTAAGAACCAGCATAAAAATATCATTTTGGATATTATTGTCTCTTCAATAAACAACTACCTTAACAATAATAATAATGCCGTCAGCGATTTTCATCTGATGAAAGATATTGTTGACAGGAATTGTGACGCAAGGGAAGAAGAAATTAATGCCCAGATACCCGTGCCTCTTTATTTAGGATTAGCAGGTACAATGTTGGGGATATTAATAGGTGTTGGATTCTTAGTCTTTGCAGGCGGCCTAGAAGATTTACTAAATTCTGGTAATGGTTCTGGAGCGGAGGGCATAGAAACATTGCTTGGTGGTGTTGCATTGGCCATGATTTCAAGCATTTTAGGAATAATGCTGACAACTTTTGGCGCACATATGGCAAAAAATGCAAAATCAATTGTGGAGAAAAACAAAAATACTTTCCTTAGTTGGATACAAGCAGAATTATTACCAAACATTTCAAGTGATACCTCAAGTGCTCTTATAAGAATGACAAGGAACTTATCAAGTTTCAATAATACTTTCGCAGAAAACACTAAAGAATTAAGAGCAACTCTATCACAAGTAAATGACTCGTATCAAAAACAAGCGGAAATGATGCGAGCGATAAATAGATTGAAGATTGGAAAAATTGCTTCAGCAAATATTGAAGTTTATGATAAACTTAGAAACAGCACAAATGAAATCGGAATTTTTGCTCAATATTTGTCCAATGCTAATGAATTCCTTTCAAATATTCAAACCCTGAATCGGAAATTAGATGATTATGAAAGAAGGACCCAGATAATAGAAAGTGCTGGCAAGTTCTTTGCTAAAAATGAAAAATGGTTAGCAGAAAATTTTGATATCGCCAATTTGGAAGTTAAGTCTGCATTAGAACGATTTAACAATACCACTGAAAACTCACTCGCTAAACTTCAAGAATCATTAAATGGCCAAATATTAAATTTTGACAGTGTAATGCAGCAACAAAATCAAAGATTGCAGGAAGCTTTAGTGGTTACAACAGAAATTGTTACTGAATCATTTACTAAAACTTACCAGAACTTTGAGAAAGCAATTTCTGATCAGCAGATCGCATTGCAAAGCAAGTTGCAAGAAACAACCAGGCTTGTAGATGAACTAAAGAATCTCACAAGCATTAAAGAGAGTATTAAAGATTTTAAAGAAGCTACAAATAAGCAAAACATAAGAATTGAGGAACTAACGAAAGAAATTCGAGTTTTAGCTAAAACCAAAATGGAAGGTGGTACAATTTCACAAAAAATCAGCATTCCAAGGTGGAGTAAAATATTAGTTGCTTCTGGGGGCGGTCTTATTTCAATAGCTTGTCTTATGTATATTATGCCTATTCTAATCAACTGGATTAAAATTCTAATCAACTGGATATTCTGATGTCGAAGCAAAAAAAGGAATCTTATTTTTGGACAAGTTTTTCAGATCTAATGACAAGCTTGTTTTTTGTTATGCTGGTTTTATTTGTTCTGACCATCGCATTGTTACACAGGAAGATGGTTGATATTGAAGGTGAAAGGAGAGCTACCGAAGAACAGTTGGAAAAAATTACTGAAATTGAAGAAGCTATCAACAGAATCGATACTTTGTATTTTAATTATAGCAACGTATACAAAAAGCATATACTAAGAACCAGAGTTAACTTCCCTCGCGGTGTATCAGAAATTAATGTAATTGACAATTACACAAAAACCGAGCTTGTAAAGGCAGGTAGATCTATTCAGAGTTCACTTGAAAAGATTAGTTTAGAATATCCGGAAATACAATATTTACTCGTTATCGAGGGGCAGGCGTCTATGGATAATTACCCGAGAAATTATGAATTGAGTTATGAACGTGCATTATCTTTAAGCAGATTCTGGAGAGATAATCATATTGATTTTGGAAATAATTGTGAAGTCTTAATTTCAGGCAGCGGAATTGGCGGAACTATGCGAGAACGCGAAGAACGCCTAAACCAACGTTTTTTAATTCATATAGTGCCAAAACCAGGTATAATTGAAGCAAGTAAACAAAGAAGCCAATGAAATACAGTCGAATAATTATACCCCTAATAATGTCTTCATTTTTTCTGTTTTCCTCGTGCGAACGAAAATCAGGACGAAAGAATGTAACAGGTCATACACAAAAGCCATCTATTGAGCGGAAAGGATATATTGCAAATGATACTAAAGGCAAGACCATTGTTAAAATGGAAACTGAATTTGGTGTAAAATATATTTGGATAGAAATTAATGGTCTCAGGTTAAAGTTCATTTTTGATACAGGTGCAAGTAGCATTTGTATTTCATCTGCTGAAGCTACTGTATTGTACAGGCAAGGTACATTACAGAGAGATGACATTCTTGATATTCAATATTTTCAAGACGCTACAGGAAGAGTTTCCGCAGGTACAAGAATTAATTTAAGAACTGTAAAAATCGGAGATAGGATTCTAAGAAATATTGAAGCAATTGTTATAGACAACAGTGAGGCTCCGTTGCTGCTTGGGCAAAGTGCATTAGAAAAATTTGGAAAAATCTCAATAGATAATCAAAAAGGTGAAATAATATTTGAATGATGAAAACAAGTGGAATAAAATATTTCGGAATAGTATTTACACTCCTGATTCTTTCATGCAATTCTAATAATAAAGAAGGTTCAGATGGCTACATGCCAATTAAAAAATTTGTTGATGGTGACACTTTTTGGGTAGATGATGGATCAGAAAAGGGATTGAAAATTAGACTAATTGGAGTTAATACACCAGAAACGGTTCACCCTCAAAAACCAGTTGAATTTTATGGAATTGAAGCATCAAATTACATTAAAGAAATTCTTAACGGTAAAAAAGTAAGGCTTGAATTTGATGTCGCTGAAAAGGACAGATATGGAAGAACTTTAGCATATGTATTTTTAAAAGATGGAACATTCATAAATGCTGAATTATTGAAAAATGGTTATGGAAGTGTAATGACTATTCCTCCAAATGTAAAATATGCAGAATATTTCGTTGAACTTGAAAGAGAAGCAAGGGAAAATAATAGGGGACTTTGGACTGAGAACTATTAGCCAACGCAAAAGCATACACATTTGCAAGCCGCACAAGCCCTAACACAAACCAAAGCTTGCAAAAGAGTATGCTTTTCCCGACCCTGAGAAAAAACAAAAAATCTTTCCCCTTAATGAAAAATAAAACTTTGCCGACACACATCCCGACAGACAAAAACAGAATGACAGAACTGATTGATTATTATAATGGTATGTCGCTTGACAAGAAAGAAGGCCAGCTTGTAACACGGTATATAAAAAATTGGGCAGATACTACTGAAATCAAGGGTTGTAGCTCGCTTCAAACTTTGTATCGGCTTGACAGTGACGTACTCCGAAGTGGTAAGCCTCCGGCCAAGTGCATCTTGTTTTTATTGAAGGAAAAGACAAAGGGTTTACTCCTGGTAGCCGGGGAGCAGCTCGTGGAGTTTGTTGGCGGGGTGGTCAGGAAGCTTTGTAAGGGTGTCGC
>Ga0334885_1003333_pt1 | contig 15101 bp, 13 predicted proteins | sample GraSluR1_MG_8_FD_207233 | JGI IMG/M metagenome (GOLD analysis project Ga0334885, IMG submission 207233) | Sludge microbial communities from methane-producing bioreactor in Wageningen University, Netherlands - Granular Sludge_31_05-R1 | ecosystem: Engineered > Bioreactor > Anaerobic >...
TCATAATGGTTTGATCGTGTGGTTCATAATGATTGAGATCGGAAGATGCGATGATCAACAGGGATTCTTTCTCGGCAATGTTATGAATGACTTGGCCCAATTCTCGGGCTGTGTTCTTCCTTTGATCCATCATTGCAATCGGGATAATGGAAAAATCTGTGCCAAAACAAAACTGAAGCAGAGGCAACTGTACCTCAAGCGAGTGTTCGTTGAGGTGCGCATTGAAGTCCGATTGCGCGTATTCATAGGAAGAAAGCATTTTTTGTGCCAGTGATTGGTGAATTTGAAGTTCACCAAGGGGTGTTTTCCAACTCCCTTTATCCCATATGCTGATTGGTTTTCCCATCCCCGTATGAGAAGGACCAATTAGCATGACGGATTCTGGTGTGCCAATTTTCATCACTTCAGACAAACCCCACGCGGCGATGGGTCCTGAATACATATATCCTGCATGGGGCAAGATCAATCCTACGCTTTTATCCAGTTTCTTCTTGTTTAAAGGGGGAATCGTCCCAGGGCCCAGTTGATGGGTAAACAACCCTCGGATCGTTTCGGTTAGTTTTTGAGGATGACTCGGGTAGAAGACATCTGAAACAATTGGGTTCCGAATCATTCCCATCACCCCTTTCTTTCGGTTTTGTCGGATCATCCACTGCAATTATACCATGACTATTCCCGAAAAAGGAGGGAATCCTCTGTATTTCATTTGAGCCAATCTCAAGCTTGACAAACTTTCGAAAATCCGGTATAATTGATTCAAATATGAGAATCATTCTCATTATTGTCGATATGGTACGGAGAGTTGAGGCATCATGAAATTCCTTTCCAAAAAAGGATTATACGAAATTCTTTTAAAGGTGCTAGGTAGCGTCTTTTTTTTCCTGGGTGTTCTAGGCGTGATTCTCCCGTTCCTCCCAACAACTCCTTTTATTCTGCTTGCTCTCGGATGCTATGTGCGTAGCTCCGATCGATTGCATCAATGGGTACAGAACCAAGGCATTTATAAAAAAACAGTTGGGGCCATGATCGAACGAAAGGGGATGACTGTTGCAGCCAAACTAACCATACTGATCCCAGTCTGGGTTTTGCTGATTGTGATGTTCTTTGCAACAGAAAACCTCTGGATCAAAGGATTGGCACTCCTGTTGGGAGGTACCAAAACTTTTGTCTTTTGGAGAATTCGCACGATACGCAAAGGTTCAGTGCATTTCCCTAGCCCGAACCTTCCGCGAAGAATGCAGAAAAAGGGGGATGGGTCGCAATGAAACGAACAATCCAAACAGCAAAAGCGCGGATTATTTGTGGAATATTTCCATTCCAGTATTGCATGAGTTGTTTGGTCGATCGTTATTTCTATATTTGAACGCTTTGGAAAATCAAAACGAATGGCTTGCTTTCTTTCAAACCGGTCATGAAGTGGATCCACAAGCAATGATTCGCTTACCGTTGAGGCTTTTTTCGCGAAGTTGGAGGATTGTGAAACCCCTCCTTTTCCCGAAGATTTTCGGAGACGAAATTACCCCTTTCGATTGGACGAGATACTATTGATTCCTTTAGAGGAGGTTTACAGTCTATGTCCAGAATAGCTCTGGCAGGAAATCCAAATGTGGGGAAAACAACGCTGTTCAATTCGCTTACCGGCATGAGGCAAAGCGTAGGGAATTGGCCAGGGGTAACTGTTGAAAAAAAGGAAGGTAGTTACTATCATAATGGCGTAGATATTCAGGTTACCGATCTCCCGGGCTCATATACGTTGGGTGCGCGCACAATCGATGAGAAAGTGTGTAGAGATTACCTTCTCAACTCGTCACCAGATGTTGTTGTCATCGTTAGCGATGCCTTAAACTTGGAACGCAGCCTATATTTTCTGATTCAGATGATGGAATTGCGTTCTCGTATTGTGCTTGTAATCAATTCTATGGATGAAGCGAAGAGGAATCAATGGGCGATTGACAAAGGAGAACTGGAAAAACGGCTGGGAATACCGATTGTCTTCACTACTGCGATTCATTCGGAAGGCATTTCAGATTTGAAACAGAAGATTGACATTATGGTCAATATTCCGAACCATCAGCTTCGTCCATTTGCTCTTCAGTATTCCGAACCCGTTGAACAATGGATCGAGACCGCCCAAAAAGAGATCCTTCAGACACCTTCTCTAAAGAGCTACCGCGCACGATGGGTTTCTATCAAATGGTTAGAAGGAGATCCAGAAGTCAAAAGACAGTTGGAACAGGAAGGCATACAAACACGGCTTCCAGTTTTTCAAAAGGAAGTGTCACAAACTATTGTCAAAGAACGGTATGCCTTCATTCGTGGAGTGCTTCAGCAAGCCGTTCAATCGGGAAAGTCTTCGATATGGAGCATTAACGACGCTTTGGACCATGTATTCACTCATAAGTTTCTTGGTATTCCAATCTTCATCGCTTTTTTGTATATGATTTTTGAATTGACATTTGTGGTTGCAGAACCGTTGATGGTCCTTTTGGAAAAATCGTTTGAGCAATTGGCTGGATGGGTATCTCTTTCTTCGTGGAAGCCGATGATTCAATCTTTTGTTTCTGATGGATTAATTGGAGGGGTGGGTGGGGTGCTTGTTTTCCTTCCCAACATATTTGTGCTCTTCATCTTTATGGGAATCTTGGAAGAAACGGGATACTTTCCTAGAGCTGCATTTGTAGTTGATCGCATGATGGTTCGACTTAGGCTTTCCGGTAGATCCTTTATGTCGATGATTCTGGGATTTGGTTGCTCTGTACCGGCCATCATGTCCACAAGATCGATCGAAAGCAGAAGAGAACGTATTGTTACCATCCTTAGCATTCCTTTTGTATCCTGTAGCGCGCGATTACCTGTCTACACGATATTCGTGGCGGCTCTTTTTCCCAGAAACCCTGGAATGGTGCTGGCAGGCATTTATGCCGCAAGTGTAGCAGTAACCGCACTAGTTGCGTATTTCTTAAACAAATTTCTGTATAAAGGCAAAACCTCCCCATTAATAATGGAGATGCCTCGCTATCGTCTCCCCCACATTAGGAACATCATGATTTACATGTGGTCAAAGGGAAAGCATTTCCTTCAAAAGGCGGGAACGATCATTCTCGTTGCTACAATGATCATATGGGTTTTAACCTTTTTTCCCGCAGGGGGAGAGGTCGAAAACAGTTATGCTGCCATGTTGGGCCGATCAATCCAGCCGATGTTCCAACCCCTTGGGTTTGATTGGCAAGCGACAACTGCCTTGATATTCGGACTATCTGCCAAAGAGGTTGTTATTTCGACTTTAGCTACCTTATACGGAGTTGGGGAAGAAGCACAAACCCTTTCCATAACCCTACAAAACCATTTTTCGCCGATAGTAGCTTTATCGTTCCTATTCTTCGTTATGGCGTATGTTCCCTGTTTTGCGACTCTTGTTGTGATCAAGAATGAAGCGGGCTGTTGGCATTGGTCGTTGGTATCATTTGTAATGAGTGTTGGATTGGCCTATATCCTAGCTCTATTGATCCGCGTTTTTGGGGGGATTGGTTCATGAGGAAGAAAATAGTGTTAACAATCGCTGGAATTACCGGCGCAGCCACTAATGGGACAGTTTCTGCTCTTGTTATTTACGGAGTTTTTTCTGAGGCGAATATCCCAACCGGTTTGATTTTGGCATTGGCATCCTCAATCCTTTTTTTGGGGATTCGTGATATATACCATCAATTGCCCAGGGGTTATGCCCATCTGTTTGTTGGTGGGTTGTTTTCTCTTTTTGTGGGAGGATATGAATTTTTGCGATCAGTCAGCAAGTGGTTTGGCGCGTGGCTGGAAGAAGGAGAGGCTTTGTTTTCCTGGGATCTCTTATTTCTGATCATTATAACCATAGGAGTCGTATCATTGGTCCTTGGAAAATATGCGCTAAAAAACCCGGTAGAAAGGGGACCGATGCATGGATAATCGTTTCTTGTTCCCGTTATCCATGCTTGAAGAAATGGATCATGGGATAATTAGAGAAATCCAAATTACTGATGAGTACGCCGAACGGATTCAAGGTATGGGGTTCTTTCCTGGGGAAAAAGTAGAAGTCCTTAAGGAGGCTCCTTTAGGAGATCCCGTTATTTATCGCCTTGGAGGGACAACGGTAACCTTGCGCAGAGAAATCACGTCCCAAATCATGGTCGAAATCCAACAACCCTTTTCTCTTCAATTTGGGCAAAGCGGTCAAAGAATCATCATTGCATCCCTCGTCGGTGGGAAAGGATTTCAAAGAAAAATGGTAAGCATAGGAGTCCAAGAAGGCAAAAAGTTTACTGTTCTTCCCCGGAATGTGAGTCATCCGATTGTGCTGCGCACTGAAACCAATCAGAGCGTTCTAATTCCTTATGGATTCGCTTCTCGGATCAAAGTCACTCTTGACTTCTGAATCGATTTACGTTACAATACGTACTGAAAAGCGGCCGTAGTTCAACGGTAGAGCATCAGCTTCCCAAGCTGAGTGTTGCGGGTTCGAGTCCCGTCGGCCGCTCCAAAAAAAGAGGCCTATACGGCCTCTTTTTTGTCTGATTGTCCGCTTGGAGTGCTTTCCTGAGATTCTTGGCTTTTCCCATCATTTGAACGAGATTCTGCTGGTTCGGCTTTTCCACCGGTTTGTTCTCCAGTTTTGTTTGTGGTTGATGGAAGCGTCTTCGACCCTTTTTTGTCGGTTATGTAAAAGCCACTTCCCGTAAATTTGATTCCTACCCTTCCAATCATTTTTTTTAGGGTTCCACCACAATCATTGCATGTTTGCAGGGGTTCGTCTGTGATCTTCTGGATCACCTCGAGGACTTTGTGGCATTTCACGCATTGATACTTGTAGATTGGCATAGCATACCCTCCTGTTTCAGCATTGTCATTTTCGACACGTATTATAGCACAAATGGCTATGGGTATGTGTTACAATACGGAGTGAAGACGACCATCCTTTTAAAGGAGGACCATATGGGCGACAACAAAACAGCTTCAACCATAAGACTATGGCACTCAATCGAAATCGAAGAAATCCTGAATATGCTTGAAACAAGTGAGAAGGGACTCTCATCCCGAGAAGTACAAAACCGACGATCGGAATGGGGCTTTAACGTAATTCCGGAAGGAAAAAAGACCTTTTGGTTGGTGAAGTTTTTGAGTCACTTCCATGATGTCCTGATTTATGTATTGATCACCGCAGGACTTATAACAGCCTTTATGAATCACTGGATCGATACTTGGGTAATTTTTGGGGTAGTAGTAATCAATGCGTTTATCGGCTTTATTCAGGAGAACAGAGCTGAAAAGGCATTAGAAGGTATCAAAAAAATGCTGTCGCTGCAAACACAAGTCATTCGAAATGGGGTTCGAAAAGCAGTGGATTCAAAAGAACTGGTTCCGGGCGACATTCTGATGCTCCGCTCGGGTGATAAAGTCCCCGCGGATGCGCGGATTCTTGAAGCGGATCGTTTTCGTGTAGAAGAAGCAGCCCTTACAGGAGAATCCGAGCCAGCAGAAAAACAACCCGATGTCGTAAAAGAAAAGTCCCCTTTGGGAGATCGAACAAACATGGTCTATTCGGGAACCAATATCCGTAATGGGACCGCGACCGCTGTTGTCATTGCCACAGGTAGCCATACAGAACTTGGTAAGATCAGTACGATGATTTCGGAAGTGGAACAGCTGAAGACTCCTTTGATTCAACAGATCAACCGTTTTGGGAAACAGCTTTCCTTCGGCATCTTGGGTTTAACCGGGTTGCTTTTTCTCATCGGCCTTTTTTTAAGGGATTACTCGGTTAACGATATGGTTTTCGCGGCCATTGGAATGGCAGTTGCAGCAATTCCGGAAGGGCTTCCGGCTGTTTTAACCATAACTTTGACATTGGGTGTTCAGCGTATGGCCCGGAGAAACGCGATAATACGCCGATTGCCTTCCGTAGAAACGCTGGGCAGCGTCTCGGTCATCTGCTCGGATAAAACAGGAACACTCACTAAGAATGAAATGACGGTTAAATCCCTCATAACAAGAAGCAGCCAATACACCGTAGAAGGAGTCGGGTATCAACCCGAAGGAAAACTGTACCTTGGCAAGGAAGAGATACCTCCAGACGCTAGGCCAGTAGATTTGGATCAACTTCTACTCATAAGTTGGTTGTGTAATAATGCGGATATCAAGAAAAATGAAGAGGGAGAATGGGTGGTTTTGGGAGAACCAACTGAAGGGGCTTTAACTACGCTTGGAATAAAGGCTGGTATGAATCCAAACAAACCGAAACGGTTGAATACCATTCCCTTTGATTCGGAACACAAATACATGGCAACCATGCATGATTGGGACGATAGCCGATGGATTCTTGTCAAAGGAGCACCGGACAGACTTCTGGAGATGAGCGATCAAGAATTCAGCAACGGGGAAAACCAGAGCCTCGATGAAGAGTTTTGGACCGGGGAGATACAGAGTCTTGCGCAAGAAGGCCAAAGAGTATTGGGTGCGGCTTTTTGCAAAGTTGAAAAAGACCGAAATCATTTCGACCATGAAGACCTCCAGGAGGGACTTATCTTCGCTGGATTGATTGGGATCATGGATCCTCCAAGACCGGAAGCTATCAATGCCATCAGGGAGTGTAAAGAAGCGGGCATTCGTGTGAAGATGATTACTGGAGATCATATGGCTACCGCCCAAGCAATAGGAAAAGCAATGGGAATCGGGGATGAAGGCAAAGCCATCAGCGGCGCAGAGTTGGAAGACTTATCCGTAGAAGAGCTTAAACGTGTTGTTTTGGAGTATGACATTTTTGCTCGGACAAGCCCTGAACACAAACTGCGTCTAGTTCAAGCGCTTCAATCTCACGGGAGTGTTTGCGCGATGACTGGTGATGGAGTTAATGATGCCCCTGCTTTGAAACGAGCGGATGTAGGGATTGCCATGGGCATCAAAGGAACAGAGGTAACAAAAGAAGCCGCAGAAATGGTCCTTGTCGACGATAATTTCGCTTCGATCGTAAATGCTGTCGAAGAAGGAAGGACCATTTATGCCAATTTACGAAAAGCTATTCTATTCATCCTACCAACAAACGGTGCTGAAGCGTTGGTGATTATCCTTGCCATATTGTCAGGCCGGATGCTCCCCATTACCCCCCTGCAGATTCTATGGGTCAATATGGTCACCGCCATTACCCTTGCTCTTGCTCTTGCTTTTGAGCCAATGGAAAGAGATACGATGAAAAAACCTCCAAGAGATCCAAAGAAGTCGATCCTCGACCGATATTTTCTCTGGAGGATCTCCTTCGTGTCGGTTCTCATTGGAGGGTTTACCTTTCTACTCTTCCAGAATCTTAGAAATGGGGGATATGATCTGGACACTTCTCGGACTATATCCATCCATACCCTTGTGTTTGGGCAATTGTTTTACCTCTTCAATTCCCGTTCGCTTCAACTTCCGGCGTTATCGAAAGACCTTTTTCGGAATAAAGTCGCATGGATCGTTTCGGGGATTCTATTGATCCTACAGATCGCCTTGACTTATCTCCCCACGATGAACACTGTTTTCGGCACTACCCCGATTGGTGGTGCCTATTGGTTCTTCCCTATTTCGATTGGAATGCTTGTTTTCGTTGTTGTTGAGCTTGAAAAGTGGATTCTGCGCAAGTGGAAAATGACAGTTTCATGATATAATTTGGTACGGAGGAACAACCATGACGATTCTGTATCCGGAAGAAATGAGGACAATCGATCAAGTTACAATCAGTGGGGGGCGTAATCTTCTCGCCTTAATGGAAAGAGCGGGGTGCCGTTCTGTTGAGCTTGCGAATCAAAAGTGGGGGTTGCCATCGAAAGCCGTTGTTTTTTGTGGACCTGGCAATAATGGCGGAGACGGTATGGTAATCGCGCGTGAGCTGGCAATGAAGAAAATCCCAACATGGGTTTTTTTTCTCCACGGATTCAGAAAAACATCTCAAGCCTTTATCCATCAGCTTATCGATATCCAGAAGTTGCCGATCTCTTGGTCCTTTATACAAACGGAGGGAGCAATCGATGACTGTTCGGGATTTCCTGATTTGGATTTCCTTTCATCCTTTTCCTCTTCTGATTGGATCATTGATGCGATCTACGGAACGGGGTCCAAAAAGTCAACAAGCAGAGTGTTGTCCCATCTTTTTCTCTACTTGAATCAACTGAATGCCAAACGAATATCGATCGATCAACCCACAGGCATTGACGGAACTAATGGGCAACTTTTAGGGAAAACTGCATTCCAAGCTGACATGACCATATGCATCGGGTATGCGAAAACCGGCCTCCTTCTCTATCCTGGCCGAGCCTTTGTGGGAGATCTACAGATCGCTGATATAGGTTTTGACGATCAAGTTGTACTTTCTGCCATTGCGAATCCAAAGAATTGGATCAGCGAAGATGATATGAATAAACGTCTTCCAAAACGAATCCCATGGGGCCATAAAGGGAGTTTTGGACGAGTATTGGTAACTGGGGGATCCAACCGATACAAAGGAGCCCCAATTCTTGCAGCGACAGGCGCCATGGCAGTTGGAACCGGTCTTGTCTTTGTTCAAACGACACCTCCGATTGATCAACTAATGATATCAAACTATCCCCAATGGATTACAATCCCTTATCATGAACCAGTGGACTGGACGGAAATGGATAGTTGGGTTATTGGTATGGGTATGATGGCGTCTGATGAGACTCACCGTCTATGCTCCCAAGCTTTGATGAACGAAAGTCTGCCATTGGTTTTGGATGCATATGCCCTTGAATGGTTGAGCGAAGACCCGACCCGTGGTTCATTGCTCAAAAAAAGAAGGGTACCTGCGGTGTTGACACCTCATGACCAAGAATTTGCCCAGCTCATTAGGAAAGACGTATCTTATTTGGCTCATAATCGAGTTGAAACGGGGAAACGATTCGCAAGAGAGAATAATGCAATCTTGATCCTGAAAGGCCCGACCACGATCATTTTCTCTCCAGAAGGAAGCACATATTGGATAACGATTGGGAATACCGGGCTTGCAAAGGGAGGATCTGGCGATGTGCTATCGGGAATGGTTGGGGGTTTTTTGGCTCAAAAAATATCTCCCGTTGACGCAGCAATCTGTGGCACCTATCTGCATGCTCGGTCATCAGACCGATATTCTCAAGCGAACTGGGAAGGTAGTTTTCAACCAACCGATATTGCTTCGTGGATCGGTTTTAAAAATCCATAATCCGTTGGGAGGAAGAGAATGGAACGCATCTACTTAGATCACGCCGCCACAACCGCGGTTCATCCAGAAGCAGCTGAAGTGGTACGCCTATATATGACGGAAAAATATGGGAATGCGTCCAGTTTGCATCTCTTTGGAGAGGAAGCGAAAGATTCGATGGAAGAAGGGAGAGCAAAAATTTCTTCGATACTAGGATGCGCGTCAGATGAAATCATCTTCACTTCTGGGGGAACGGAGGCAGATAATGCCGCGCTCATCGGATATGCATTAAAGAATGCCTCGAAAGGCAATCATATTCTGGTTTCTTCGATTGAGCACGAAGGAGTGCTGTCCCCCGCCCGATATCTGAATGAGCAAGGCTTTGAAGTTGAGCTTTTGGAGTCCGATTCCAACGGTGTGATTCCTTTTTCCGAACTTTGCAAAAAGCTACGATCAGATACGATCTTGGTAAGCGTTATGTGGGTCAACAATGAAACCGGGGTTATCCAACCCATACAAGCTTTTTCTCAAGAATTGAAAGCGCGTAAAATAATTTTTCATACCGATGCGGTTCAAGCAATTGGGAAAATCCCTGTTGACTTATCGTTGGTTGATCTTCTTTCCGCTTCTGCCCATAAATTCTATGGACCTAAAGGAGTGGGGTTTCTCTTTTGCCGCCAAGGGGTACAACTTCACCCCATCATCCATGGCGGGGGCCACGAAAAAAACCTCCGCAGTGGAACAGAAAACGTCGCTGGGATCATGGGTATGGCAAAGGCATTGGAGATATGTCAAAACAACCGGGTCCGTTGGAATCAGAAGTATGTGATATGGAAAAGGAAGATACTCGAAATCATTCACTCCCTGCAGGGCCACGTAAACGGGTCTGTAGAGATGGGTATACCCAACCTGCTTAATGTGAGTTTTCCGGGGATTTCTGGGGAAGCTCTTGCTGCATCCCTAAGTTTTGAAGGAATCGCCGTATCCACATCGAGCGCTTGCGCATCTCACCATCATTCCCCAGAATCCAAAATCTCTCATGTACTTAAGGCAATGGGATATCACAAAGAGCGCCTGCTTGGATCGATTCGCGTTAGCACAGGATTCGACAATACCGACGACGAAATCCAAGTATTTTGCAATCTGCTTGGAGAAATTATTCCGAAAATCCGATCAATTGGAGGAATCGAATGAATCCTGTTGCAGCTGTAGAAGCGTTGATTTTGGCATCTGGGAAAGGGATCGAAGCCGCTCAGATGGCGACCATTCTTCAGATCCCGAAAGAGGTTGTTATCGATACAATCGCTCGGCTTCAAAACCATTATAATGATCCAGATCATGGCGTTTCCATCCATCAGGTTGGAAGCAAATACATCTTTTACACAAAAGCGGAATATGCAGAAGCTGTCGAACAGATTATCCGAAGGAGCATTGACCGCCTCACACCCAGCCAACTTGAAATCCTAGCTATCATGGCAAAAAAAGGAACCGTAACCAAATCTACAATGGAGCAGATTCGAGGAAAAAGCTGCGACTCGCAAATCGCCGAACTCCTTCCAACCGGACTGATCAAGCGAAAGAGGGTCAAAAGCCCGGGAAGACCTTTTGCATATAGCCTCACCGAGAAGTTTTACGAGCTCTTCCAATTGGGGCTAGACGATATTCTGCCATACATAGAAAGCGATCAGGTGCAAAAAAGCATTGCAGATACGGATGCTGGCGACCGATGAACATTTCTATTCCCTTTTCGATCTCGCAAGAAGAAGCAGTCTGTCGATTGAAAGGGTATATAAAAAAAAAGCGAGAGCAAAACCCCGAACAGGCTCAAAGCATATCTCTTGAATGGAGAGGTACAGAAGCTGAGTTTCGCTTTGAATCCAGTGGTGTGGCCATTCAAGGCTTATTGGTTGTTCATCATAAAACTCTTGAGATTCAAGCAAAAATTCCACTCATTCTTAAACCCTTTCAGAAAAAAATCGAGACGGTTCTAATAGAACATATATCGGGACTTTTCGCGTAACGAATGACGATAGAAAGGAGTGTCTCATGCTAGAGACCAAAAGAGTCTTCCTACGACCATATGAAATGGATGATTTAGATGAAGTCACTACTCAATTCAACAATCCGGAAGTTCGGCAGTTTCTTTGTCCAGGGATCCCGTACCCCGTGTCGCGTGAATCGGAACGGCAATGGCTTCAGAACCAATCGAAAGCAGCCGACCAGAAAAACTTTGCCATAATCCGAAAAGAAGACAACCGGTACATGGGAGGATGCGGGATCAATGAAATCGAGTGGACACATCGATGGGGTGTTGTGGGTATTTTTCTCGGAAAACCTTACTGGAATGAAGGGTATGGAACAGAAGCGCTTGGAGCTTTGATCGATTTCATGTTTTCCCAAATGAATTTGAATAAGGCATGCTTGCGTGTATATGAGTTTAATCGTCGCGCCATGAAATCTTACCAAAAACTGGGTTTTCAGTTGGAAGGTACTTTACGCATGCAAATTTTCCGACATGGGCAATATTTTGATGAATATGTTATGGGGTTATTGCGTTCGGAATGGAATCGACCTAGCTATATTCATCAATACCCTCTATAAGAAAGGTGCTACCTTGCGCAATCCAGAAACCGAGTTCTTTGAATGATAAACAATCCGTTTTCCGACACGGATTGTTTTTGGTTTGAACCATTGAACCATTGGTATGGCCTGAACGCTCGGGCTCTCCCGTGGAGAGAAACCAACGACGCGTATCGAATATGGGTTTCTGAGGTTATGCTTCAGCAAACCCGTGTTGGAACAGTCCTACGTTACTACGAGCCTTTTGTTGACGCATTTCCTACTTTGGAAATCCTTACGATGGCTTCTCTTGAATCGATAATGAAGCGGTGGCAAGGATTGGGGTATTATCGACGGGCAGAATTCTTACAAAAAGGTTGTCAAAAGGTGCTTGAGCGTTTTGGTGGTAGAATCCCTCAGGTTCGGGAAGACTTAATCCAAATCCCTGGAATCGGAGAGTATATGGCCAGCTCAATTTCCAGCATTGCTTTCCAAAAACCCTATTTGGCTCTGGACGGAAATATTGCGCGCCTTATCTCTCGAATTGTTGCCTCTGACAAAGATATCCTGAACGCGAAGGTGCAGAAAACCATTCGCGATCATGGAAATCGGTGCATGGAACGAGCAAAAAAAAGGGGGCTGTTGCCCGGATTCCTCAACCAAGCTTGTATGGATTTGGCCTCCTCCTTATGTCTTCCAAAGAATCCATCGTGCAGACAATGCCCAATAATCAACCAATGTAGGGCATATCAGGAGAAACGAATCGATGACATTCCCGTACGAAAGCAAACCAAGCAAAGAAAAACTGAATGGGTTGAGATTGGAATGGTCTATCACTCAAACAAAATCCTGATACAAAAAAGAAAAGGGGAGGGGATTCTATCGAATCTTTGGGGATACCCTATTGTTGAACGAACCCCAGATAAATCTCCGGGTGATTTGATTCGTAGTTATTTGAGCCAACTTGGGAAATCCCCCTCGATTTTCGCATTTCGTTTTTTGGGACAAGCAGAACATCGATTCACCCACAAAGAGTGGATCATGGATATCTATCGAATCGAACTCCAGGATTGCTTTGAAGCACCTACCCAAGAGGAATGCTTATGGGTCTGCGATCAAGAAATGGATCAATACGCCATTCCTGTCGCGTTTCAAAAAGTAAGGAATTTGGACAGATCATACCACTTCGACACTCCATCAATACCTGTCGTTGCTGCGATTATGGAAAACAAGAAGAGAGAAGTATTAATCGCTCAAAGACCAATTGGCTCCGATTTTCCGGGTTTTTGGGAGTTTCCCGGGGGGAAAGTACAGCCTGGAGAAACCAATGGAGATGCCCTAGTAAGAGAGATCTATGAAGAGTTGGGTGTCAAAGTCTCTGTTGGTCCTTTGACATTTCAGACTGTTTATCAATACCCCAGAAGAAAAGTGCACCTGTTCTTTTATCTGTGCACGCCTTATACGACCAATTTTAGGCTAAAGGCCCATGATCAGGTTCTATGGGTTCCCATCGATCAGATTGGATCATTCCCCTTCCTTCCAGCGGACATTAAAGCAATTCAATGGATTACACGGCTACTCCAACAAGTCCCGTAAGAAGCGGAGGTCAATGGAACGAATGCACAGTTTTACCAATGGATAACACTGATTGTTCGGTTTGTGTATCAATAGACCTCAGAAAGCGAGGACTGGAGCATGATTCTGTTAAAAAATATCCACTGCTATGCCCCTCAAGACATTGGGATCCAAGATATCCTGATTGGGGGTGAAACGATTCTAGGAATCGGTCCAAAACTCTCAGAGCAGATCTCGGAGGAGATTGTTACTAAGGTTGAATTGTGCGAAGACTGTTACGCGGTTCCTGGGTTCGTTGACGGACACGTTCATATTATTGGTGGGGGGGGAGAAGGAGGGTTTGCCACTCGAACACCAGAAGGAACGGTTTCTCCTTTTTTTCAGACAGGTACGACTACAGTGATTGGGCTTTTGGGAACAGATGGTTTGTTTCGAGACCATCGCTCTCTATTGGCGAAAGCCCGCGCATTCCGTGAGGAAGGCTTGTTAACATATATTCTCACTGGATCGTATCATTATCCTCCCCGCACCATCACAGGCGACATTGGAGAAGACATCATGCTCATTCCCGAGGTTTTGGGTATTGGCGAGATTGCGGTTAGCGATCATAGAGGATCAGGCATTTCGGGTACAGAACTACAACGCTTGGCTTTGGATGCTCGAAGGGCTGGGATGCTTTCTAAAAAAGCCGGAACGGTTGTTTTGCACATGGGAGATGGAAAAGAAGGCCTATCTCCCCTGTTTGAAGCAGTGTCAAATGGGACGCTGCCTCCCCAACAACTCTTGCCCACCCATATTGCTCGCGATCCACGGATCTTGGAAGAAGGAAAGCGATGGGTTCAAGAAAAAGGAGGCGCGATTGATTTCACAGCTGGTCCGGAAACAGCAAATCAAATTGCCGATCTGCGCAACCAATCGGTTCCGATTGAAAAGCTGCTCGTATCAACGGACGGGTTGGGTAGCATGCCAAAATTTGATCACCGTAAGGAATACATTGGATTGGATATAGCGAATGTAGACACCCTATTCCCTTGCTTTGCTTCATTGATTCGAGATCATAGGATTCCCATTGAACAAGCGCTTCTTCCTTTCACTCGAAATGTCGGCCAAACCTTCGGCTTGTTGGATCAAGGTGTGGGGCAATTAAAAGTCTGTGGGTGGGCAAACATCCTTGTAATCAAGAAAGAAACCTTACAGATCCAATGTGTCTATACCCTAGGCAAGAAACGTCATCCAATTACGGGAAAAAAGTAAGGAATCTAGTTGTGGGTTTGCTTTTGATATGGTACAATTAGGTACCCTATGGATCCGGAGGAAACAGGCGTGTTTACGAAGAAAAAGGCAATCGCGTGGGCATTAACCCTTGGTATTGCGCTAAGTATTGCATTATGGTTGAATCAGACCATTCAAAGCTCGTTTGATCGATTATACCGAGAACACCTGTTCGATACGGCTACACTTCTTTCTCAATCAGCACCTCATGAATATGATGCAATTGAGGCGTGGATGAAGTCCCTTCGGACAAGGCATACTGATCTGTCGATCACAATAATCCACGGTGTGCCGGGATTTGATGAACTCAAATTCCTGCATTCCTCAGAATCAATGAAAGACCTTTTTTTGGCTCAAGAAAACTCACGGGATTTTCAGAGAGCAATTGATCATGCCTTCTATGAAGAAACCTACTTCTCGCCTCTTTCATACAAAATCCGTGATCGCGAAGTCCAATTGATTGTTTCACCCATTATGGATTATTCTTTTTATGATATGATTG
>Ga0334885_1003334_pt1 | contig 15091 bp, 17 predicted proteins | sample GraSluR1_MG_8_FD_207233 | JGI IMG/M metagenome (GOLD analysis project Ga0334885, IMG submission 207233) | Sludge microbial communities from methane-producing bioreactor in Wageningen University, Netherlands - Granular Sludge_31_05-R1 | ecosystem: Engineered > Bioreactor > Anaerobic >...
CAACAACATGGGTGACTGGGATTGGACCGCCGAGCTGAAATCAGCCCTCTCCCGGCTCGGACTCGACGCAAACATCGCCAACACCCGTCTCGGGTACGAGAGGTCGGGCGACACGATAACGATGGTTGGCATGACTCCCGCGAAGGTGATGAAGGAATGGACGCTCACGAAGTCGAACGGCGACTGGACCTGCGATACGGCAGACGAGGATGACCTTGACGACCTGCTCTTCGTCCTGGAGAAGATCGGGGCGATCAGCGGATCGGCTTCGTCGTCTCCCGTCAAGTTTGATAAAGAATCTGTGAAGAGCCGGCTTTCGGGAAGGCTTGATGCAGCGTCCCGGTCATCTTCGGGCACCAACATCATCCTGCAGGAAATGCTCCGGTCCAGAACCGGTACTACGAGTTCCGCTGTAATCACCAAACCGTCCGGGATAGAGGTACCGGAAAGTGAGACTTCCACCAAACCAGGGGATGTGACGGTCCATCGAGAAGACTGGGATGAGCGAGTCTCACAGTTTACTGCCGGGAAAACTTCAGCATCGACGGCTGAATCTATCGCCCAGGCAGTGCAGAGCTCATCTACGAGATCGGATATCATCTCGCAGGCGATAACAAGGGGTTAATCCTCTACTCATTTTTCCAGGACCTGCACACCTTACACCCGAAGAGGGCGGCCGTCTTCAGTAAAAACGGGACGAATTGAATGTCTCGGAGAATGATTGAAAGGTATAATCGACGTGAACAACATCATTATTTTATAACTGGTAAAACATTGCCACTAACAGTATGAGTGAGCAGGCTGTGCACGGACCTTATAGGTCTTTGTGTTTGATAGCTTCGATATTCACTTCCTTTCTTTCGATATCAATGGTATAGAGAATCCTGAATTTCCGTTCATAATAGATCTCCCATAATCCATGAAGAGACCCCCTCAGGGGCTTCCCATGAATGTCAGGATTTTCGGACAATTCTCTGATTTTCTGGGCGAATCGTCTCTGGATCTCCTTAGCCTTCCAATAGATCTTGCCAATGTTTTAATCACCATGTTGTTTATTAGCCGGTTCGTAAGGTTCTCTATCTCTGGCTCCTCGCCTGAGCAAGATTACAGACTCAAAGATCACATGAACAATCATGTTAATCGGTGCGATGAATTTCATTTACAATGATTAATATTCATCGAACTGGCAGGTTAAAATGTCTAAATTTGAAGTTCAAGTGAGAAGAGAAAGTATTTCTTCCATCGGTTGTAAAAGAGATTTCAGGCGGGGGGCTCACCGTGTCCTCAACAGATCGATAAACCTACCGCTGCCCGAAGGCAAGGAATGATTCGCTTTCTCATGTTAAAGGCTTTTTGTTCCTTGCCTCTGGAATCCAAGAAAATGGAGGAAAGAAACATGAAAAAGAAAGTAAAGACCGGTATTCTGTCCGTGCTCCTGGCCATGGTGCTGGTGGGCGGGACAGTGATACCGGGAGTACTGGCAGCTCCTGTTGTTGCGCAACCGCAGCAAATAGCGGCAGCAGGATATGACCTGGAGATCCAATCGATCTTCGATTCTGCAGCCGATTATGAGAAGTATCCACAAATGGAAGATCCGCAGGAAGAAGTTCAATTCCTTGAATCATATGTCAGTCCTGCCCAGAAAGCTATCAATGCCATGAAAGCAAGACAGTATTCCGATGAACAGATCACATCCGTCTTGAATGAACATGGGTATGGCTGGGATCCGAAAACCGGTTCCTGCTGGAAAGGACGAGCCCCGACACCTGAAGAACAGAAGGATATCAACTACATCCGTGGCCCCAATTACTCCCCGTTTACACAGATTAATGAGTCCTTTTCAGAAACCGAAAAAGATGGAACGAGGGACAGCGCTGCCGGAGCGACCATGAACCTGGTTGATGAAAATACATATTTCGGTATTAACCTCTATATGTGCCCAGGGGATATGGCGATAAGTTCGACAGGGACTTTCCAGCATGTCGTCACAACCCATGTAGGAAAAAGGAAACCGTCTGGCGCCGACGACTGGACCGAGGCAGGGGTCGCACGATCGATGAACGATCCGACACGACAGTATTTCACCTACGATAACGATGAAGGCGGATGGCAGTTTCATGGTACTGCAAGCTCATCGGCAAGCAAGAATTATAAGATATACATAACCAGCACCTATGAATCTGCAGGATATGTCTATCATATTTGGATTGACGGAAGCTGGAAACGAAGCGGTCACCTATACTACCGGCAGACCAAGTATAACTGTGCCAATGAAATATGGGCTCTGGGGAGTAATCCCTTCTCCCACGATGCAACAAGTAGCGATTTCCAGAATATCTATCTGTACAAGACTACCGGATACCAATGGTGGGGAAATTATCCGGCAACGCAGACCTACTGGTCGCCTGATAATCCGCCTTATGAGACCCACTATATGTACGGCAGCTCATGGAGATGGTTAACCTGGGCATGAAGAGACAATCATTCCCACTCCTTTTTTGCCTTGTATTATTTATTATCATCATTCCGGGTTGCACAGACACCAGGGAAAGCGATTCTTGTTTCTGCAACTGTCCGGATGATAATGCGACAGCGATTGGGCTCGCATTGACGAACTCCTCGGTCCTTCCCTATCTTGGGTCTCCTTACACTATTGCGGGAATTAATCCCCGTGCAGAAACCACGCTTCTTAAAAACGGGAATTATGTGACGATCAAGACGACTGATGTGACAATCGACACGATCAACGACACGGTACATGTACACGTCGATATTCCTAACTGTACGGTCGTTTCCGTCTGGGCACAGCCAAAGAGGTTTATTCCGGTCCCAGCAAGTCGATAGATGAAAATGAAAGCCGGAATGGTGAAATATCCGCTGGTGCTGACATCTGCAATTTTTTTCTGGATGCCAGTTACCTATGCATTGTTGCTGGTATTCCCATATAGCGGTCCGTTTCTTTTGACCGCAATCTTGATCACGATGTGCACCCTTTCAATCGCAGGTACTCTGCTTATACTCTTAGGGAGATTCACAAAACCGCTACAAAGGTATTTCATCTTCCCACTCATTTTGGACCTTCTCGCCATTCTCATGTTCGGGGTGTTCCTTTTCCGTATCGGAGGATCGATCTCGCGTGGTATTCCAGGGTCAGGTTGGATTGGTTTGGCAGCTGGGATTTTACTCCTCGCACCCTGTTCCATAGCGTTGTTCTATTCCACCCCGGCAGCCAGTCGGGCCCGGTCTGTATCTATCGCGCTCACTGCAATAATGTGCATTCCCGCCGCGACTGCCTTGGTTATTTTGATACAAGACTTCCTACACAACACGTTCGACTCGGCACTCGGGCTGATGGCGGTATATTGGATCGTATGCATGCCCATTATCGGGATATGTTACCTCGCCATGGCATGGTATGCAAATGATAGTTGACAGGCTTCGGAAACACCGAGCAATTGCATCTCCGTGATTCTTGATATCTTCTGACAATATATGTAAAGTGGGAAGGTCGGACCGATGAAGTGGAAGGCATCAGGCCACTCCTACGAGAAGAGAGGATATTCTGGGTCCCTCTAGTTGAATCATTGTGAATGATGCTTCTGATTTTGATGTGGGCGCTACTTTTCCTTGAATATCTTACCCTTTCTCGGGACAAAGAGCCTTATTTTAAGAAAGAGTTTTCGATTTTCAAAAAGATCACCTCGGAACCTGCAGGAGCGAAGGGACCTGCCGAAGGACAGTAGGCTGCTGCTTGATACCGCCCCTATTCATGAGATATTCCATCAGCTTGGTCGTGCCTGAGAACGAAGTCTTGGATGTGAAGACCGGCCACGAGAAGACCCTAATCGAGCGGCAGATCGAGGCCACCGACAGGCAGATCGATGCTCTGGTTTATGAGTTGTATGGACTGACAGAGGAGGAAATCGGGATTGTGGGGGGATGGTGAGGAATGGCAAGCGATGTAGAAACGCGTATGAATCGGGGTATCACACCCGAACCATGAAAATTGTCTAAGACAGTACTTTTTTGTGGGCAGCAAAGACTGAGAGGATTTTAGGATTTAATCCTGCTGTAGAAAGTAGTCCTTCCTGTACACCCGGATGCGTCGAATGAACGCGGATAGGAAATTACCGGTGTAGAGGAATCAGCTGCCCATAGGATCAATATGTCAAAAGAGAGAAGAAAAGTTTGTGGGATAGATGTTCATAAGTCGTTTCTTGTAGCAACGATCCTGAATCGTGACGGGAAGCATGAAACAAGGAAGTATCAACAGGACGTCGAATCGCTGCTTGAATTACGGAAATGGATTCAGATTGAACAATGTGATTCGGTGGCATTCGAATCGACTGGCGATTACTGGAGAACCCTCTATCTCGTTTTAGAGAACGTGGTACCGGTTACTGTCGCAAATGCGCATCATATCAAACATGTCCCAGGAAAGAAGACGGATATCACAGATTCCCGATGGATCGCGCAGTTGGAACTGAACGATCTCATCGAACCTTCACGGATCTTTTCCGGAGCTGATTATGATCTCCGGTCCCTGACCCGGAGCAGAGAATTGCTTGTCCAGAACCGGACCGAACTGAAGAACAAAATTCATCACCTTCTTGACGCAGCAGGTATCCGCTTGTCATCTGTATTCACCGATATGTTCGGGAAATCCGGATCGATCGTCCTCAAAGGAATCCTAAATAACCAACCCTTTGAGGAGATCCTCGAATCTCTTCCCAAGAAGATGAAGGGGAGGGCAGAGGCTATTTCTGCGATATTACCTGCTACAATTCCTCAGACCACCCTCATACTTCTCCAGTCTTACGTAAAGCTTGTGGACGATTTAACTGTAGAGATCAAACTCATTGAAGGGAGGATTCGGGAAGCGTTGGCGGTGAAGTCACGGGAGCTTCAGATACTGACGTCAGTCCCAGGTATCGGGTTTATCGGGGCTTCCACACTTATCGCTGAGATTGGGAATGTTCGCGATTTTGAAAATGCCGATAAACTTGCGAAATGGGCAGGTCTTACTCCCGCCGTGTACCAATCTGCAAACGTTACAAGAATGGGCTCAATTACCAAACAGGGATCTCGACATATCAGATGGATCCTCGTCGAAATCGCTCATGTTGCTATCCGATCGCCGGGCAGGATTAGATCTTTCTTTGAACGATTATTACCTAAAAAAGGATTCAAGAAAGCTATCGTCGCTGTTGCGCGTAAAATGTTACGAATAGCATGGCATCTCCTTATTCATGACGAGTTATTTGTTGATGATTACCCCCGTTCTAAAAGCGTCAAGTTCCCAAAATTGCCAAAAAAAATTCAATCATTCGGTATCGGCAGGATTGTCGAGTTGTTGTCAAAGGCTTCTGAAGTGATTATCAAAGATTCAAGTCAGGATCTTCTTCGGCTTGACTTGGGGGATTGACCCCTCATATTCAATTTTCATAGGAAATCCCCAATAAGGATGATAAGAACAAAAGAAATCAATCGTGAGAGATTATGGACGATTGCTTTCATTTTAATCTCTTTGACCTGGAGCCAGTACCTTCTGGCCTTCAGGGATTCTCCATATTTCCTTTTAAGTACAGAGAATACAGTTTCGACCTTGTTTCTCTGATGATACATATCGAGATCAAACGAATCAGAGAGTCTCTTCCGATAGTATCCCGAGATCCGTTTTCTTTTCCTTTCTCGAACAGGAATAAGCGAGAATGAGTTCAAAGAATCATGGATCAACTCGTGAATATCCTCAGAATCGTATCCTTTGTCCATGACATACAGATCAGATTTCCTGGTTCTATGACAGTGTTTGAGGAGTTTTTCTGCATGACGGATGTCATGAATCGGGTGCTGTGAGATCTTTAACCCGGTGATAATCTGATGTGAAGTGTCGACAGAGATAGAGGTTTTCAGGAATCGTTTTCGCATTTTACCTGTTCTCCATGAATAATAGTGACTGGCATAGGAACTGGTAAATCCGGATGAATCAATGGCGGTACATGGGATCCGCTCACCCCAGTCATAGAACAATTTCATGAGACGGTTGAGCAATCGGTCGAAGACGAATGACTTGATTCTGTGGCAGAATTTCTGAATAGTCGTAAAATGAGGAATTTTCTCTAGATCTATCTTCTGCCTGATGGAATCCATGATTTCAATAAGTTCGACGGTATCACGGTAATCTTCGGCAAGATATTCTTTGAGCAGTAAAAGTGTGAGCAATTGGTGTTGAGTATAGGTCTTTTTTGAGAATTTACAGGAGTATAAGGGTATTCTCGATTCTTTGATAACCTGACTCGCAATGTCAACAAACCTGATATACTTGTTCGTTGACATTTATATTGGCTCCTTGTTGTTATTTTCCACAAAGATTCAAGGAGCTCTCGTACCTTAGATCTTTCGGTCGATTAGGGTCACCTCTCCTTTGGAAAAATGATTTCTACAGGGCCCTTAAAAGGGTATGTTAAAAAAGGAAGGAAAATGAAATCAAGGTAAAATTACAACATTTTATCTATTCTGATAATTTCTCCTGATATTGCATCAATATCAATAATTTGACTATCATCATAATAGAATGAACCGAATATATTCTTTGAACTCTTTAATTGAATTCTCCATACCAATCTTTGGTTTTTATAATCGTCATATACAATTTTTAATTTACCACTGATTTGATAATCATTGATATCATCAAACTCCGATAGAACAATGCTTTTTGCTTCTTCATATGATATTTCGTTGTCAAATGTTACCGAATATGGCCGATATAATCCAATATATGAAGCTATTTTACCATTATCAGGATTAATTTCAATATTTACACAATTAAATCCTTCAACATCATCAATATATTCACGCCAAATAAATTCGTAGATTGATACATCACCGTAATTTTTAAGATTCCCATTTAATGTGTACTGATTAATATTTGATATATTATAATGTGAACTTAAAAAGTTCTCGGCATTTGAATAGGCTTCTTCCCGTGATATAACTGTTTCCATACTGTTATAATAATTTGAATATGCAGAATATCTTTCAACTTCATATGAATCGGTATTAACCCAATATTCTTCATTTTCGTTGGTATAAAAGATTAAATAATCTGCGTGGGGGGTTTTTTCATAACCAGAAAATTTGATACTTTTTTCAGATATATTATTAAACTCATAAACCGAAGTTGTTGCCCTTATTATAACATCTTCATTATTTTCAATGGGTAATGCAATAGCTGGTGATATCAACAATAAACTTAGCCAAACTGTAGCTAATACATAAATTTGTAACTTTTTCATTTTTAACACCCCTTACCCAATTCTTCCATATTCAGCAGGCTGAAGATAATCTAACGGAATTCCTCCAATATTGAAGAATTTTCCATATAATGAATCAATTCCACCATAATCTCCCCATCTTACATATACATCCGTTTTTGCGCCTATTGCTGCATCCTGAAATTTTTGGGGATACCCATACCACCCAGTACGACAACGTTGCCAAAAGCGATCTGACCAATATTTTCCCGCTGTGCAATTTATATCGTCCGCAAATCCAATTACATTGTCTACTCCTTTAGTGTAAGACAAATCAACCAAGTTACCGAAATCTTGATGAGTAGCACCAGTCTTGCATCCAACGTAAACAGCTATCTTTACATCTTTCAGTTCCGTCGTCATCGCAGAAAGAGAATATTGCTCTTCAGGAACTTCGTGATAAAGTGCGGAAATAAGTGACATATCCGAACCATCATAAAACCACATTCCACCGCCACCGTAGTTACCATGACCAACGAAAGAAAATACCGCATCATCCTTCAATTGATTATACGCAGTTGCGGCACCAGAATTTGTCGATGCGTATGCATCATATCCAACAATATCTTGAATATTTGCTGCATTCGATGCACAAGGACGTGTATCTTTACCTAAAAAATCGTAATTGAAATCATAGTTATGAGCCCATGGGGGATCGTATTGAGTTGCTTGTACAGGTGTTATGAAAAGCATCATCAAACATAATCCTCCAATTAATCCTGTTGTTAATTTTGATGACAATTTATATCACCAGAAATAATGAATTATTAATATATTAATAAAAATTTCGATCCGTTTTTTGTATTAATATACCTGCAAAAAAATTATATATTTTTAAAAATAATTAAGAGAACATGAAATACACACTGCACATGCTGGGTATTTTTATGCTCTGCCTGGCGCTCATCGGCAGTGCGGCTGCACTATCACTGGATGACCTCCAATCCAGGTCCCGGATCGGGCTTATCGATATCGGATATTCAGGTTCACCATCCCCTTCCGGTACGTGCGAATTGTGCGAAATACCAGAAACGCCCATACCAACCACCACCGCAACAACAACTCTGTCTCCTTCAGAGAGAATTTCCGGGAAACTGAAAAAGATGATGACCTCATCGGCAGACATCGACTCCGTAACGACCATCCCCGAGGAAGAGGCGGTTCGCATCGCATTGACCGAAATCGAAAAATACTACAGTTGTAAAGTCTCGTTTACCGTTACGGAAGCGATTATCGAGCCAGCCGCTCCTGCGTTCGAAACGAAAAACCCCTGCTGGCACATAACAATCAAGGGTACATATGATGATCCGGAAAACTGTCCTAATTGCCCTATTTCATGGCCCTTGCCTGACGGAAGCATGCATTATGAGTGCTGGGGACCCGGAGGATGGGTGACAATTGATGCGGTTACCGGAGAGGTACTTCTAACAATGCTTATTGACATGTAACAACTTTTTCCTGACAGTATAGAATTCGCATTTATTGAAAAAATTCATCAATTTTTGATTGATCCTGAGTGAAAATTGACCGTTTTCACTTTCACCCTTCGTGCTCTCCATTGTTCATAAATCGTGATGCCCATCTCAGATCATGTCAAAACATTTTTTTACAATGGACCATTCGTTGTTCCGGAACCCCGATGTGTTTGAATTCGACCATATCCCTGAACAATTCAATTACCGGGACGCCCAGATTAGGGATCTTGTCTTTACCCTCCAACCGGCTCTCCGGGGTTCACGCCCGACCAATTCAGTCATGCGGGGACTGCCAGGGACTGGGAAGACAACTACCGTCAAGCGAATCTTTGCCGAAATCGAAGATACAACGAAGCGAATCCTCCCTGTTTATGTTAATTGCCAGATTGACAAGACATTGTTTGCAATCTACTCAAGGATCCATTTCAAGCTCTTCCACCACTACCCCCCTTCTATCGGAATCCCTGCCAGAAAGCTTCTCCATAAAATCGGAAAAACGCTTGCAGAGCAAAAGGTGGTTTTAGTAGTCTGCCTTGACGACGCGCATATCCTTCTAGCGGAAAAAACCCTGAATCAGACCATCAACACTATCCTTCGCATCAACAATGATTACCCTGGCACAAGAACCGGAATCATTGTAACGGTAAGCAATATGGAGGTTGATTTCTCCCGGGAACTGGATTCAAGCGTTGTGTCGGTCTTTCAGCCAACCGAGATTTATTTCCCACCGTATTCAAGGGATGAGATGTATGAAATACTTCAGGGTCGGATCCGCCAGGCCTTTTATCCCGGTGCGGTATCCGGCGAGGTTCTCGATGATATTGTCGAGAAAACCATGTCCTGCGGGGACCTCCGGGTGGGACTTGACCTGGTCCGCCGGGCGGCACTGAACGCCGAATGGGATTACAAGACGTCAATCGAAAAAGAGCACGTGGAATCCGCGTTTACATTCTCAAAATACGTGCATCTGGCAGCGACCATGAAAACGCTCTCTTCCAATGAACTGAAATTGTTATCCCACATCGCCAACCTCTCCCTCGAGGATTCGGATACTCCCATTACTTCGAGGATACTGTTTGAATCGGCACAGAAAAATATACGGATTAGTTATTCGGCATTTCATCAGAGACTGAAGAAGTTTGACGAGATGCGGTTGATCAATATTAATCACAAGGCCCGGAGCATGGGTGGGCAGACAAAAGAGATTGTCCTCCGTTATGATCCGGTGAAGGTGAAGGAAGGGTGTGGGTGATTTCCCCTTTCAAGCCTTGAAAAAATCAATCCCTGTTTTCTATATCGATACCATCTCTTATGGGAGAAATCTCTCTCATTCCAACCACCAGATTTACCCTCTCCTCCGCATGACCCCTCCATTTGTGTGTCATATATTGGCTGTTCTGTCACACAACCAGATTTGTGTGTCATGGCTGTCACACATCCATAATCGACTATCCGGGAATGGAATAACCCGGAGAACCTTATCAAGTCAGTCTGTGTTAATAAATTCCCTTTTTCTCATTCCCCTCCCTCACCATCCGTGCATAACACCGCTCGCATACATTCACCTGCTTCTCCTTGCACTGGTATGCAACCCTCCCGGCAATTCTTTAATCAAGTTGTAATCTTGGTTAGTAATCTGTTCAGATGCGAGTGCTTTTTCAAATGCATGAGTTGCGTAGTCAGATTTGCGACATGAAAAATTCCCATGGCTGACTGTTGATGTGGAAGGTGCCATACAAAAAAGTCAGATAGGATGTATAAAAAGATTCTGGGAGGGATTTGAACCCAGTGTTCCAAAGCCGCTGGAGGGATTCGAACCCTCGGCCTGCTGATTACGAATCAGCCGCTATACCTCTAAGCCACAGCGGCACGGTATCTCATTATATCGGCGTTTTAGATTATTAAGATTCACAAAAAGATAAGGGGTTGTCTATGAATATCCCTTGATGGTGGTGATGCTCTCGCCCTGCTTTCCCTGCTGGGACGGCTCGATCTTTCCGAACTTGCTCTCGAAATCGGCCATGGTCTTTGAGAAGACATTGAGGAGTGTCTTTGCATGCTGTGGCGTGATACTGACGATGGCCTTTGCCTTGGCCTGGTTGATGCCCGGGATCTGGTGCAGGAACACGAAGGTGAACTCGTCGTTTTTGTAGGCGATCTGGATCATGTTGCTGTACACCGGGTCCAGGGTCTGAGGAATATTTACCGCTATCTCCTGTGCCATGTTCTAATTATTCGACCCCGGAGAGGTTAATTTTTCCGGAAAAATCCATACAGGGAAAACGAGATGGGGGAATGAAGCCGGCAGATTTTTCGGCGACGCCCCGAACAGTGCCAGCATGCCGGTTGTGGCCAGGGTGTCTCGTTCATGTTACTCCTTTTTTCCAATCCCCTCTTGGAATCCACTTTCAACATGAAACATTTGAAAAACGTGTATAGTGCGTTGAAAATAAAAACAAGGAAGAATCTGCCGCATAAGAATTGATGCTGGCAGGAGATATGCACCGCACTGGTTTCCTGTCCCTCATTTTTCTCGAAATGGTATACCAGTGCCTTTAATTCGCCTGCAAATGCGATATTTTCAGGCAAAAAAGTTTCGGCAGTATTAAGGGACTTTCAGCCGTACCGACTGATAAGAGGAATGCAGTTGTAATACGGCCATGATTCACAACATCTCGTTGCTTACGAAAACGGACGGAAAAAATCCGAATCAGGGTTTTCAGGGATAGCCACATGAACAACAAGAAGGTACCACTCAGGCCCGCCATGATAATTTCGTGAACAGGCGAGGGTACCGGGACAGGCACATGAACAGGAATAACGCTGAATCAGGGCTTTCAGGGACAGGCACATGACATGGAAGCTCTCCATATTTCCAGAAGTATGCCCGGTTGACCCAGGACAGGAGAGATCCCCATGAACCAGGATATCTCCATATCTTCCGTCGTGACCGCCTCGGTCTGCCCGTTGCGCTATTACCTCGACCAGAGAGACGGGAGGTCACCTTCCAGCAAGTACGAGGTGTGCAAGCAGGTCTCCTACCATACCGGGGATCGCCTGGATGGCGAGGAGATCTGGAACGAATTGAGAGCGATCAGCCCGGACATGGACAAGTCCCACAGGGCATACCTCGATTCGTGCCTCCAGAACTGCAGGAGATCAGGCACGTTCAGGGATTTTTCCGAGACCGATCTTGCCGTCAGGTCAAGAAGGTACGGCATCTTTGGCGTGGTGGACAAGATCCATGACGGAGAGCCTGCCTTCTCAATTATACGGGCCGTTTCCGCCCCGGTGGCAGGCGTCTATTCCGGCGACCGCCTGCGGGTGTTCGGCTACATGCTCTGCCTTCAGGAGATGACCGGACGCGAGATTGCGAGCGGTTCCGTGGAGTACATACCGGACGGGATATGCCGGACCTGCATACCGCAGCCCATCGACAAGAGACGGTTTTTCCGGGCGCTTGACGAAGCCCGGAAGATCAAAAAAGGAGAGATCCCGAGAAAACCTGTATCCCCTCCCTGTGAATCCTGCCCCGATGCCGACCGGTGTAATCCGAAGGGAAAACGGCTTTCAGACCTTTTTTAAAAAAATTGTTCAGGCTGACTCATCCGATTCGAGGAGCGAGAGCGACCTGATGAACTCGCCCCGCGCCTCCCGGGTAGTCCCCACCACGAGCCACAGCTCGTCCCCGTGCTCTTCGCAGACTCCCTGCGCCTCGATCGTCTCGCCTGCCAGGGCCTGGCCGCTGTAGGTGTGGGTGAAGGAGAGGACCCGTTTTATCTCCTCGTGCCCGACCTCGTAGATTGCAGGGTTGTCAAAGGAGAGTGTGGCGTCTGTCACCTCCGCAACGATGCTCATACGTCCAAGCGACCGGCCCTTGCCGGAGGGGATGGGATTCAGGGCATCGTACGGGCGGGTATAGAGAAGATCGAAATACGTACCGTCGACCTGGCCACGGTTCCATTTCCTCTTTTCATGGACAAGGAATTCGGAAAAGTTGAGCTCGGGATTTCTCTTCCGATAGATCCTCATCCACATCTCTTCATCGATCCCTTCCAGGCAACCCTCCAGCGTTGCCTCTTTTAATGTCTGCTGCGCCAGGAACCATGCATTGCCGTAGAAGACCAGGTCGATATCTGACGATCGGATCTCCAGGCCACAGAGAAACGAGCCCGTGCACCCCATCGATCCGGCAGGAAGGCCGAATAAATCGACAAGCTTTTGTACAGAAGGGTTCCGTTCCGAGATGGCTGCAAGCTCCTCCTCGGGTTTTCGGACACGGACGATGTCCCGGTACGGGACTCGCTGGACGATGTCCCGGTATTCCGGTTTTTGGCGCGCTATCACCTCGTAGGCCTCTTCAAAATCAAGCTTGTGGAAACGGCGGCCGTCAGGAGTCGTTCGCTCACCGTCGGGATCCGGCATGTACCGCAGGACGCAGCCGACACGGGGTACATTGTCATACGTGGAGACCGCGTAGAGCCAGCCGTCGCGGTCCTCGATGAAATCACGCAGTCGAACAGGTTTTTCCGGCATCATCATGATCATAGTGATTCGAGAAAGGCAGCCACGGCATCTGCCATGGCTCCACGGCGCAGGATTGTCCTCTTCCCGATATCGACGACTGTGCTCGGCGTACCCGGAAGACGGCCCCCATCCAGCAGGAAGTCGTGGTGAACATGGCACTCTGACGGAGCAACAGGATCCTTGCCCCCTGACATATTTGCGCTCGTGGCGGTTATCGGGCAGTCCAGGAGCTCGATGAGGCTTTGTGCCACGGGATGCGCGGGAATCCGGACACCGATCAGGCCTGTCCCACCGGTCAGTATATCAGGGATACAGTTTCGTGCGGGCAGCACAACCGTTACAGGCCCTGGCAGGAAGCGTTCGATGAACAGAACCGAATCGTCATCGACGATGGAAACACCATGGACCATGTCTGCATCGCAGACGGCGATGGATACCGGCATCGAGAGGGGTCTTCGTTTCGCCTCGTAGACCTTCATGATCGCCTCGTCGGAGAGCGCATCGCCTCCAAGACCGTAAATCGTATCGGTAGGATAGACAACGAGCCCGTCGTGGCGGATGACCTCTGCAGCCTTCTCGATGGGATCCATCTCTAAAATTCCCTGCCCCGGACCCGGGTTATGTCAAAGACCGCCTTACTGCTGACATGCATCACGGCAAATACCCCTGCCTGTATCGGGTCGGTCACCACCATGTCGGCATGATCGGGAACGCTCCCGGCCATCTTCAGGGCGATTACAGGGATTCCCGCCTCCTTTACCCTGTCGACCGCTTTCGATATCTCGCCACCCATCAATGACCCGGCCATGACCAGGATTGCCGCCCGCGGAAGACGGGCCACCGCGTCCACCGCCTGGGCGACGGTCTTCTCGCCGACCAGGGGGATGGTATCCACCGAGATCCGCTCTCCCCTGATATTATGCCGATCGGCCTCGTTTACGGCACCAAGGGCCACCTGGGCAACCTGTGCACCGCCACCGATGATGATGACGCGGGTACCGTAGATGTGGCTGAAGGGCTCGAAAGGGTGGACAGCCTGGACAGAGGGAATTTTTTCCAGTTCCCCAATCATCGCTTCCTGGTCGGTGCAATCATGGTATTCTATGTAGAGTTCTGCAAGATCCTTCAGCGGCCCCGAGTCGAAGACCTCCTGGTGGGTCATGACAATATTGGCGTCATATCGAGCGACGATCGTGGATATATCTCTTAAAACGCCTTTCAGGTTCCGTGCAATGATCCTGATGGCAAAAAGATCGTTCTCATCTTCGACCATGGTAAAAATGCGATAGCCGGGGATCGAACCCGGGTTAGAGGCTTGGGAAGCCCCTGTCCTGCCGCTAGACTACTATCGCAAACGTTCCACTACACTATTTGCGATCATTCAGAGATAAGGGTTTTTGTCCGTTCCGAGGAGCCTGGAGAGACTACTCCGGGGGTTTTCCCCGCGATTTTACCCGCTCAAGTTCCCTGATCAATTCGCGATGGTATGCAAGCATCATATCGCTCATAATACCGAACATGAATATCTGGAACCCCACGATGATGAGGAGCACAGTCAGAATGGTAAGCGGGATATGATCGATATTCCTGAACCATTCGATGAGGACATAGATCCCGGTCGCAATTCCTGCGAGGACGACAATCACCCCGATCAAGCCGAAATAGAAGAGGGGGTTACTGATCTTTGCAAGCCGGTAGATGGTCGCAAGGATCTTGATGCCGTCATGGAAGGGATTCAGTTTTGTCGGTGTCCCTGCACGCTCGAGGTACGAGATC
>Ga0334885_1003344_pt1 | contig 15074 bp, 10 predicted proteins | sample GraSluR1_MG_8_FD_207233 | JGI IMG/M metagenome (GOLD analysis project Ga0334885, IMG submission 207233) | Sludge microbial communities from methane-producing bioreactor in Wageningen University, Netherlands - Granular Sludge_31_05-R1 | ecosystem: Engineered > Bioreactor > Anaerobic >...
CCCAGGCCAGCCGGGCCCGCAGGTAGTAGTTCAGGCCCGTGGCCATCCAGGCCATCTGCCCCTCATTGGAGAAGCCCCAGCCGCCGCCCTCGAAAAGCAGGCGCAGGTCCTCGGCGATCCCCTGCGACCGCCAGGCCGGCCTCTGACTGTGCGACCAGTCGTGAGGGTCGTACTCGTAGAACACCTGTCCGGCCGTGAGCTCCTGCCAGCGCCGCAGCATGGCCGCATACTCCTGCCGCGAGGCGCAGCTCTCGTCGGCATAGGAGTGAAGGGTGCACTGCTGGATGGAGGCCAGTTGGATCAGGAGATTGTCGCGCTTGCCCTCAACGCCCTCAGGCGGGCGGCAGCGGTTGTAGTAGGCCATGGTGGTGATATAGCGGCCGGGCGCCCTCCGGGCCACCTCGTCGGCCAGACGGAAGACGAAGCCGAAGTAGGCGTCGCTCACCGCGCCATTGCCCTCGGCCCCGTAGCCGCCGTGCATGGCGGCGGTGCAGTCGGGGCAGTGGCACAAGACCGGCTCATCCGGGGGCGAGAAGGCGAAGGTGTGGTGGTCGGGGTGGGCCGAGAAGTGCTCCGAGACGGTGTCGGCCGCCGCCTGCAGGGCCCCGGGACTGGACATGCACAGGAAGCGGTCATTCCGCCCGCCACCGGGAGTCATGGCGTAGAACTCCGGGTGGCCCTCCCAGTACTTGTCTCTGGGCAGGAGGCGATAGGTGCTGTCATCCACGGGGTTTTGCAGGAACCTGGCCTCCGGGTCGGCACAGTGGGCCCACAGTCTGCGCTGGGACATGCGGTTGCGCCGCTTCCAGGTGTCGAACTCCCGGGATTGCTCGGCGGTTACGGCCAGATGCCCGCTGTACCAGGTGTCCCGCACTCGAAGCTGCGGCCGAACGGTCTTGCATACCGCAGGGACGGTGATGTCGGTCGCCGGGGGCACAACCTGCCCGAACTCGCCGGGGAAGTACCAGCGGCAACCCAGGGAGTGCAACAGGTCGTACACCGCGTACCAGGTGCCCTCGTAGGGGTCGGTCTCATTGCCGGCGAGGATAAGCTTTCCCGGCAGCGTGGCCACCAGGTAGCCTTCATCATCAAACCGCTCGCCAAGCCCGGAGGGAACCCGCAGCCCCGCCTCCGCGGCGGCCGCCTCGGCCGCGGCATGGCCCACAAGCACCGTGACGGCGTACTGACCGCCGGCGGAGGGCACGATGGGGAGCTTCGCCCCGCTCATCAACTGGAGGAATGACTGCAGCTCCTCGGCGGCGGAGCGGGCCTGGGCAGAGGGGGTCTGGCCCACTACGATCTCGGCGGTGGGCCGTCCGCCGCGGACGAGGCTCATGTCCCGGGCCGGGCAGGCCGCAGCCAGACAGAGGAGACCGACAATCTGAGGCACAGCGAACAGGGGACGACAGGTGTGGGTCACCGGCATGTGCGGGCTCATCGTCATCGCTCCCCGGAGGGCGGCGCGGAATCGCCGCCGGCGGGCATCGTGGTGTCCCGGCTTGCGTCACGGCTACTGTTCGTCCGCCGCGGCGCCGTCTCCTCCAGAGGGCCATGGGCGGCCCCGGCGCGGCAGCCGGCGGACAGTCCAGCGCGGCGGGGACACACGAAACGGGCACCCGCTACAGACGGCGGGTGCCCGTTATCCTGTCGTGCCTTAGATCGATCGGACGGAGCCTCTTTGGAAGCTCGGCCCTGGACCGACGCGCACACCGCGGAGGGTCGCGTCGGGTCGGGTCGGCGCCACGGTCAGTCGGGCTGGAAACTCACACTATGCATGAACGTACTGGAGCCAGATTCCGCCATTCCCACGTCCGGAACGGTCGAAGTGCTGCCGTTCTCCCCCATCCTCCCGTCTCCGCCTGCCGTTTGGCGGAGTACAAGCGGCTCGAAGAGAGGCCGAGAGGGGGGCTGGGGGGGTGAGGCGAAGAGAACCGGCGCCCGCCCGGAACCCGCACAATCTGAGTGGAAAGCCCGATGACGCCCTGCGAGACGCTTGCGAACGGCCCTTCGGCCCAGCGCCTAGTCCGCCGCCACCGTCCACAGACGGTCCTCGGAAGCCGCGTTGGAGCGGCTCAGCCACTTGGCATGGCCGTCGAGGAAGCCGTAGTTGGCCCCATCATTGTGGCGGCCGGAGACGTTTCCGATGCCATCGGCCGGAGGCTCTGCCTGGGTCGGGCCGTAGATGTACTCCCACCCGGCGCCCCACATGCCACTGTCGGGGTTGTCACCGATGATGATGGTCTCCGCCGGCTGCATCACCACGGCCAGCGCACGGCCACAGGTGCCGCTGTAGCCGGAAGTGCCCGAGAAGTACCCGAAGTTCTGGTAGTTCCAGCCGTAGCCACGAGCCGTCGGGTTCGAGGGGCAGACGAAGAGCTGGGTGTTCTTGACGTACGGCTGCAGGGCTACGTCCCAGGTGGGAGGGGTGCCGCCTGTGCCGAAGCGCGAGGCATAGGGGAGCACCTCATCGTAGTCCTGGGCGTACATCATGATGCCCAGAGTGATCTGCTTGACGTTGCTCAGACAGGACGTCTGCCGGGCCTTCTCTCTGGCCCGGGCGAATACCGGGAACAGAATCGCGGCCAGGATAGCAATGATCGCAATGACCACAAGCAGTTCGATGAGCGTAAACCCACGTCGTGTCATCTGGTCTCCTCCTTCATATGAATCGCCGGGCGTAAGCCCGGAGCCTGCTCGGTGCGCCTGTGGGACCCAACAAGCGTCACACAGGGCAGGGACCCCATTACGCGGGGGTTCTCAGTGCCCCTGCAATCGGCGTGCCGCCGGAGGGGTGGCATGTTCCCACTCATCCCCGTTAATATATAGCCAGATTACACATTCGTCAAACACTGCCTGATTGACGTTGCCCCCGGGCTTGGCTATAATCGCTAGTAATCGCATATCTACTTCGGAATCGCGTCTCGGCTGCTTTGCCATGCCAGGTGGACAGCGCCGTCGCATTGGGTTCCGGGTTTGGCCGGGAAGGCGGAATCGCAGTCTTGAAAGCGGAAATCATCGCCGTCGGCACCGAGCTACTGCTGGGCGAGATCACCGACACGAATGCCACGCACATCTCGCAGCAGCTTGCTGCGATTGGCGTCGACCTGCATTATCGGCACACAGTAGGCGATAACCTCACGCGGCTGGTGGGCGTCATCGAGACGGCCATGAGTCGCAGCGAGGCGATCATCATCTGCGGCGGTCTTGGCCCCACGGAAGACGACCTCACCCGGGAGGCCATCGCCCGCGCGGTGCATCGTCCCCTGGTTCGGGATCCACAGGCAGTTGAGTACCTGAAGGAGTTCTTCTCCTCGCGCGGCCGCGTTGCGGTCGAGGCGAACTTCCGGCAGTGCGAGGCCCCTGAGGGGGCCTCGCTGCTTCACAATACCTGCGGCACGGCCCCCGGGGTCTGCGCCGAGTACAACGGGACCATGGTCTTCGCCGTCCCCGGGCCGCCCCCGGAGATGCGGGAGATGATGCGGCTGCAGGTGATGCCGCGGCTGGCCGAGCGGGCCGCAGAGCAGGGCGGCGGGACCCTACACACGCTGACCTTGCGCCTCGCCGACATCGGCGAGTCCAATGTGGCGGAGATCCTGCACGATCTGATCGGTGGCCAGACGGATCCCACCATCGCGCTGTATGCTTCGCCCGGCGAGGTGAAGGTGCGGATCGCCACCAAGGACGTCGACGAGAAGGTGGCCAAGGGGCGTCTGGAGGCTCTGGCGACGGTCCTGCGCGAGCGGCTGGTGGGGCACGTCTATGGCGAGGACGATGAGACGATGGAGGTCGCGGTGGGCAGGCTCCTTAGGGAGCGCGGGGCCACCGTGGCCGTGGCCGAGAGCTGCACCGGGGGGCTGATCGCCAGCCGCATTACGGACGTTCCGGGCGCTTCGGAGTACCTGTTGGCGGGAATTGTGGCGTACTCCAATGCGGCCAAGGTGGAGCTGCTCGGTGTGCCCGAGGAGGTCCTGGTCGGCTACGGAGCCGTAAGCGAGCCGTGCGCCCGGGCGATGGCCGAGGGGGTGCGGCGAGGCACCGGGGCGGACTTCTCGGTGGCCACCACCGGCATCGCCGGCCCCGGCGGAGGCACGCCGGACAAGCCGGTGGGTCTTGTGTACATTGCGGTCGCATCGGAACGCGGCACCGCATGCGTAGAGCAGACCTGGCCCGGCACCCGGGATCAGTTCAAGCAGAGGGTGAGCCAGATGGCGCTCAACCTCCTGCGCAGGCATATCGGGGGCGAGGATGTCTGAGCGCGCTGCTCTGCGGAGTGGGCCGCGTACTCGGGGACGTCTCACCACGGCGATGCTCTCATGAGTCACCTGCCACCGCCGGACAGTCATCTGAGGCTGTTTTATGCCGTGCCCCTGGCCCCACCGTTGCGCGCCGGCGCCCGGGAGGTCCAGGAACAGATCGGTCGTGTGCGGGCCAGGGTCAGGTGGGTGGAGCCGGACAACCTGCACTTCACGGTCAAGTTCCTGGGTGATACCCCCCGGTCGTCGCTCCCCGCCCTGTCGACAGTCGGTCTGCAGGTATCATCACGCCACGAGGCGTTCGAGCTTTGCCTGGCTCAGGCGGGCGCGTTCGGCCGTCCCAGCAGCCCCAGCGCGATCTGGATCGGGTGCTCCCGCGGGGCTGAGGGGCTCTGTGCTTTGGCTTCGGACCTGGACAGGTCTCTGGCCGCCGCGGGTCTGTGCGCCGCCGAGGCCCGACCCTTCCGGGCCCATCTGACCATCGGGCGCTACAAGGACCGCCGGTCCAGCCCCGAGCTGGCACAGGCCATCTCGGAGGCCGCCGAGACCGATCTCGGAGGCTTTCGGGTCGAGCGTTTCGCCCTGCTGAGCAGCGAGCTCACGCGCGGGGGACCCATCTACACGGAGTTGGAGAGCTTCGCCCTGCAGGCCGGCGCGGGCACTCCGCCTCAGGCCAACTCGCCCAAGGCCACCGGTCCCGGCGGGGAACCGTCCGCATGAGCTCTGGCGGCCCCCGGGCGGGGCCTTCACCAGCCGCCGCTCTGCGGCGTCCGTTCGTTCAAGAGGCCATCTTCCCGAGAGGATCGGGATCGTCGCGTAGGTTCGGAGGCAGACGGCCGGACGACGGGTGGGCGCGCCGCACTCGAATGACGCTATTTCACCTATGGAAGACGGTCTGAGATCATGGCAAGAGACACCAAGCAGCCGGGAGACAAGGCGAAGGCGCTGGATCTGGCTCTGGCGGGCATTAAGAAGCAGTTCGGGGAGGGCGCGGTGATGCGCCTGGGCGAGGACGCCCAGCAGTTGGCGGTAGATGTGATCCCCACCGGGGCGCTGAGCCTGGACATCGCGCTGGGGGTGGGCGGGCTGCCCCGCGGGAGGGTCGTGGAGATCTACGGGCAGGAGGGCTCCGGCAAAACCACGCTGATGCTGCACTTCCTGGCCGAGGCCCAGAAGTGCGGGGGAACCGCGGCCTTCATCGATGCCGAGCATGCCTTCGCCCGCGATTACGCCGCCCACCTGGGTATCGACCTGGACACCCTGCTGGTCTCCCAGCCCGACACGGGCGAGCAGGCTCTGGAGATCTGTGACGCCCTGGTACGCAGCGGCGCCGTGGACGCCGTGGTCATCGATTCGGTGGCGGCACTGGTGCCGGCCGCCGAGCTCGAGGGCGACATGGGCGACGCCCACGTAGGCCTGCAGGCCAGGCTGATGAGCCAGGCCCTGCGCAAGCTGGCGGGCTCGGTCTCTCAGGCCAATGCCACGGTGGTGTTCATCAACCAGATCCGAGAGAAGATCGGGGTCATGTTCGGCAATCCGGAGACCACCCCCGGCGGGCGGGCTCTGAAGTTCTGGGCCTCCGTCCGCCTGGAGCTGCGCCGCGCCGAGTCACTCAAGCGCGGTACCGACGTGATCGGTAACAGAGTGAGCGTCAAGGTCGTCAAGAATAAGGTTGCACCCCCCTTCAAGAAGTGCGAGTTTGACATCATCTACGGGGAGGGCATCTCCAGGTACGGCTGTGTCCTGGACGAGGCCCTCGAGTTGGGACTGGTCGAGAAGTCCGGTAGCTGGTTCAACTACGGCGAAGAGCGCCTGGGGCAAGGTCGGGAGAATGTGGTGGACATGCTGGCGGCCGACCCCGCGCTTGGAGAGGAGCTTGAGGCCAAGGTCCGCGAGGCCCGCGGGCTGTCGATGGCCCCGGGCGTCGGGACCGAGCCGGGAGCCGAGTCGGAGACGGACGAACTGGAGCGGTAGCGCCGCCGCGCCACGAGGTGGCGCAGGCGGCCGTGGTAGGACGCGAGATGTGCCCCGCGGCACGGGCGGCCCGGGAGTCGGCAGGACTGCGTCCGGGTCATGTGGTGGGGCAAAAGCATATTGTGTTTCCCGCCGTGGATCTCGGCCCCTCGGGGCGGATCGCAACCTGGTCTGAGGAGGGAGTGATGGCAGGCGCGGAGGACAGGATAGCGGAGATCAAGCCGCATCCAAGGCGCCGACACTTCTATCTGTTGGTACTGGACGATCAGCAAGCCCTGTGCGTGCATGAGGACGTCATCGTCGCTCTCGGCCTGGGAGCGGGGAGGTATCTGACCGCGGACCTCCGGGAGCAGATCGAGTACCGGTCTCGCCTGGTGGATGCCGAGCAGATCGCGCTGCGGCAGCTCAAGACACGGGCGCGCAGTCGAGCGGAGCTGGCCGGGACCTTGCGCGGCAGGGGCTTTGAGGACGCCGTGATCGAGGAAGTGCTGTCGAAGCTTGAAAACATCAGACTCGTTGATGACAGGGAACTCGCCCGCGACATGACCGAGAGCCTCCTGAGACGCCGCCCCATGGGGCGCCGGGGATTGCATTACAGGCTCACGCAGCGCGGGCTAGGGGACGATGTGGCAGATGCGGCGGTGGCACAGGCCCTGGAAGGCAGTGATGAGCTGCAGCACGCGACGGACCTGCTGCGGCGGAAGCTGCCGGGATGGGAAGGCCTGCCCGCGGTCAAGCGGCGCACCCGGGCCTATCAGCTCCTGGCGCGCCGGGGGTTTGAGCCCGACACCATCGCCGACGCCCTCAACACCGTTCTACCCGACGAGCCATAGGCCCGGTTGCAGCCACCCGCGGCCGCCCTTGCACACCTGAGGAGTTCGAGGCAGGTTCGGGCGAGGGCCGGCGCCGCGAGGCAGAAGCGTTTCGGCCGCCTGTCCGCAAGAGGGCGCGGAGCCGGAACCTGGAGCCGGGATGTCGGGCGATGCGTTCCGCGACGGCCGCGCCGCCGAATTGAGGCGGCAACAGGCGGCCCCGCACGTATGGGACGCCCCGACCAAAGAGGGTCTGCTCCACAACACGGGAGGTGATCCACGGTGCAAACCGTGATAGCCGTCATAATAGCTGTGCTGTCTGTCGCTGCCGCAGTCGCGGCCCTGATGCACGCAGGCAAGGTGCGCAAGCAGGCCGAAGCAGAAACCCATCAGTCCCGGGCCGACGGTCAGGCCGCGCTGGAAGAGGCAAAGAAGGCCATCGAGGCCGACAGACGGGAGCTGAAGCTGGCCGCCAAGGAGCAGGAGATCAAACTCCGCGAGCAACTGGATGAGGAGGCCAAGAAGGCCCGCGCCGAGCTGGACAGGAATAAGAAACGCCTCGATGAGCGCGATGACAACCTGGACAAGCGCAAGACAGAGCTGGAGAAGCGCACCAAGGAGCTGGACCAACGAGAGAAGCACCTGGAGACCCTGGAGAAGGAGGCTCAGGACCTGGTGGGCGCCAGGAGGGGTGAACTGGAGCGCGTCGCCCAGCTCGACACCCAGGCCGCCAGAGACCTACTGCTCTCCGAGGTCGAGAAGGAGACCCGCACGGAGTCCGTCAAGCTGATCCGCAGGATCCAGGAGGACACCAAGCGGGAGGCCGACAAGCAGGCGGCCGAGATCGTCAGCGCCGCCATCCAGCGCTGCGCCGTGGACCAGACCACCGAGACCACCGTCTCGGTGGTACCCCTGCCGGGCGATGAGATGAAGGGCCGCATCATCGGCCGCGAGGGGCGCAATATCCGCTGCTTCGAGCAGCTCACCGGCATCGACCTCATCGTCGATGACACCCCGGAGGCCGTGGTCCTCTCCGGCTTCGACCCGGTGCGGCGCGAGATCGCCAAGGTCGCCCTGGAGATGCTCATCACCGACGGCCGTATCCACCCCGGACGCATCGAGGAGACCGTGGATCGCGCCCGCAAGCTCACCGAGGAGCGGATGCAGGAGGCCGCCGAGCGGGCGCTGTTCGAGACCGGCATCTCCAACGTCCACCCCGAGATCATGAAACTGCTGGGCAAGCTGCGCTATCGCACCAGCTACGGCCAGAACGTGCTGAAGCACTCCATCGAGGTGGCCCACCTCTCCGGCGCCATGGCCGCCGAGGTGGGGGCGAGGGTCAATATCGCCCGGCGCGCCGGGCTCCTGCATGACCTGGGCAAGGCCGTGGACTTCGAGCGCGACGGCACTCACACCCAGATCGGGGCCGAGATCGCCAAGAGCCGCGGCGAGGCGGCGGACATCGTGCACTGCATCGCCGCCCATCACGAGGACATAGAGATGCAGTGCGTCGAGGCCGCCCTGGTGCAGGCCGCCGACGCCATCTCCGCCTCCAGGCCGGGGGCCAGACGCGAAACCCTGGAAACCTACCTCAAACGCCTGGAGGGCCTCGAGTCCATCGCCCAGAGCTTCGAGGGTGTGGACAAGGTCTTCGCCATCCAGGCCGGGCGCGAGGTGCGGGTTGTGGTCAAACCCGACAAGATCGACGACCTCGAGGCCCATCGCCTGGCCAAGGGCATGGTCGCCCGCATCGAGGGCGAGCTGGACTATCCGGGGCAGATACGGGTAACCGTCATCCGCGAGACCCGGGCCGTGGAGTACGCCAAGTAGCCTCTCAAAGCAGGTACATCCCATGCGGCCGGATGCCCCCCGGAAGACCCGGGGGCCGTGGCATCCGGCCGCAGCGCTTCATCCAGGTGACAGCGGTGACGATCATCTTCATCGGAGACGTCTGCGGCCGTCCCGGGCGGCAGGCACTGGGCAAGCTCCTGCCGGCCATCAAAGCCCAGCACGGCGCCGACTTTTGCGTGGTCAATGGCGAGAACTCCGCGGCGGGCTTCGGCATTACTCCCGACACCGCGGCGGAGATCTTCGACGCCGGGGCCGACTGCATCACCACCGGGAACCACGTGTTCGCCCAGAAGGTGGCTTACGACCTTCTGGAGCGCGACCCGCGCATTCTCCGCCCCGCCAACTATCCGCCCGGCGCACCGGGCCAGGGCGTCGGGATGTTCCAGGCCGCCGATGGCCGCTGGGTAGGGGTCGTGAACCTCCTGGGACGCACCTTCATGCAGCCGCTGGACTGCCCGTTCCGCGCCGCGATGCAGAGTGCCGAGGACCTCGCCCGGCAGTGCCAGGTGATCCTGGTGGACATGCACGCCGAGGCCACATCGGAAAAGTGCGCCCTGGCCCACTACCTCGACGGCAGGGTCTCCGCCGTCATCGGCACCCACACCCACGTACAAACCGCCGATGAGCGCCTCCTGCCCGGTGGAACCGCCTTCATCTCCGACTGCGGCATGACCGGCCCCACCGGGACGATCATCGGGGTGGACCCCGGTGTCGTCATTCGACGCTTCCTATCGGGCCTGCCGGCCCGTTTCGAGGTGCCCCGCTCGGGGGAGGCCCAACTCAACGGTGTGGTGGTTCAGACACAGGCCTCTTCCCTGCGCGCCACGGAGATAACTCGCATCCAGGCCTTGACGAACTCTGACAGTGAAGTATCATAAACAGCCAGGGGCTCGGCCGGAAGCCTCCAGCAGGGCCGCTGCGGTGCGCCAAGATCCGGCGCACCACACGGTTTTCGGCCGCTCGTCCCAACCTTCACTATCGCACTACTCACACCAATACACGCACACGATGCAGGCGTCCGGGGCAAGCCACGAGCCGGGGCAGGCTCCCTGGGAGAACTCCTCTCCCTGCCTCAGTCGCCGAAGGGGGATGCAGCGTTGGCAACACTGAAGGTGGGCTCGCAGTCCGATCCAAACAAGGTCGCAGGGGCTCTGGCCGGGACGATCCGCGAGGTCGGTAAGGCCGAGATGCAGACCATCGGCGCCGGGGCGCTGAACCAGGCGATCAAGTCCATCGCCATCGCCCGGGGGTTCCTGGCCCCCGCAGGGATTGACCTGGTTTGCTATCCTGCCTTTGTGGATGTGGAGATCGACGGCAGCGAGAGAACGGCAATCAGGCTCTTCATCGAGCCACGCTGACGTCCGCTAAGGGCCTTCGCCCCTCAGCACCGCACCGCTTCACCGGTGGGGCGGTGCTGAGGGGCGAAGGCCCTCAGCACCGCACCGCTTCACCGGTGGGGCGGTGCTTTGTAGCCCATTTGTATGCGCACTCGCGGCCGCAGCCTGGACACAGGCGGCGGCCTTCTGCTGCGTCCTGACCCCGGCAATCCCGGCATCTCCCGCGAAGGACCAAGAGGCGTCGCCGGACACCGTGTTTCCGTGCGTCGAACCTCCTCTGTGCTTCATCACCCCATCCACACCCACCGGAACTCGTCCCAGCTCTGCGACAGGCCGGGCCCCAGGTTCTCCACCGCGCCCGTGAGGCCGCCTGCGCCATCCAGCTCCGCGCGGAGCCCAAGCCAGGTGTACTCCCCTTCCTCGTAGGCGAAGCTCTCACCGTCGTCATCGTACAGCGAAAAGCCGCCCGCTACTCTCCCGTAGTGGCGAATCTCCAGGGCCCGCGGGTTGTCCTCCGCAGCCAGCGGAATGATGCCGCCCTCCTTGACGAACAGCGGGATGCGCTCCAAAGGCGCCTCGACCTGCACCCTCTCGCCACCGGCCATGGCCTGTCCGCTGTGGAAGTCCACCCAGTTGCCCGGAGGCAGGAGCACGCTGCGGCTGCTTTGGCCCGGCAGCATGGGCGCCACCAGCAGGCAGTCGCCCATCATGTACTGGTCGGTGACGTCGGCCGCGGCCGACAGCGCATAGGGGTTCTCGGTGGCGTCCAGCTCGCCGGGCTGTGCGGAGGCCTCGGCCTGCAGGCCCTCCAGCGCCATGGCCCTGAAGGGTGGGAGGCCCTCGAAATGGTAGCGGGCAAAGGCGGAGTACAGATAGGGAATGAGGCGCAGACGCAGGCGCAGGGTCTCGCGGACGATACCGGCCACCTCAGGGAAGGACCACGGCTTGGTGCCGTCCGCCCAGGCGTTGAGCATCGCAAGGGGGGAGAAGCACACAAGCTGCATGCGCCGCACCCACTCCTCGGCCGTCGCCGCCGAGCGCACCTCCGGCGTCCACAGCAGGCCTGAGAAGCTGCTATTGCACAGCCCGGTGAGGAACTGGCACAGGTCGTAGCAGTCGCTGTAGATGACGAAGGGATGGCCGCAGCCCCCGGCATTGGAGCCGCGGACGAGACCGTAGGTGCGCCGGTTCTTGCCCCTGAACATCTCCCGGGTCAGCGACTGCCACTGCAGCCCGTATGTCTGACGCATCACCTCGCCGCTGTGGCCGGAGGGGAAGGTGGCGTGGTCCGGCCACAGCCAGCTATCCACTCCGTCGCACTCGTCCAGCTTGTACCCGCTGACCCCGGCCTCCAGATGCTCGGAGGTCTGCTGGGCCCGGATGAGGGCCCGGGCCTGCGGCATAGTCGTATCGGGCACGATGCCGCACCAGACGGTATGCGAGCCGGAAAGCGGCAGCATCTGCCGGTAGATGGGCGAATCGGGGGACAGATAGGGGTTTTCCCACAGGTTCACGCGCACGGCGCGCTCCAGCAGGTCCTCGCACAGCCCGGCGGGGTCGGGGAACCGGCCGGGGTCCCAGGTGTGGGTGCACGGATATGCCCCGCTTTGCCAGCCCGGCTCCAGGCCGAGCACCTGTAGCGGGAAGTCGCGGTCGAAGAACTCCTCCGCCTCGGCAAGGACCTGCTGGGCGCTGTGCCCGATGGGTGTGCGGTGCCAAAAGCCCAGTCCCCACTTTGGCGGCAGGCAGCCGCCGCCGCAGAACAGGATGTACCGCCGCACCGCCTCCAGCGGCTGCTCGCCCGCGAACACAAGCACATCGACACCCTCGGCCACCAGCGAGACCTCTACCGCATCCGAGAGCGGCTGAGCCGTCCAATCGGGGTCCGTGGTGCGGTCGCGCACCCGGGGCGGGTGTGGGGAGTCCTTGCGGACGGCGGTTCCCATGTAGAAGGACGCGAAGCGTGCGGTGTTCACCAGCACCCCGTAGCCGCGGCTGGAGACGTAGAAGGGGCAAGGGGCGTGGGTGCGGCCGTTGTCCTGGCCCCCGTAGTGGTCGACCCGCAGATGCAGGACGCGCGTGCGCTGATCGAGGGTCGAAAACTGCAGGCCGGGGCCGTAGAGGCGCTCCTCGGGGCCAAGGGGGAACCGCAGCACCACGCGGTTGCCCGCCGTCTCCGCCACAACTTCCTCGGAGAAGGGGAAGGGGGCCGGCCCCATCTGAGACAGGGCGTCGTGCCGGGGTGGGCCCGCGGCGAAGTCCAGGAGGGTCAGAGCGTCGGCAGTGCCGAAGCGGGCACGGAAGACGCCGGGTGCGGTTTGGCTGAAGGAGAGCATTGAAGAGGGCCTCGGAGTGTGAAGTGGAGGCGGCGAGAGGGAATGTTCACTGCGGCGGGGAGAGTGTCCTGCTTCGGGGCAGGGCGAAACGACGCGGCCAGGCAAGGGGTCGAGCCCGACCCGACGATTCTGCGGATCGTTGAGGGCAACAGGCACCAGGGGCCGTTGGTGGGGCGGTTCACGCCCGGCGGAACCCGATAGGCCGACCTGAGAAGGCGACGGTCGTCGGACAGGTGCCGACCTTGCTTTGGGCATAGAGGGTACACGGCCCGCAGGCAAGGACGGCCTGCAAACCCGGGGGCGGTCACCTGCCGGCGGTACGACGGTGCTCTCGCGGCAACGCGAGTCAGCATTTCTGCCAACTTGAGCTCTGCCACATACGTTTTACATCATCTCGTGTTGACGACCAGACTATATCTGGGATAGTATTTTCATAGTTTGTTTGGCGCATCGCGGGTGAACTCACCACTTCGTTCGTTTACCTGAGCCAGACTGCTGTATCATCGGTGAGTAGTCTACGCGACGCCGCGGCAGGAACTCTTCCTCTGGGGGACCACCATGCACTGTCGCTCAGCCGCACTGCTCATGGCCATGCTGGCGACCATGTCGCTGCCCGCGATGGCGACAATCGTCACCAATCCGTCCAGCAACACACTTGCCGACTGGGGTACGTGGAGCACCACCGGGAATCCGACATTCACTGCGTACTCTGACGTAGCGCAGATGCGTTCGGACTGGGCCACCGAGGACGACAGAAGCACCAGTGACAAATCCGACACCCTCCAGTACCGCTCCGGGGGCGAGTGGTTTGACCTGGAGGGCCTGTACATCAGGCTCGATCTGACCGAGGATCTGGCGGAGCTATGCGGCATCGAGTTCGCCCTGGTGACGAGCTTCAACGGTATGGACCCCGAGCATCCCTCAAGACTTCTCGATGTTGGTGGGAACTACCACGATAGCCCCGTGATCGCGTTCGATCTCAACGCGGAGCTGGGATACGACTACGCTCTGATGCTCGACAAGAACGACAAGAAACAGGGCTGCTATGGTTGGGAGAGCAGCTTCAGCGCCACTCCCGCCTTCTATGCGGTGGATGCCAATGGCTGGCGGGACGGGGCCTCTTTGCCCAACGGATTCGGGGGCAACGACTGGGGGGCCAGCGACTACCCGCCGCAACCTAACCCCGTGGATTTCTACACGTACAGGGCGTCCGAGATAAGCACCTTCGATGCGGTCTCCTACCGGCACCTGACGCGTTACGATGACGGCGGGAAGTACCTCGAGAACGGGAACCAACTGGCGGACGTGTCCGGCGAGAATCTGGACAGGTCGTATTGGCCGCAGTCGCGGAACTGGACATGGAAGGGCTATGTGGAGTTCACTGAAGCCATCCCCTTCAGTTGCTCGACAGAGACCGATGATGGCTGGTGGCACCCAAGCGCCCACATCTCGATGCCCTGCGGCAATGACTGGATCGACGTGGACTACCGCGTCCTACCACCCACCGGCAGCGACACCCCGAGCCCGACCCCCGAGCCCTCGCTGGGCCTGCTCCTGCTGGTGGGCATGGTTCCTCTGGGCCTTGCCGCGCGCCGGCGCAGGATGCGGGCGTAGGGGCGAGGCCTGCTGCAGCTTGCTCGGTGCACAGGCTCCGGCAAGCAAGCCTACCTCGAGCCACAAAGCGGCGCCCCTCACTCGGGGCGCCGCTGTCATTTCGTTGCCGCGCTTCGCGCGGACGCGGTGAGGTTGCCTTTGGGGGCGCGGGGGGCCTGCGGCACGCCGCCGTCCACACTCGCGGCCGCGGCGAGTGCCCCAAGGTCCCAGTCACCACACCTGCTGAGGCGGCTCTGAGGGATCCTGGCCCGGCAGGCGCTCCAGGGAATTGAGGCTCTCCATCACCGCAGGCAGTCACGTGCCCGGGGGAAGGTCCCGAGCGGCCGGAAGAACTGCGACGACGATGAGCGCGACGGCCGCGCAAAGCGCCGCTCGCGCACAGACAAGCAGCACCCACACCGGGCACCATGGCGGCCATCTCGTGGGTTCGCGTGATGCGGGTCCTGCATGCGCGCGGAAGGGAAACGCCATTTCCAGCGGAATAGGGCTTGTCTGCACGGCTGATGCCCACTAGATGCCCAAATGGGTGCAGGTGCTGAAGTCTGAAGCAAGTCTTGGGGCCGCAATCCCGCCGTTCGCCGTCGCGTAGGTCGCTGGTCCCGAGCGACTCGGTCCCGCACCGTCGTCCGTTACCACGCGCCTTCAGTGGGCGCCTGGTCGGTCTGAGGCGGAGCTTCGCCTCAAACCGACGAGCACGGCGCGGAGGCTGCTCCGGGCGCGGCGACACGGCCCGGCGGCGAGCCTTCCGGCTCGCCGAGTCGGGCTGGAAGCTCAGATTATGCAGGTCCCGGGCAGGCGCCGATTCACGTCGCCTCACCCCCCCAGCCCCCCTCTCGGCGTCTCTTCGAGCCGCTTGTCCTCCACCAAACGGCCGGCGGAGACGGGAGGAGGGGGGAG
>Ga0334885_1003357_pt1 | contig 15010 bp, 12 predicted proteins | sample GraSluR1_MG_8_FD_207233 | JGI IMG/M metagenome (GOLD analysis project Ga0334885, IMG submission 207233) | Sludge microbial communities from methane-producing bioreactor in Wageningen University, Netherlands - Granular Sludge_31_05-R1 | ecosystem: Engineered > Bioreactor > Anaerobic >...
ACAGCGCCCGGTTTCACGGATTGATAAACTCCTTGATCTGGTTGAGATGGGTGGGATCCAGATAGTATCGTTGGACCGATTGAATCCCCGCTGCCTGATTCAGATGGATGGTCACGGGATGAAGGGTTTGATATTGAACCGGAACAATTTGGATGGCGTAGGTGCGTAATTGATCGATCAGTCGGAAAAGCGCTTTTGTGCTGAGATTGCTTTTGCTCATAAATTGCATGATCGATTGTGTGGATGAAAAGGTAATGAATTCCAAAGGGCCAATCGAAACTGCTTGCAACAAACGAACCAACGCGTCTTCGTCGGCGAGATGGAAATCGGTAACAGAGAGCAAAGAACCGAGTCGCCCGATATCGCTATTTTTTAAAGATGCATAATAGGTGAAATCAACTTGATTGAAAAGGGTACGCAATGGTTGCGCCAGCTCTCTGGGTTCTGGATAGTCTAGGTGAACCCGCATAACAGGATCATAGGTTTGCTGAGACAGGTTTAGGATATAGCTGATCTTTCGGACCGTGTCGTTTCGGATCAATATGACCTGTTGTTGCTCTGGTAGGACAAACACATAGTCGACACGAGGATAGCTCATTTCAGCAGACTGATAGAGACTATGATATCTCCAGAAAAGACCGATGACGCAGGCTGCTACGCCCAGAACAATTATCACGATGATCCATGGAAGCTTTTTCTTCTTCTTTCTCTTTCTCCTCTGCGCATAAGCTCTTTGGGGAACCGGGTAGATCATGGAACGTCCTCCTTGTATCCAAAAATGGATTGGACCATTTTCATCGCTCCCAAGGAAAAGGCGATCATTTCCCAAGGATTCTGCAGTTCTTGGATGGAACGAAGCTCGATGGATTCCATAGGGGTGATATGAGTGTACGGATCCAATTCTCCGGTGACCCAACATACAAGCCCCTCTTCCATCCAAGCGGGCATCGAAGTGTGGTGCTTGATGGTCCAATGAAGCAATTCGTGTTCTAGAGTGCGATCATACTGGTTTCGTAAAAGATGCCGGCTTTGGATATAAATCCCTGAATGGTTGGTGAATCCTCGGATCCAATATGGAGCGCCAGTTGCTCGCATAAATGCTGAAGTGTCTTCGTACTCATGGATTCTTGCTTGGATAGGCGAGACAGGTTCTTGTAAAATGGATTCCAATTTTGCATGACTATCCGGGAATTGGGTGATATCGGTGTAATAGACCACGAAGGAAAAAACAGTAGCATGCATAGGCGCACCCGTAAGGAGAAACAGGAAAATCAGTTTGATGATCATGATTCGCTGGGCTCGTTTTCGGTCTCTTGTTCCAGGTTTTCCGAGAAAAGATGGGATAAGACTTTTCCCAAGAAGAAAAGCAATTCCCTTTCTATGGCCGGGAATACTTGGAAATTCACAAACTCTACTACCACAGCATATTTATGCTGGGTTTTTCCGAATAGGGGCAAAAGGATTCCTGAACGACCATTGGGATGGATGGGTTTTTGTTCCTGAAACAACTCTGAAAATACGGGTGCGCCCATATAGATCTCTTGGACCAAAAAATCATAATCCGATCCATCCAAAGAGGTTTTCTGCAATTGAGCGCTGCCGTTTTCCAAGGAATAGCAAGTGAGTTGATCATCGCGCGCGCGTACCATTCCGACCAAAACCGTTTCCCGGTAAAACCGATGAAATAGGGAAAGGACAGAAGCGATCAGTTCTTCGATTTGGGGATGATCGGAGGTGTTCATCAACATTTCCGAAATCCACATATATTTGTAGGTAAGATGGCCGGCTTTGTTCAGTTGTTTGTGAATTCTGACGTAAAAGGCTGCGAAATCCATTCCTACCTGGAGCAGGGTCTGTTCGTCCACAGATAGTTCTCGGCGATCGTCATCCAAAGAAACCAGCAGAGCAAGGTCTCTCCGGGATAGGATAACCCCGGTGTCCGTTTCTGTTCCAACGCGATACGTATATCGTGCAAAGGCTACTTCATCTGGTATGGCGTGCAATTCAATGGCTTGAAACTCCCTTTTCGAGACAGCGACTGGATTCCATCCGGAACTTCCTTTTTGAACGAGGAAGACTTTTGGGGACCAAGGCAAAGAATGGTTGATCCGATCCAAGAGATGGTTCAATTCGGTATATTGTGTTTTCCCTTGGCTCAAGGGGGGAAACTGGAATCGCAAAAAAAGAGCGATATAATCGGAGTAGGTGCGGATCAGCAACGCTCGAATTTGCTCGGAAAAACTCAAGTCTTTTCGTAAAATCCGCATCTCCGAACTGGCTTTTTCCATCTGTGTGTGCATCGTTTCTCTTGTCGAGACAAGAGTGTGGATATGGTTTTGCACTTTCTTTTCCCAATTGGCAAGATATAAATCGTAAAAAAACCAAATCAAGACCAAAACCAGAATGGCGACCATGAGGAAAACGATGGTAAACTGACTCAGCATAGGGATGCTTGTCTGAAAGACCAAATAGGCATCCAGTTCATGACCCAAGAAAGAAGCAACGCTTTGAAAGGCAAATTCGTACTCGGTAGGCTGAATCGCAAGCGTGCTGTTTGATGAATAAGGAGGGCGAAAGACAGGAATTTGATCATAGAATAAGTATAGTTGCTGCTGGGGATTCAGGGGAAATTGCTGATACATATTTTGCGCATTGAGCACCATTTTGATGCCCCACCCTTTGTCCGTATCGGCATATATTTCAAACCGATCTTCCTGAAAACTGACGGAAATCCCTTCCATTCCAACGGGATATGTAGTCAAGATTTGCACGAGCTCCAGTTCAGGTTCGGAAAACTGGAAACTCCTCAAACGCCACTGAGCATTTGCAATCGTGGATGTATTACGCACATCCTGAATAATGCGTGCATATTTTGAAGATTCGTTTTCAATCATCTTCAGGGATAGAGAAAAGACTTCTTGCGCCAGATAGATCTCCTTTTTTTGGGACTCTCTGAAATTGAGGTTTGCCTGCCAAAAGGCGGCATAAAAGATCATAACGGGAAAGACGGCAAGGATGACGAAAAAGACATTGTTCAATTGTTTGGAACCAGGGAGGATTTCCTGTTTCTCCTCCAGTTTGGGATACCCTTTCCCCAGGCGGAAGACAAAAGCGCCAACCCCCACCGAAAAACAACGGAAGAGCTCGGATGAAACAAATCGGTAATCTTCGGCGAAGATCGGAATGAATCCACTTCGCAAAAAAAGATCGATAGAGAACAGAAAGGCCGAAAGAAGAATCCCCCAGGTTATCGAGATCACAGAAAGGCCCACAATCGTAGAAAGATACATCATTAAAGGGAAAAGGCCCAGGATATACGAGATCAGAAAGATGAAATTCGTGAACCCGGTAAAGTCCATTACGGCTACCGAAAGAATCGCGGGCAGAAAAAAAACGGTCATCGAGAACAAGAACCCGCGTCGAACCTTGATCGGTAAGAGGAGCGAAAAAACTGTGTTCCGAAAAAAGACGAGGAACCAAAGGTTGTTCAGGAAAAAAATGGAATAACTCAAGATCAAAAAATCCGATTGAAAAGCCCAGCCCAAATACAGAGACCCGCCATATGCAACAGGCGCAATCACTGAGATCGATTTGAGAAACCCGGGGACCTTTTTTTGAGGATCCAATTGCGTCAAGGATCGAAGGATAAACATATTGGTAATGAGGAGAGAAAAAAGCCCGATGAATCCTTGCCAAACGGTCATTCCATTCCTCCCTACCCTCTACCCTTTCGGATTTGTGGGCCATCCCACCGATAAGAGCGGATGGTTCCCAAGCGCGTTCGATTCTGAAGCCATTGATTTACTTTATCTCGAATGCTTTGTGGAACAAAAACGGATAAGCCGATATACGCGCCATAGGATACCTGTTCTTCTTTGTATGGCAGTTGCAACAACCGAAGCTCGTACTGCATTCCGTCCCAATGGCTATATTCCGACTCCAAAACAAGGGAATTGCCAACTATGCACTCGATTGGACCCGCTTTCTGAATGGCTTGTGCTGCTGTGGTGGAATATGCGTTCATCAAACCCCTTCGGCCCAGTTTTATCCCTCCAAAAGTTCGGCTGACCACGACAATGGTGTACAGAAGACCGAACGAACGAATCTCAGAAAAAATAGGTCGACCAGCGCTTCCGGAAGGTTCCCGATCATCCGACCAATGCTGTTCGCCTTTTTGGGGGTCGGTAATCCATGCATAACAATGATGATGGGCAGATTGGTGAAGCCTGGACCGATCTGAGAGGATATTTTGCGCATCTTCTGGAGTTTCGCAATAATTGGCGTATCCTACGAATCGGGAACGCTGCACAACCCATTCCACTTCCCCCTCCCCACGCACGGAACGGAAGGAGGGGGGGGAATGCTGTAGGTTATTTTCCAAAGAACGCATCGAGAAACGGGATATCTTCACTCATGAGAATACCCAAATCCTTCTCGAATGATTCCTGGTAAGCAATCATCAAACGCCAGAACCGATAGAATTCTGGGTCTTTAGAGAACACTTCCGCATAGATCCTCAGCGCGGAGGCTTCTCCAATCCCCCGCATCTCTTCTGCGTCTCTTTGCGCTGTTGCCAGAATAACGCTGGCTTCACGATCCGCGCCGGCCCGGATGGTTTGGGCCTCTTTTTCCCCTTCAGCTCGGATCAAAGCGGCTTCTTGTTCCCGTTCGGTTTTCATCCGTTCAAAAACGGCCATTGCATTAACCTCCGGTAGATCCGTTCGCTTCACATTCACCTCTTGGATCAGCAAACCGAAAGGAGAAAGGATATGATCTGCGGTTTGGGTAATCTCCATCAGGAATCCACGACGGTTTTCAGAGATAATATCCGGAATGGTCAATTTGGCAAAGGCATCGCGAAGGTTGGAATACACAATATCATCGATCCGGGCCAAAGCAGCGATCTGAGTTTTCATTGATTCCAAGAACAGACGGGGTTCCAGGATTCTCCATAGAACATATGTATCCACTTCCAACCGTTTTCGGTCTGTCGTGAGAATACTATCCGGGTTTATATCATAGATCTGGGTGCGTTTATCTAAATAAGTGATTTGGTCGACAAAAGGCGCTTTGAAATATAAACCTGGTTCGGTATGGGTTTCCATAATTCTCCCAAAACGGATCCGAATTCCGGCTTGTGTTTCATCGACTGTATAAGTCACCATTGAAAAGACAACAAAAAAGAGGATAAAGGAAACAACAAAGATGATCAATTTTTTCATAAGCCACCACCTCCCAATAGCTCCTGGATGTTGAGCAGTTTCAACAACCCATTATCCGCACCGGAGAGAACCAATTTTCGAGCGTTGGGTAGGATTGATTCCATCATTTCGATATAGAGACGCTCTTTCGTGATCTCGGGACTCTTTTCATACTCATCCAAGATCATTTCAAACCGAACCACATCCCCTTCGGCTTTCAATATCTGAACTTCCATGTACCCTTCCGCCTGTTGGAGAATCCGAGAAGCTTCCCCTTGCGATCGGGGAACCACATCGTTATAGTATCGCATGGCGGTATTGATAATTCGCTCTTTATCTTGCAAAGAGCTGTTGACATCATCAAAAGCGGCCAAAACTTGAGCGGGGGGGTTGACTTCCTGAAGATTGACATTTTCCACCCAGATTCCGGATTCCAAGCTGTTTAAGATATCCTGAATCCGTTCTTTGCTTTCTTGGGCAATCATATCTCTTTCGATCGTCAATACTTGGTTGATGGTCCGTTGAGCGACCCGCTCGCGGATAACCGATTCACAAATGAACCGAATCATGGTATTGGGGTCGGCTATGTGAAAGGCATAAAACTCCGGATTGTTGACCCGGTATTGGACAACGGCCTCAACCGATGCGAAGTTGTTGTCTCCGGTCATCATCAATGCTTCATCTCGAGCGACGATGAACCGGCCAGGAGCAGCTGTTCGAAATCCGATCTCCACTTTTCGAATCGACCGCACATCAACCTTGATCACGCTTTCGAAAGGAAAGGGTAAGCGGTAATTAATCCCCGGTTCCACGGTCCGGGTATGTTTTCCGAAGGTCATGACCAATCCGACTTCGGAGGGTTCCACCTGAAAAATCCCAGTCAAAAAGTAGATGACGACGATCACCAAAATGATCAGCAGGGATACTCGTTGCACGACTTGTGTGATGGAAAGAGGGGCTCTCATCACTCTTCTTTCATCATCCATCTAATTACCTCCTTTAATCCAATATGGGAAAAAGGGTTCGGGCATTTTGGATTAACTGCCCGACCACTTCGTCTTTTGATTCGTTTCGCAGGGTGATGATCTGATCTACAACATAGTGGACAAATTGGGGTTCGTTTCGCTTTCCTCGAAATGGAACCGGGGGAAGATACGGACAATCGGTTTCCGAGACAAGTCGATCTAAAGGAGCTCTTTGCACGACTTCTCTAAGGTCTTTGTTTTTGGGATAGGTAACTGGACCACTGATCCCCAGGTGCCATCCAAGATCCAAAAGCCTCCGCGCTTGCGCCCACCCAGCGGAAAAACTGTGAATAATTCCTCCTTTCTTTGGGATTCCTGTCTGTTTAAGAACGGAAAGAGCGGGTTCGTATGCATCTCGGATATGAACCACAACGGGAAGGTCAACCGCTTTGGCTATCTCCAGTTGATCCAAAAAAACCTTCATCTGCGTATCCCTAGGAGAAAGATCCCGATAGAAGTCCAGTCCGATCTCCCCAATGCCTACGCACCGATCCAATCGGGCCAGTTGCTTCAATTCATTCAATATGGCCGGGTCCACATCCTTGGCATTATGGGGATGAACCCCTATGCAGGCATAGATTTTTGAGTGGGCGTAGGCAAGAGCCATCGATTCCTGCGAACTTTTTAAAGAACTTCCGATCTCAACGCAAAACTCGATCCCATCCTGATCCATTCGATCGATGATCTGTTTGCGATCATGATCGAATCGAGAATCGGTTAGATGAGTATGCGTGTCTACGCAAAGGGACTGATTCATTTTTGGTCCCGACTTATGCCCTTCTCGGCCAGGGAGGCGATCTTCTCATCGAACGGAGGATACCATATGCCAACCTCCGTAATCATTGCCGAAATTAGCTCGTGGGGGGTAACATCAAATGCTGGATTGTATATGGAAACGTCTTCAGGGGAAATGGATCGCCCATGCATCATCCTCAGTTCTTCGGCCGGTCGCTCCTCTATCGGAATATCCGTTCCTTTCGGAGTATGGGGATCGATTGTCGGGGTAGGGGCGGCAATATAGAACGGAATTCCAAAATGGTTGGCCAGAATTGCCAAGTTCATTGTACCGATTTTGTTGGCTGAATCCCCGTTGGCCGCAACTCGGTCGCATCCGGTAATGACCGCATTCACCTTACCCGAAGCCATAACCAACGCGGCCATGTTATCACAGATCAAGGTTACATCCAGACCGGCTCTTTTGAGTTCAAAGGCGGTCAAACGAGCGCCTTGCAGATATGGCCGGGTCTCATCTGCGTAGATCCGGAATTGATACCCTTTTTGATGACCCAGATACATGGGAGCAGTTGCGGTTCCAATTCCCCCTACTGCCAGGGATCCAGCATTGCAATGCGTCAAAAGACCCATTTTTGGTTTGAGAAGGGATAACCCATGTTCGCCAATGGATTGACAGATCTGTCTATCTTCATGATGGATCTGGAGCGCTTCCTGTTCGATGATTTCTTTCAGTTCATGGATCGAAGCTTCTTTGTTTTCACGCACACACCGGAGGATTCGTTTGATGGACCAAAAAAGATTGACAGCAGTAGGCCTCGATTGCGCCAATAAATCAGCGGCTTGACGAATATCCTTATCGAAACTTTCCGGGGAATTGGCCAAGCTGGAAAAAGCGTGAATAGCAAGACCATATGCAGCAGCAATCCCAATTAACGGGGCGCCACGCAACTCCATATCTTTAATCGATTGGTATACTTCGCGCGCATTAGTCCGCTCGTGGTACACGGTTTGCTCGGGCAAGAGGCGCTGATCCAAAACATGCAATACTCGATTTTTGTATACGATTGGATGGAGCATTTCGTTCATCCATGATGCCCCCCATTCAAATGGATTGATCGAACCAGGGTAATTATATCACGATTAAAGCCAAAAACAGTCGCTTCCCTCTAATGAGCTCCCTTGATCCGTTACACCGACTGCCTTGTGGTATAATCGGGTTGCCAATCAAAGGAGGAGATGATGTGACAAGCACAAGGGCATCCGAGAATATCGAACAGCTTATCCATTATGCCGTTGCGCATGAACTGATGGGTCATGAAGACATCATTCCAACCCGCAATGCCTTGATGGATGTTATGGGCGTCCCAAGTACAACGGAATCATTACCCGCAAGGGCTTATCGATTGAGGCCGATCGAAGAGATTCTCCAAGATCTCATTACCGAAGCCGTGAATGCTGGGTTGATCCAAGATACATCTGCATCCCGAGACCTTTTTGACACAAAGATCATGGGCTTGCTTTTGCCCAGAGCATCGGAAGTCTGCCGCCATTTCAGTTCCCTCCAAACCCATGAATCCATTGAAAAGGCGACTGAATGGTTTTATCGATTTTGTCAATCATCTAACTATATCCGGATGGATCGGATCCGGAAAAACCATCACTGGATCGCGCCGAGTCTTTATGGCAATATTGAAATAACGATCAACTTATCCAAACCGGAAAAAGACCCGAGAGACATTGCAGCTCAAAAAAAGCTCCCTCAAGTCGATTATCCCCGTTGCCTGTTGTGTATTGAGAATGAAGGATATCCCGGAAGGATTGACCATCCTGCCCGTCAAAACCTTCGGTTGATTCCGCTGGAGCTTGATGGGGAGCGATGGTATTTCCAGTACTCTCCCTATGTGTACTATAACGAGCATTGCATTGTGATTGATCGGGATCATCAACCCATGGAGATCAGCGAGCAAACGTTTGTCCGTTTTCTGGATTTCTTGGATCAATTTCCCCATTACTTTATTGGATCAAATGCAGACCTGCCAATTGTAGGAGGGTCGATTTTGTCCCACGAGCATTTTCAAGGGGGAAGGCATTCCTTTCCCATGGAAAAAGCCGCCAACCGCTTGCAATTGATTCATCCCGCCTTCCCCAGCATTCAAGCCACTACCCTCCATTGGCCTCTTTCAACGCTCCGGATTCGCTCAACTCAGCGGCAGGAGATTGTTCGGATCTGCGCCCATGTGTTGCATTTATGGAGAAGCTATTCCGATCCAGAAACGCAAATCTTGGATCATACCGATCATCATGGAGAACGGATTTTCCATAATACCATTACGCCCATAGCCCGTTGCCCAAACCGAGGAATCTATGAAGTAGATTTGGTGCTCCGAAACAATCGGACATCCGACGAGCACTTGTTGGGGATTTTTCATCCGCATAGCCCAAGGCATCATATCAAGAAAGAAAACATCGGTTTGATTGAAGTCCTGGGATTGGCTATCCTTCCTGGAAGGTTGGATCAGGAATTAAAACAAATCTCCTCCCTCCTGTGCGGTGATGTAGAAGACAGGGAACGAATCCAAAAGGATTTCCCGGTCCAAATGGAAGTTCACGGGGAGTGGATTGAAAGATTGAAAAAAGAGCATCCGCATGTTTTGACTCCTTCCGATGCGGAACGCGTAATCCAAACCAGTGTTGCGGAAATCTTTATTGAGGTGTTGAAAGACTGTGGCGTGTTTAAAGAGAATGACCAAGGATCGGAGGGATGGAATCGGTTTCTTGCCGATCTCGGATTTTGCGTGATTTCCGATCCGTGATTCCTATGGTTGCAGGCGTTCCAAGAATCGTTGGATGCTAGTGATTACCAAGGTTCTTCGATAATCAGCGCTCGCATCGTGATTGGAAGATAAAGGAAACTCGGACGCAATTCCGGTGATTTGTTCGGTTTGCTCGGCGATGGCGGCATAAGGTGCATTTTGTTCCAAAAACCGTTCCAGTTTGCTCATACGCATTGCAGAGCCAGGTCGGGCGCCAACAGCGATCCCAATCTTCAAGATTTGGCCGTTTTCGATCCGGGCAGCGATGGCCATGTTCAAGTAAGAAATATCATACCCTGTTTGCGCAAACTTAAAGTACTGACCGTGCGTGTGCCAACGAGGGATCCACACCTGCTCGATGATCCCTGGATCTTTTTTACCCCAGTAGGCATCGATCTTGATTTGTGTTGAGGCACCAGAGAAGACTGTTACTTCGCCATCAATCGCTAAAAGCAAAGTACACACATCCGACCAGGAAAAGTGCTGTGCGATGCTCCCCCCGATCGTCGCCATGTTGCGAATTTGGTTTGTGCCCACTTTCCTTAGTGCTTCAATGACCAAAGGATCATCCGACTGCTCCAACCATTCGTTGATGCTGATACCGGCTCCAATCCTGATCCCATGCTTTGTTTCTTCATAATTGCTATTCAGAGCTTTTCTCAAATCGATGATTCGTTCTGTTGCGCTTTCTTTTCGAATGCCGATCCCAACGCCACCGCTGAGGAAAAGGGATCGGGGATGAGCCAGGCGCGTCTCCCATGCATCCTTTAGACTCATCGCATAGGTGTAATCAGTCAGTCCTTTTAGCATTGCGGTTCCTCCTTTTTCAACTGATGATCAGGTATATAGGGATCTAGGATTTCGACCCACTCATGTTTGGAGTGATTTCGGATCTCTTGGACCAGATTGGTAATCAAATTCCGGATTTCTTGAGCAGGATATGGTTGGGCATCGATGGCATGAAGGATTTTTGGGTGCGTTGTTTTCGTGATTTCCTCTGAGTCCAAAAACAGCTCCTCATAAAGCTTTTCGCCATCCCGCGAACCAGTATACACAAAAGGAATCTGTGTTTCGGGTTGAACCCCCATGAGTATACACAACTTCCGAGCCAATTCTTTGATCAGAATCTGTTCGCCCATATCCAAAACAAAGATTTCTCCAGAACAAGACATGGTTGATGCTTGCAAGACAAGCGAGCAAGCTTCTGATATCGTCATAAAAAAGCGTTTCATTTTGGGATCGGTAATGGTTATGGGTCCGCCGTGTTCGATCTGTTGCTTAAAGAGGGGAATTACACTTCCTCTGCTACCGAGCACATTACCAAACCGAACGACAGAAAAGTGGGTGTTTGGAAGAGATTCTGCAGCCAAACTTTTGATATACATTTCCGCAATTCGTTTTGATGCGCCCATAACAGAGGTTGGATGGACTACCTTGTCCGAAGAGATCATCGTAAATCGGTTCACTGCATATTGAATGCACAGATCAGCCAGAATCATGGTTCCCAAGCAGTTTACCCGAAAAGCTTCATAAGGATTCTCTTCCATCAATGGAACGTGTTTGTGAGCTGCCGCATGATAAACCAGATCCGGACGGCGCATCCGAAAGACCGATTCCATCCACGCTCGGTCTGCTACATCGCCGATTATCCGAGACCTTTTCAAATGGGGGAATTGAAGCTGGAGGGTCTGATCGATTTGATAAATGCTATTTTCTCCGCGCCCAAGAAGCATAATTTCCCCCGGCTCCATCATCGCTACCTGCATTGCGATCTCGCTACCGATGCTCCCACCAGCGCCTGTGATCAGAATCTTCTGGTCGCGGATGGAGTTTTGCACCATCTGGAGATCGATGCGTACCGGTTCGCGATTCAATAGATCCTCGACATCGACTTCACGAACCCACCCCATCAAAGGAGTGTCTCCAAGCAATTCATTCAGCCCAGGCAAGACCTTTATTTTGATACGAGTGGGATCGACCAGTCGGATGATGGTTTGGATCCATTGATTTTTTTCTTGAGGATTTGAGATGACAATTTCATGGACATCCAATTGGGCTACGATCCGATCGATATGATCAACCGGACCATATACAGGCACTCCTCGGATTTTCCTCCCAATTGTTCGAGGGGAGTTATCGACAAAACCGACCACCTGTCCCCAGCGGGCTTGTGTTCTGAGCTCGTCCAGTAGACGGACTCCTTTTTCTTCTCCCCCTACAATAAGAATTCGTTTGGGTCCCGTGATCTGTTTTTGAGCGTACGCGCTATGGACAACCCAAACCCAGCCCATCCGACTGAGGATGAGAATGATAGCAGCGCCTAGAAAAAACATCAGAGCGATGGATCGGGGAAGAACCCAGGGAAGAAAAGCGTGGAAGAGCATATTCACCAAAAACCCCATCGCAATGGCGCGGAGAATAACCCATAACTCTTTCAGAGACATATAGGACCACACGATGGAATAGGTTCCATTGATCCATAAAAAAACCAGCGATAATAGAATTGGAGTAAAAACGGTTGGCAAGTACAAGGCAATCGAAGAAAAATCCCATCCAAATCGCACGAAAAGAGATAAGACCCCGACAACAAAAAGGCAGACTGCGTCAATCGTCAGCAAAAGCAGTTTCCGTTTCAACAAGCACCCCTCACCATCTCGTTGTCAAATGGACCCGTGAGGCAGCCGGTATGATCGAGTGTTTTCGAAGCAGATCTCGAATGTCTTCCGCAACATAGATTCGCACCATTTGGACCAAGTTTCCCGAAACGGACTTATATAGGGGGCTGTCCTCCAAAAAATCGGTGAATCGCACGAGTGAGATCTCTTGATCTTGGGTCCGACTTAGATAAACTTCGCTGGCTAAGAATTCCGCAGGATGGGCTAAGCTGAGTTTGTAGGGAGTGTCAATATGGAATATGGAATCGAAATTTGCAAGGATGGCTTCAAAAGAGCGAACTTCTTCGGGCTCCATCGGTTGGTCTTTCATGCGGGCACGCAGGTTTTTTTCGATTTTTCTCAACACGTCTTCGCCAACGCTATTTGCAACGAGACTGGGATCTACTCCTGTTGTGCTGAAGGTGATTTCCATGATGCACTTCCATAAGCGTCTCGACTCATACCGCTTGAGGAGGGCATAGGCTTGTTGAATCGATTCATGAAAAGCGGGATCATACGAATCCAGAGAAAGAAACGCGTGATGAATTCCTTGAAGCAGCCATCCGTCGGTCAGAGACATAAACTGCTCGGGATGAAGAATGGCATCGTTCATACCCATAAACTCATAGCTCAGATCAATAATTTTTTGCAGCATTAAATCAGCGGCTCGGGCCGTTTTGTGAAAATATACATTTTTATACATCATAAATCGTCCAAAAAGAACTGAGTAGATATTGTCGATAACTTTCGAATCATAGGCAAGGACTATTTTTCCGTCCAAACTTTGGATTCGGGCATTTCGGATGATTCTCCATAAATCCACAGTTCCATATTGTGGTGTTCCACAATAGTATGCATCGCGGATGACGAAATCCAGGCGATCTGCTCCAAGTGGTCCTTGGATCATATTAAAATCTGCGCTTCCGGTCATCTCTCCATTAAAAAGATGACATACCTGTTCCATGATCCGCCTGCAAAAAGATTCTATCTCTTCTCGGCTCTGAATTGGCTTCTCCGAGATTTCGGGAAAATGGAATGACAGATCGGCATGCACCTGGCTTTTCCACGTCTCAGATAGCCCCTCCCACACATTCGCCATCTGATGCGGCATAACTTCCATTAGGATTCGTTCTCTCTGTTGGTCGTGACCCTCCTCAAGCCCTGCTCTTTGGTAGGCAATTTCGTCGAATTGATGAGAAAAAGGCCCATGACCGATGTCGTGAAGCAATCCTGCCATACGCAAAAGGCGAGAACGGGCAGGATCAAATTGGAAGTGGGCAGCGTACATGCTTGCGATTTGCATGACCCCAAGGGAATGTAAGAACCGAGTATGGGTCGCGCCTGGATACACCAACGCAGCTCCGGATAATTGCGAAACCTGGCGTAAGCGTTGGATCGCGATAGAATCTGCGCATAAGATTTCCAAAGGGAAGATGCGGATTTCTTCATGAACGGGATCCCGGCATACTTTGTAATGAAGATTTTGATTCAGGGATTCGAATTCTGTATGTTTTGACGTAGGGGGTGCCATGATCGATATCCTCCTTTCAGGGCTCCTTAGGAACTACGTACAATTTGCTTTCATGCGTCAGTAAATGATCGCCCATTCGAATATTTATGGACACTGTGTAGGTTCCTTCGGAAAAGAAACTAAGCTTTTTCCAATCTCTCGATGAGAAGACCAGCCGATTGGAGTATTGGGGAATCTTTAATTGGAGGGTACGATCGGACTCATATCGAAAGATCTCAGTAAGATCGGAAAAGACAATCAACTCGAATCCCGTAATCTTTGTGTAAAGAGGTCGATCAGCGTCATTGGTAAGGAGAATATCCACTTCCCAATGTTCATGAACGGGAATGTAGTTGGAAAAAAAGCTCCGGATTCGTAGAGAATTGAGATCTCGATCGGGAGAAATCGGGTGCACTTCGAAGGGAAAGACGCTTTCCACAATATCCGAGTTGATGGTTACCAGACTGTTCAAATGATAGATGCCCGCTTCTGAAGGAGCGATGAAGGACGTTAAGGAGAAATCCATGACCTCTCCGGGATCAAGCAGATAATGACTGTCATGGAGACGGCCCGTTATGGGTGCGCCAATGGACCTGTCCTTTGACAGGTCATATCGGTATTCTCCCAAAACGAAAGAATGAGCCACGGATGTGTAGTTGCCTAAACGAAGGAATGGCTCGGTTCGTTGATCCGGCACCGCAAAATCATCGAGGAGATAGACTTCTTTCAGAACTTTTTCTCGAATTTCCATGGTTTTGGTTAATGGGATCTCTTTTCCATTGATTGTCAACATAACCTCGATGACGTACAATCCTCCTTCAAAGGCAAAGTTGGGATTCTCTCGCAAGAAGTCATAGACAATCCGTGCGTCATACCGATCCAAGACAACAGAGGTAAGAAAAGGGTATCGAAAATGAAAGACTTGCTTGCCTTCATGGGTCCGAATCCGAAACTCAAAATCTTGGATTTCGAAGGAATTGGGGCGAGAAAGGCTGTTGCTGATCCGAACGGTTATTTCAGGGAGTTCGCCAATCTCATAGACAGATTGAGCGGAAATCCGGATCATGAGGGA
>Ga0334885_1003375_pt1 | contig 14960 bp, 12 predicted proteins | sample GraSluR1_MG_8_FD_207233 | JGI IMG/M metagenome (GOLD analysis project Ga0334885, IMG submission 207233) | Sludge microbial communities from methane-producing bioreactor in Wageningen University, Netherlands - Granular Sludge_31_05-R1 | ecosystem: Engineered > Bioreactor > Anaerobic >...
GTAAGAAATATTCAGTTTCTCCATCGACCTCCCGGTGCGCTTTCCCGGTTTCTGCCGCTTCCCTGAACGGAACCGGAATTCATGATGGAATCAGCTTCCTCCTGGCTCATGTGCCTTGCCTCGTAGCGGACGTTCTCCCTGGACAGCTGCCTTCCGAAAGCACCAAGGTGATTCATTGACCCTCTCTCGAGATTGCTGAAAACCATGCGAAGATCCTCGTTCTTCGTTTCTTCTATCGCCTTGCGGAGATCCATGATGTCCAACTCCTCCACGAGTGCGCCTGCCTTGAGTGCGTCTATCCTGGATCTGCTTCCCTGTTCCAGCAGTTCATCGTACAGTTTCTGCAGCTCGGGACTGGAAAATTCCCCCGCCTTTTTTCCCTCTGAGGGGTCCGGCAGCCCGTAGCGGTCTATGAGCAGTTTAACAGAACCTGTATGCTGCTGTTCACTTTCGGCGATCCGGGTAAAGGTACGAATTCCCCATTTCGCTCCAAGCTCCCGGTACAGGTCCATGGCGAGCTTTTCCTCCTCGCGCATGAGCAGAAGCCCTTGAACATCGTTCTCCGTCAGTTCCCCCTTCGGGATCGCCGCAAGGGCTTCTCCCTGGGTTCTCTTTCCGGGAGCGGCAAAGGCGGCAGCCGAGAAAATACCTCCCGCGAGAAATACTGCAAGCATCAGAAGTGCTGTGGCTTTTTTCATTTTTTATCTCCTCCTTGAGTAAAGTACGCCCGAAGTATAGAGCAGTTGTACATGTACCGTAATGTAAGGACCTCCAACTTCGGGATAGGTAAATATGCGGGTCGGTGAGCGGGTCCTTCAAAGGCTTTCGGGAAGATTGTGCTAAAATGAAGCCCGGCAGCATTGCGAAAGGAGGCCGGCATTAAATTGAAGAAGCATTCACCAGCCGCAGATTTTCTTATCTTCCCGTTTCTTTCTCCACCCGGTCTCTCGAGACAGATATTATGGAGCACATGTTCGGGAGAAGAAATAAAAACTGGGAGGATATCTGACGGACGGTTTCAGTCATGACAGGGCCTCTCCTTGTAAGCCTGAGAGTTCTGGCTCTCTCGCTCCCGGTTATCGTCATCCTTGGAGGATGGATAGGCTGGATCCTCGCACGAAAGGCCTTTCCGGGAAAGATGCTGCTCTCTTTGCTGGTACAGCTTCCCCTCATCCTTCCTCCATCCGTGACCGGTTTTTATCTTCTCCTCCTGTTCGGGAAAACTCCGTTTCTCAGGTACCTGGGGGTCCTCTTCTCCTTCCCGGCCCTCGTCATTGCCGCATCGGTTCCGGCAGTTCCCATCATGGCCCAGGCGGCCAGGGCAGGATTCTCTTCGGTGAACAGTGAGTACGAGGACGCTGCCAGGACCCTCGGAAAGGGAGAGGGGCACGTGTTTTTCACCATAACCCTTCCTCTTGCCAGGCGTTCTCTTCTTGCCGGGCTGGCCCTCTCATCCGCCCGTGCCCTGGGAGAGTTCGGTGTCTCCCTGATGATCGCGGGGAATATCCCGGGGTTGACCCAGACCCTGCCGCTGTACATCTTCAGCCGGGTAGAAACTCTTAATTTCGCCCAGGCTCATGGTGCGGCACTTCTCCTTGCACTGGCAGGTTTCTCAAGCCTGTACGCGGTGCGGATGCTCGAGGAAGGGAGGGGACGCTGAGATGCTTCATGCTGAGTTCACCTGTTCAATAGGAGATTTTTTTCTCGAGACATCATTCAACCTCGGTGCGGAAACAGGGGTGCTTTTCGGCCCCAGCGGAGCGGGAAAGAGCATGACACTCAGGGTGCTGTCGGGACTGAAAACCCCGTCAGATGGAGAGATCGTCCTGGGAGAACGTATTCTCTTTTCGAAAGCGAAAAAAATTAACCTTCCCCCGAGGGACAGGCGAATCGGGCTTCTCTTCCAGGGACTGGCTCTCTTTCCGCACATGACAGCCCTTCAAAACGTGGCTTACCCCCTTCCTTCCGGAAGAGAAAAAAGGAAAAAAGCGGAAGAATGGCTTAAACGGATGAAGCTGGAAGGACTTGAGGACCGCCTTCCTTCTCAACTTTCAGGCGGGCAGCGCCAGAGAGTCGCTCTCGCAAGGGCACTGGCCGCGGAGCCTGAACTGTTGCTGCTCGATGAACCTTTCAGCGCACTGGACGGCCCTCTCCGGAGAAGCCTCCGGAGGGAACTTCGCAGGCTGCAGCACGAAACAGGCATCCCAATGATCTGCGTGACCCACCAGGCAGAGGATCTTTGCTCCCTGGGAAGCAAGGTGATCGTTCTGAAAAACGGGAGGACTCTGGACACCTTTCCCATCGAACGGCTCTGGGAAAAGGGGTCCCGCGGCGAAGCCTGGAACGCCCTTGGCTGGGGGAACCTTTTCAGGGGAACCATCGCCCGGTGCGGAGACGGGGCCGGGTTCTGCTTCACCGGCAGGAACGTCAGGCTGGCTCTTGGGAACTGCACAAACATGCCGGGCGAGGGGGTCGTTTTTATCTCTCCCGACACGATACGCCTTTTGTATCCGTCGCTGCCCATCGATCCCGAGCTTCAGCCCAACATTTTTTCCGGTGCCGTTCAGGAAACCGTCCTTTCGGGAAACACCGTCCGAATTTACCTGGAAACAGACGACGGTATCGTCTGGCAGTCTGAGCATCCCGCGGAATCGTACAGGGAACTCCGCCTCGAGCCCGGATCACGAGTCCGCTTCTCCGTCCCCCCTTCGGGGATCGAATGCTGGATCAGGGGAGAGGCACGGGAGGGATACAGTCCTCCAAATTTTGCATGACGCTGATATACTGGAACAAAACTTTCTGACCGGAGGGAAACTGAATGCTTTTTATCCTATGTACAGCCCTGCTGATCGCCGTGGTCCTTGCGGCGAAACCCTGCGAGGCAAAAACCCATTCCTTTTTTATCGAAAAGGAACAGGCCTACAACGGCATGCTTCGTGCGGACATTCCCCCTGCCCTCGTCATCGAGGACGGGGATTCTGTTGTGTTCAATACGGTGATGCTCATGGGGGGGGAACTCTCCCCTGAAATGACCTTTGACGAAATGCTTATCCTTCGGGGTGAGATGAAAGAAAAGGGAATCGGCGTCTACGCCTTTACAGGACCGTTTCTCATCAACGGCGCCGAACCCGGTGACACGCTCGAGGTACGGGTGAAAAGAATCGTTCCCGGGAAATACGCGGTCACCCATATATACCCTGACCCAATGGGCATCGGCGGTCTTCCCGAGGGTTTTGAAAAGGGGTTTCTCAAGCCTCTCTTCCTGTCGGAGGACAGGAAGACCATCGAATATGCCCCCGGAGTGACGCTTCAGGTGAGGCCGTTCCTGGGCACAATGGCAGTCGCACCGCGCCCGGGCGAGATCCTGCCGCCCGCGGTCCCCGGATACTTCGCCGGAAACATCGACAACAGGGAACTCGTGGTGGGATCCACCCTCTATATTCCCGTCAACGTACCGGGAGCACTCTTCATGGCCGCCGACGCCCATGCGCTGCAGGGGGACGGGGAAGTGAGCATCGCTGCAGCGGAGACCTACTTTGAGGAAGTAGAACTGCAGTTCGTCGTGAGGAAGGACATGAAGCTCCACTACCCTCTAGCCGAAACACCGACCCACTGGATCGTCATGGGCTTCCACCAGGACCTCGATGAAGCGATGAAAATGGCCATCCGTGAGGCCGTCTTCTTCCTCATGAGGGAAAAGTCGCTTTCACGGGAGGAGGCATATTCTCTCTGCAGCCTGGCCGTGGATTTCCACGTCACACAAGTGGTGGACGGAGACAAGGGCATCCACGGAATGATCCCGAAGTCGATCTTCAGTTAGCTTTCTCATCTTCCCGGGGGAAGATAGCCCGGGGGAGACCGGGCACTTCTTCGAGCAGCATTTCAAAATACGTCCCGTCCACGGCAGGGGCATCCTCCTCCCCGGACGGGACGTGAAGCACTTTCCATCCCTCAGCTGTGCGATTGAGGAGAGCCATGAGTCCCTCGTACCTTTGGGTTCCGTCATGGGACTGGGGGATCGTCTCCGCCCAGGCCCACCCGTCGGCTACCTTCAGATAACGGACCACAAAAACGACCCTGATCTCGTGGTTCTCAAGGACCCACTCGCGCAGCCCGTCCAGAACGGCTTTCCTTACAGGATTTCCCGGCCGGGGAGTATATGGTTTTTCAGCCGCGGATACGATCCCTCCAAATACAAGGAGAAGCGCAAGGAGCGCCGCCCCCCACAGAACAGCTGTGTTTCTCCTGACGGTCATGGTGTCCATCTCCTTTCCCTTTCACGGTTCAGGCCTCCGATACGGACAGTTCCTGATGAACTCTGTGTCTTTTACTGTAGTATAGAAAATCAAAAAAGAAAAGTGAAAAAATGCCCCTCCACTGCAGGAGGGGCACAGGAACGTGATCATGTCAGTGCTGCGGTTCTTCCGGAACTGCCGCTGCCTTCTTTTTCGCGGCCCTTCGCTCCCGGATCCCCCAGTAGAGCTCGTACACTGCGGGTATGACCAGGAGAGCGATGATACCCCCGGCAATGAGGCCTCCGATGGCCACAAAGGCAATGGGCTGCCTCAGCGCTCCGCCCTGCCCCGTTCCCAGGGCCAGCGGCACCATGGAGATGACTGCTGCAGAAATGGCCATGAAGAGCATCCTCAGACGGGTCGCGCATGCCTTCCATATTGCCTGGGAAGCCGGCATCTCCTCGTCCCTCCTGAGGATCTCCGCGTAGTCGATGACCACGATGGCGTTGTTCACTACCAGGCCTACGAGCATGATGAGCCCAATGAGGGCGAACATGGAGATGGAGATCCCCGACAGGAGCATGGCAGGGATGACGCCCAGGGCTGCCAGGGGCACGGTGAGAATGATGACGAAGGCGAAGAACCACGATTCCAGGATCGCCGCGATGATGATGAACGTCAGCCCGATAGCGATGAAGAGCGCCTGTCCGAGTTCCCCGAAGGTCTCCTCCATGAATTCCGCATCGCCGCCGTAGTCGATGACGTATCCCTGGGGAAGTTCGAGATCGGCTATAGCTCTTCTTGCATTGGCCGTGGCCTCGCCGACGCTTAAATACCGCGCGTCCGCTTCCACGGTGACCGCCTTCTGCCTGTCCTTCCGGACGACCTCCGTGGGCCCGTCCCTCCACTGTACTTCGGCGAACTCCTTTAGGGGCATGAGTCCGTAGCCCGTCATGATGGGAAGATCCTGGACCTTGAAGATATCCTTCGCCTTGTCAGGGCTGATCCGTGCCTTGATGTCGTACTCGAACCCGTCCTGGCGGAACTTGCCCGCATCCATTCCTACGAGGTAGCCGTAAATCACGTGGGAGAGTGTGGTCATATCGATGCCGAACTGGGAGAGGCGCCACCTCACCGGCAGGATCTGCAGCTCCGGCTTGCCCATTTCCACGTCGATGCCCGCGTCCACTATTCCGGGCACATGGCGGATGCGGTCCCGTACCTGTTCCGCGATCCGGTAGAGGGTTTCAAGGTCCTCTCCCTTTATAACCATCTGGATCGGTTTCCCGCCTCCCATGTTCTTCCTGAATCCGCTGACGGAACCGTCCACACCGGGCATGGCGTTAACGAAGGGGCGGATCCTGTCCGCCATTTCCATGGTGGAGGGGCGGTCCGGGTCATCTGCAAAATAGGCCTCTATGGTCGCCTTGTGGGTCCCCTGGTTCCGTCCCGAGGCCCCCACCGTTGAAACGATATATTTGAGCGACGGGAGGGTCTGCCTTATATGATCCTCAATTTCCTTCGCCCTCTCCTGCGAAACCAATACCGGGGTGTTGCTGGGCAGGGTTATGCTGACCGTCATGACGCCGCTGTCCGTACGGGGCATCATCTCCGATCCGATAAGGCCTCCCAGTCTGAAAACTCCGAAGGTGAGCCCAAGGAAGAGGCAAATCGTGATGATCGGGTGAGCCAGCGCCCGCCTGAGCAGGGAGAGGAAAAGCTGCTCGAAGCCTGAATAGACCCAGTCCCACCATCCGCACAGGATGCGGCCGATCCTGGGAATTCCAGCATCAGGCTTGAACCGTGCCGCCATGGACGGTGTGAGGGTCAGTGAAACCCATAGGGAGAAAAGTGTGGCATAGACTATGGTCATAGCGTACTGCACCAGGAACTGGCCTGCGATCCCTTTCATGATGGCCACCGGCAGGAACACCCCGAGGTTGGTGGCGGTCCCGGCGATAACCGACAGGGAGATCTCCACCGTTCCCTTTTCCGCCGCATCCTCGGGCGAATATCCCATGTCCCTGTACCGGTAGATGTTCTCGATAATGAGTATGGAGTTGTTCACAAGGACGCCCATGGAGATGGCAAGCCCGAGGGAGCTCATGATGTTCAGGGAATAGCCGTGCATGGCCATTGGCATAAACGCGGCGAAGAGAGCAACCGGCATGGCTATGGACACGATGAAGGTCGCGGAAAACCTCTTGAGAAACAGGTACAGCACCACTACGGTGAGCAGGATACCGAACCCCATGTCACGGAGCACGTTTTTTACCGATGATTCGATGAAGAGAGTATCGTCAAACGGAATTTCCGCCGTAAAGTCAGGCATGGTCTTTAAAATCTTGTCGAGCTCCTTCTTCACAAGCTCCCCTGCACTCACCACGTCCGAGTTGGGGCGTGCGCTGATCCGGAGCTGGACAACGGAATTCCCGTTCACCCTCGCGATAGACCGGACATCCTGCTCGCTGTCCACCACTGTACCCAGATCGCGCACTCTCACAGGGTTGCCGGAAGAGGTTGGGATCATGATGTTCTCCAGGTCTTCAACCCTGTTGAATTCCCCGATAAGCCGGAGCCATGTCTCGTCCTTCTCCTGGGTGATGTAGCCGGAGGGATTGGTGACATTGTTGGCCGCAACCACTGCTGCCAGCGTCTGGATGCTCACGCTGTATTCACTCAATGCGACAGGGTCCAGAAGTATCCTGATCTCCCTGTCCCTGCCACCGGTCACGTTGGTCTGGCCGACCCCCTCCACCCGGGAAAGCCGTGGGACGATAGTGTCCTCGATGATCTTCTTTGCCTCTTTTTCCGGAAGCGAGCTGTTGAAGGCGACGATCAGGAAGGGCTGGGCGTTGATATCCACCTTTCTGAAGATGGGCTCGTCCACGGAATCCGGAAGCTTGTTCCGTGCAGATTTCACCTTGTTGGATACGTCCACGAGGGCCTGGTCGACGTTCACGTCCACTTCCATCTCCAGGATAACAAAGGAATTGCTCTCAGCGGAGAAGCTCGTGATCTTGTCGAGGCCCTCGAGGTCGGCGATGGCATCCTCGATGGGCTTCGTCACCAGCTGCTCGATCTCGTTCGGGCTGGCGCCGGTGTACCTCGTCTGGACCACCACGACCGGAATATCCACTTTTGGAAGGAGTGAAACTGCAAGCTGACTGTAGCTGCTTACCCCGAGGAGAACAAGGATAAGCACCATTGCCCATGTGAACACCGGGCGTTTTATGCAGAAACGTACAAGTCCGCCCATTGTTACCTGCCTGCCGTGGTGACGGCGGCCTCCCCGGATGCACTGACGGGAGCGTTTTCATAGAGCAGGTTGTGCCCCCGAATGATAACCAGATCTCCCTCGGAAAGCCCCTTTTCCACGGTAAGGGATCCGTTCTGTCCTTCACCCGGAACAATTTCCTGGAGCTTCGCCCTTTCACCCTCGACGACATAGACATAGGCCTTGTCGCCCCGCCTCTGGACGATTTCCGAGGGAATGACGATCAGGTCCTTCTTTTTCTCCACGAGGAAACGGGCCTCCACGTGGGTACCGGGAAGCACATCCAGGCCGTTCAGACACACAACGACCGGATAGAGTCCTGAACCCTGGGCAGCTTCCGGGCTGATCCTCTTTATTGAACACTTCGTCCTCTGGCTGTCGCTGACTATCTCGACAGGGGTCTTGCTGTTTAAACTCAGGATGTCCTTCCGCGAGACCATGATCTCGGCTTCCAGGTCCTTGAGATCAATGATCGTCAACAGGGCTTTTCCGTCGGAAGCCACTTCCCCAGGCTCCACTGAGCGGCTGGCAACGATGCCGTCGATGCTGGCCCGGATCTGGGTGCGGGCGAGGGTGGACCTGGAGGACTGGAGTTTTGCCTCCTCGCTCTTCATCCTCGAATACGCCTGCTCGACCTGGGCCTTGGAAACTCCCCCCGACTTGTGGAGCTCGGAAAGCCTCCTATGGTCCCGGACCGCATCCTCGTAGCTCGCCCTGTCGGCAGCAGCCGAGGCACGGTAATCCTGGGAGGAGAGCGTCAGCAGCACCTGCCCCTCCTTGACCCTGTCGCCGATCTCCACGTGGACTTCCCTTACGATTTCCTTCACGTAGGACGTAACAGTCTGACTTTTTCCCGCTTTTGCCTGGCCGTAGTAGCTGCGCCAGATCTCCCAGTCCTGCCGGGAAAGCTTCAGGACATCCACCGGAACGGGGGCTTCCTCCTTCTGCTCCATGGCGGCCGTGTTTGCCGCAGCCTCCTGGAGCTTTGCCTGGACACGGACCACCATAAAGACGCCCCCCGCCGCGATCAGGAGGACCCAAAACAACACACTCAGCCTTGCAAATATTGATTTAGCCATGCACCCCTGCCCCTTCCGGTGACAAAATTCTCCTGAACATATCCAGTGCAGAGGAAAGAAACTCCTCGACACTTACATTTCCCGGATCCTTTTCGAGGTTTTCGAAAAACCAGGAATCCATTGTATGGCCTACTGCCTGGAGAACATTCCGGAGAAGATCCGGAGGAACGTCCTTCCGGATCGCCCCGAGGTCCTGTCCCCGCTTCAGAAGGTTTTCTGTCCAGCGCTCGACCCTTTTGAAGTTTTCGCGCATCTCGGCGCTTCCCTTCATTCCAGAGGAAGGGTCCGTCAGGCTCCGTACCACCTTGACGATCCCGAGATTTCCGGCGCCGTAGCGTATCGCCTTCTCGTAATACGACCGGCAGGCGGTCCAGAATTCTTCCCTGGCGACAGGCATCTTCAGCTTCCCTACGGAGGCAAGGAACTTTCTTTCCACCTCTTCGAGGACGGTGAGATAGAGGCTCTCCTTGTTCTCGAAGTAGTAATAGACCACGCCCTTGCTCAATCCTGACCGCTCTATGATCCTGTTGTAAGAGGCCCCTTCGATGCCGTTTGCCGCAATTTCCTCCATGGCCGCGGCGAGAAGGGCTTCCCTTTTTTCCTCGTCCAGTTTTCTTGCCCGTAAACTCACGGCGCACCTCCTCATGTCATTACAGACCGATAGGTTAGACCATCCGGTCTAATTTGTCAACAGGGAAATTTCTGAAGGGAAATTTCTGAAGTTCAGGCCGATGAGGAGAAAAAGAAACAGCGGACATATCCGGGAAGGACGGTCCGCCGTTTTATCAGAAAGATCATTTACAGGGAAGGAGCCGCAAATTACGTTCCGGGTGCTCCCGGAAGGATCGATCATTCCCGGTTGAGGAAAGGCACAGAAGAACCGTCAGGGTCGAACGACCCGCCCGAGGAACAGGATCGCCCCCGTCTCGTTGTGGCGGATGAGGAAGATGAAGGGCCGGTCGGCACGAAAATAATTTTTCCGCGGGGCCATTTTTGTGCCTATCACCACGGCTGTAGCTGCGGCAGCCTCGCTGCCCTCCTCGTTCACATCGATGACGGCCTTGTGAACTACCGCTGTGATATACAGATCCTTACGCCCGTTCAGGCTGGAGAAATCCGCAGGCGGAAGTGAAAAGGCATCCGCCATACCCATCTCTTTCAGGTATTCATCAAGCCGGTATTCGGCCTCGAACCTGAACTTCGGCAGCCAGATCTCCGTCTGGCCGGGGAAAGCAGCAGCGAGCCATCCGTCAAGTTTTCCAAGGTCTATGGGTACAGCATCTCCCGAAACAGTAATACCCGGAAGGAGCACCACCATGGACAGTTCATCACCCTCGTAGGGCATCTCGAGAAGTTCCACCCCGTCTATCTCTGCAAATTTGAACACCCCTGTCCTGTGCATCATCTGCACCTCAGTGGTTTCTCCGGGGCGGACATGAAAAGGTGCCGCTGTAGTTTGTTCGGGATCGAATCTGGCAGCCCAGTTTCCCCTGAAATAAATGGCGTTGGAGAGCACCAGGCGGGTAAGTTCATTTAAAATGTCTGGTTTCAGGAGCTCACGTACTTTTCCTGAAGTCATTGCCGCAGCCCATTCGTTTATAGCTCTCCGCGCTTCTTCTTTCTTTTCCTTAAAATTTACTGTCCTGAACCCGCCTCCGTAATACGAGTCGATCAACCCGATATAGTCCTGCAGAAAGGGATAGTCTTCCTGCCCCCACAAGGCATTCGCGATCTCGAGCCTGCAGTCTCCCTTCTTTTGTTCCAGCACGGCTGCAAGAGCTTCAAAGCCGCCGTGAAGCTCTTCATTTCCCCCCTGGAAATGCATCACGGACGCTATCTGCTCCGCGGTCCGTCCTCCTGCTCCGGCATATGTCATCGCAAGGGCAACGGATATGCTGTGAGGGGAAAAGAAGATGTTCTCATCCGGTTTTGATGCAGCGATCCTGCTGAACAGGTCTGCGGAGAAAGCTGAATTTCCCCTGACGACCGAAGAGATATCGGCCGCAAAAACACCTCCTGAACCGGCAATGATCCCTGCAAAGACAAGTACTGCCCATACCGCCTTTTTCTTCATCCTGCGTTCCCTCCTGTCCGTATTTGCCGGAATGATCCCAATAAATCCCGATAAACGGAGAATAGCACGATTACCATGCGGCTTACTCGGCAAAACGGCTGAATCATTTCAAAACCGGAATTCCGGCTGTCATGGACAGTTATTGACAGTCGATGCAATTATCGGTAAAGTGTATTTATCATAAATTTGGCGTTGCAGCTTTCCACCTGTTTTATAAAATTACCTGGGGAGGAAGTGATCAAAAGCAGGCTCAACTTGGCGAAGAGCGTGAAAAAAAGGAGAGTTCATCAGGATCGTGAGCCAGGAGGACAGAAAAATGAATAATTCATGGGGAAAACGGCGCACCTGTTCTGCTTCGGGGAAACAAATAACGGCAGCGATGTGCTTTTTGTTCGTTTTTTTTCTTTTCAGCCAGCCGGCGATACGCCCGGCATTCGGATCCCAGAACCTTGTCAGGATAAGCACCGCCGCCGAGATCAGCGATTATCTCGGCCGGTACAAAGCACTGACGCCTGAACAGCAGAAACGGGTGAGGGACCGTATGGATGCAACCCAGCTCGCCTACCTCGACAGGCTGCTTGCCTCCTCCGGCCAGGGAAGCGGAGGCACACCCAGCGCGACGGTAACAGCAGGGTCACCTGCGATACTCACCTACACGGTCACCGCCCGGAACCTGTCGGGAGTCCCGGTGGCGAACCCGGTGATCAGGGACAACGGGGTGGTCCTTGACAACAACAGGGCCGTGAAAACAGGGGGAAACACCGACAACACCCTCGAGGTGGGAGAAACGTGGACCTGGACGTACACCCGAACTGAGACCGGCAGCATGGGGCAGGAAATCAGGAACACGGTCACCATAGAAGGGCCAGACGACCAGAACCGGGATACGAACCCCGGAAACAACATTGACGGAACGGTCGTACAGGTGGTTCCTCCTCCGGGAAACTACGACCTCTCGGTAACAAAGACTGTTTCGGCGTCCCAGCAGTCCGGCCCTCCGGGCATGCCTGACGAAGCGAACACCCAGACCAGGCCTCCGCAGGTCGTCAACGAATGCAACAAATGGTTCAAGGCGAACAGCGGGGGATACCTTGGAACAAAGGATCCATGGGACATCAGCACGATCCCCCAGGGAACGAGCTTCGACATCAAGTTCAACGCATTCAGCGTACCCGACAGGTATGTCGTCCAGTACCCTGTGGGAAACACCGTCTATGACAGCGGATGGCGAGGTGTTCAGTCTTACGTTACTAAAAACCCCCAATTGTATCCCGGCGGACTTTCCGGACCCGGTGCGGGACAGAAAGACGGGGTCTTCGTCAAGGGGGCATCAAACAGTGTTATGGTCATAGTGTACGGCCCTGAAAAAGGCACTGCATGGGGATATGAGATCAGGGCGAACTGTCCGTAGAACCATATCGCCCCTGCTCTGCAGCAACGAAGCCGGCACATTGATGTGACGGCTTCGTTGCTTTTCTCCGGGAATGAGATTAATGACCGGAAGTTCCTGTCTTCAGTATCCGGGCAGCGTTGAGCGTGGCGAGCACCGCTACTCCCACGTCTGCGAACACAGCCTCCCACATTGTTGCCATTCCAAAGGCGCCAAGAGCCAGCACAAGTCCCTTGACTCCCAAGGCAAAAGCGATGTTCTGCCAGACGATGGAGCGGGTCCTCCTTGCGATCTCGATCCCGTCGGCCACACCAAGTGGATCGTCGCTCAGGATAACCCCGTCAGCAGCCTCTATTGCGACATCAGCACCCAGGCCTCCCATAGCAAGCCCCACATCTGCAGCGGCAAGCAAGGGGGCGTCGTTCATACCGTCCCCTATGAAAAGAGTCACCCCTCCGGCATTTGCACGGATCTTTTGAAAATGGTCGAGCTTCTCCGAGGGCATCAGCCCCCCCTCCCAGATATCGAGCCCAAGGATCTCCGCCGCCTGTGCGGCGTTCTCAGGCCTGTCGCCCGACAGCATACCTATGGTCGATACTCCGAGTCCGCGAAGCCTCCGGACAGTCTGGGAGGACCCATGGCGGAGGGTATCCTCAACAACTATATGACCGGCATACGTTCCGTTCCTGGCAATGTGGACGACCGCACCGGGTTTTCCTTCCGCTCCCTTGTCCACATTGACTCCGTTTCGTTCAAGAAGCCTGGCGTTTCCTGCGAGGATATCTTCACCTTCCCTGAGAAGACGCACTCCGAGCCCCGGAAGTTCCTTGACAGCTTCAACCGGTCCGTCAAACGCACCGGCCTCGGAAGCCACTGCCATGGCGATGGGGTGGTTGGATCCTCTTTCCGCCGCTCCGGCAATGGCGAGAAGCTCTTCCCGGCTGAAACGGCCTGCTGGAAATATTCCGGTGACCCTGAATTTACCCTGCGTCAAGGTCCCCGTCTTGTCAAAAAGCACGGCCTTTGTCCGTGCCATGGTCTCCAGTACACTGCCCCCCTTCAGAAGCAGCCCTCTTCTCGATGCCGCACCTATTCCTCCGAAAAGCGCAAGAGGAACGGATATGACCAGAGCACACGGACAGGAGACCACCAGGAACACAAGTGCACGGTATCCCCAGTCCCGAAATGCCCCCAGACCTGCCAGGGGAGGGATCACAGCCAGAAGAGCCGCCAAAATTACCACGACCGGAGTGTACCATTTGGCAAAGGACGTGATGAACCGTTCAGTCGGCGCCTTTCTCTCCCTCGCCTCCTCGATGAGCCGAAGTCCCTTGGACAGGGTCGATTCACCGAAAGGCCGGGAGACCTCGACGGAAAGCGTTCCTCCCATGTTGACACTTCCCGCCAGTACTTCGTCTCCCTCGGCGGCATCCCTGGGAACGGATTCGCCCGTAAGAGAAGAGGTATCAAGGGACGAAGTACCCGCAGATATAATGCCGTCCAACGGGACCCGCTCCCCAGGTCTGATGAGAACGGTCTGCCCCATCTTGACATCCATGGCTTTCACACGCCGTTCAGTGCCGTTTTCCAACAGTGTCGCCGAATCAGGGCGGATATCCATGAGGGAAAGTATAGAACGGCGTGACCGATCCACCGCAATTGATTGGACCAGTTCACCGGATTCATAAAAAAGCATAACCGCAACTGCCTCTGCGAATTCACCGATAGCAAAGGCCCCGAATGTGGCCGCAGCCATGAGAAAAAACTCGTCGAAGACGATCCCTTTCCGAAAATTCAGGAACACGGAGCGGAGAACGTTGATCCCGGCGACCAGGTAGGCTGAAACATAGAGGACCGTACGCCAGGCACCATCCCCGGGAAGAAATATTGCCAGTATCCACAGAACAGCGGCCGAGGAAAGGCGAAACACGTCCTTTCTGGGAAACACGGGGGAGGATCGTGAAACACTTTCCTCGGACACGACCACTCCGGGTTCTATTGAATCAACGACAGCCCTGATCCGGGAGAGGAGTTCATCGCTGTCGCCCCTTTCGGAGAGGAAAACCTTCATCCGGCCTCCTACAAGATCGATAGCCGCACCTGATACTCCGGGAAGCCCGCTTACCTGCTCCTCTATCCTTGCCGAACAGTTGGCACAGTTCAATCCCTCCAGGGGAAGCCTTAATTCACTTGAAAAATGGCTATCCATGAGCTTCTTCCTCCCCTGAACCTGGTGCAATATGCCTGACATGGCGGAAACCCTGTTCGAAGATCGTCCGCACATGGTCATCATCAAGGCCGTAAATGGACGACCGTCCCCTGCGGGTCACCCGGACCAAACGTGCCTGCTTGAGAACCCGCAACTGGTGGGAGATGGCCGATTGGTTCATACCGAGCAGGGCCGCAATTTCCGCAACGCACAGGTCTGAGGCCGAAAGGGCGCACAGAATCTTGATCCTCGTTGAATCGCCGAACACCCTGAACAGGTCTGCAAGTTCGTAGAGCGTCTCATCGTCGGGCATGTGTGAAGCTACTTCCGCCAGGTTGGGAGAAATCTCTCCCCTGTCTTGTAAATGAACCATCAGAACCCCTCCTGTGATATATGAACATCTGCTCATATATTCATATATCACAGGAGGCAGGATTTTTCAAGTGCCGTGTTTTTCCCTGAAGATAGAAAAAACCTCCGCAGCATCTCAGCATGCTGCGGAGGTTGTGGAAAGAAGCAAGAAACAGCTTCTTTATGGTGAACTACTTCTGTCTCCGGATAAAGGTATCCAGCTTCAGGACGTGATCGGCCACTACCTGGTTATGGTAGATATCGAGGCCCTCACGGTATTTCCGCAGCGCTTCAGTGTACTTTTTCGCATTCTGCAGCTCTCCCGCCTGGCGCCAGATCGCTTCC
>Ga0334885_1003384_pt1 | contig 14938 bp, 21 predicted proteins | sample GraSluR1_MG_8_FD_207233 | JGI IMG/M metagenome (GOLD analysis project Ga0334885, IMG submission 207233) | Sludge microbial communities from methane-producing bioreactor in Wageningen University, Netherlands - Granular Sludge_31_05-R1 | ecosystem: Engineered > Bioreactor > Anaerobic >...
ATTTAATCCCTCCTTGCCTTATTTGATTATAACATGAAGTCTTGCCTCCTCTAACTGGCTTTAATTTCGATTAATTCTACCTCTATCCGAGGATTGCTACTATCGACCCTAATTCTATGAGTAACATCCCCTACCTGTTTCCAGCCATCGTTCTTCAATACGCCAGCTTCAACTAAGCCATCGAAGATGAATTTCTGCCCGGCCTGGATATTATCTTTGTCTCTCTTCCGGTCTTTTTCATACCAAGTGATTATGAAGTCGGCTCGGACAACGTGAGGCAGCCTGGCACTTTTTGCGTACCAAGCTACCAAATCGGTATATATTTGCTTCATTTCCGCTGACTTATAAAGGCTGGCCCGAGCTGCATCGATCATGTCATTTAGGCCGGGGAGCCTACCCGGTATGGTTAGTTTCATAGGCTCCCCTCCAGTAATTCCGGGTTGTCGTGGATATTGCCTATGACAACCATTTCAACACCTCTGTTCCACTCTGGGTATTGATAGCCTTTTGTTCTCCATTGCAGTTTAAATTTAGCCCATTCATTACTCCAAACAACCTCGAAGTAATACCCGGGGTATTCTTCGAGAATATCCCCCTCGTAAATCTCCCTGCCGTTCTTGTCTTTTAGCCCGGTAAACTGCCCCACGGTGGCGGGGTCAACGGTTTCAATAGTCCAAACATCTTCGCGGGATTCTTGCCACACGATATGTGTACCGTCAAAATCTATTACTATAAAGCCATACACCCACTCACCGTTATCTAATCGCTTACCGCGAAACTTAATCTCTCTATCCACTATTCCCCCTACCTTTCATACACCTTAACCATGTCCCGAATTACCGGAACTTCTTTGCTGCTTTCATTGCATATCCGGGCTAAATAATGCCTCTGGTCCAACTTCTCCATGAACTGCTCAAAGTGTTTATTTACGTCTACCCATTGGGCCTCCAGCATGTATAGAAGGGTTACGCCAGTCATTATGAAATCGAATGTTTCTGCGGTGGTGGTGGAGTAATTATGGTCCTTATTGATGGCCTGGCTAACTTCTCCTAATTCTTCCAGCATCTTTAGTACCTGGCCCTGCATGGTCCACTCATGACCTTCAATATCCAGCCGGGGCAGATTAATGTACTCGTGCCAATCCATATGATTCCTCCTTAAAACAGCGATAACTGTCTTTCGTTGTATTCGCCGCCTATTGGTTCATGGTTATAACACTTCCAACCGGGGCGACTCATAATTCGCTTTGCCCTATCGCTTTTAGGTTTAGCAAAATAATTACAGTCGGCATAGGGCAGATCGGGAGCATATACTTCCGGGGGTAAATGCAGGTCATTGGCTATGCAAAGTTCCCTGATTTGCCGTTTGTACGAAATAAGATGATTCCGCAATAGGTTCATATTTACTCCATCTGGCCAACAAGGGTCATTGCACCCATTTTCTTTGTGATTTTTCCAATCAGCTATTGTTCGCCTAATTGCTTCCGCCATTTCATCAACTGTTTGTTTAGGTGATTTCCCCACGCCCTCACCTCCTCCGAAACCTCTCTGCCTTCGGGCAAGTAGTAAAATGGCTTACCCGCCCCATTACAGTTCTATCCGGCAAAAACAGATTATCGCGGTTTACCGGGCTGCCCCACTCCAAGCCGCCATCATCGGTAACGATACACATTGTTTTTGCCCCGGCCGGGTCTATCTCAATCTCCTCCGGGTTACATGGCATATGCTTGCCGTCCCGGGTCCTGATCCAGATTATAGGGGCTCCGCAGCCCCTGCATTTATCATGTGGTGACATCTACCCCACCGCCTCCAATCTCTTGAATTCAATTACCCACACCCAGGGATTGATGCCCCACCCGTAGCCACGTTTTGCGTTGAGTTTTTGCCATAAATCTTGATATGCGGCCAGCGTGTCAACATCTGTCCCGTAATTCCACATTCCTTCACTTAGGCAATCATCGTATGTTATATCCTGCAACCTCTCAACTCGCACGTTGACCACTTCTAGCCAAATTCGAGTTGCAACTTTTGGCATAAAAATTGATGGCTTCCAACCATGAGAACCAACACCTACATCAACTGGATAATCGGGACTACTTGCTCTATATATATAACGGTGTGAATATTCACCATTCGGCAAATCTGGTTCCCCATTCGTCAGTTCGTGCATATGTTCCTCGTAATACCAAGTTTCCCGCACCCAAAGCCTGTCGCCTGGTTGCCAAGGGCATTTAACAAATTCAATCCATTCGGCTAGATAGTGGCTTTGAAAAATAGCTCCAAATTGTCCCTTGGGATTGAAATCGAGTTTTATAAACGTCCAATTATCAGGCTCTTTGTTTATGTCCTGTAGGCCATTCAACCTTCGTGTCATATTTTTTAGCAATTTTTGTATGGCCTGAACCATAGGCGTACTAAACAGTATTGGAATCTCTCTCATCTACTTACCTCCTATCCCGCCTTCCTTCTTCTTACGCTATACTCAATTATGCCGACCTCGTTATATGCCGTATCTCTTACAAGGGATATTAATTCCCGCTGTGGAAGGTCTTTGGTCATCCACTCCATGGCCTTGTATATCCAGGTATTTGCCGTCCTTAAACAACGAAGCAGGAACGGGTGCTGGTCATGTTCCTGCCATTCGTCTATTATGTTCTGTATGCCCTGGGTGCAGGCGGCCATCACTATGATGTATTCCTTATCCCTTTGGGTCAGGTAGCCTTTGGCCTTGGACTGCTTCTTTTGCTTCCCGCGTTTCGCTGTTTGCATATACTAGTTTCCCTTTTATGCCTGCACATTTGCCTTTGATTATTTTGGCGGGAGCAGATACGAAAACTTTAGCTACCGGCTTTCTGTTTTGGTAAGGCTTGAAAAGCTCTTCCCTTACTTTACCCTGGAACCACTCATAAACATTTTTAATGTTAATTGGAACTTCTTCTAAGACTATTTCGTTTTCCTTTTGAGAAAAATCGTAGTCATAGAAATAGTTGCGTTCTGGGGTAACTACCTCCAACAATATCAGGGCTTTATCCCAGTCTAAGTTTTGAAAACCGCTAACATATATATCTGCATCCATTTCTTCTGAATGCTGGATTAAAGGGATATTTATTTCTTTCGGATCTCCGCTATGTCCAGCAAAATTGACTGTACCAACTTTGATTTTTTGTTCAGTTTGGGTTTCCCCGCTGTGAATCTTCACAAAGATTTCCTGCATTTTAAAACCTTCCTTTTACAAGATTAAGTGCCAGGATAAACCCGGCACTTCTTTAAAAATTCTCCTCGAAAGTATGTTCTCCACCGCAAACCGGGCACTCGTTGTGATCGCCTAAATGCTCTATGCAATATATCAGCTCGCAAGAATCGCAGGTGGAATAGTTGTCGGTTTCTTTACCGCAAATTTCGCATTTTTGCATTTGCTCTTATCCTCCTTTACGCTAGTTTGCTGCTGTGGTAAAGGGCATCAAAAGCTGCATTAAACAATATCTTTGCTATCCGGGCTTGTTGAGTTCTAATTGCCTTTTTTGCGGCATTCTCCTGGTAATCATCCCTTACCCAAATATCTGCTCCAGCATCAACCAATGTCTGAACGGCCATTACATTACGGCAAATCACCGCTTCAATCAAAGCTGTCCTGCCAAGCATATCCTGGCTATTAATATCAGCCCCGGCTTTAAGAAGTAGTTGCACTATTTCAGGATTACCTTTTACCGCATACATTAAGGCAGTGGTTTTGTTTTTATCAGCCGCGTTAGGATCGACATATTGTTTAAACAATAAATCTTCAACCTTTTCAGCATCCTGGTCTTTTATTGCTTTAATTAATTCCATGTTAAGCCCTCCTTTGGAAACACCCGGGCCATTTTACATGACCCGGGTGTGGTGGATTATTTGACTCTTTTGAGTTTTGCTGCATTTTGCGCAAGATTCTTTTTGAAGGTATTCGGCAATGATTTACCCTGGTCTAAGGCTTCCAGGATTGCATCAGCCTGTTCTTCTAAAGACATCCCATTGAAAGTTACGGGAATATCCTTTGCTTTGGCAAAAACGGCTTCTTCTATGCGAATGAAATAATTCCTAGCTTCTTCGCCTTTTGCAGATTGTGATGCCATAGCCAGCTTCTTAGCAAACCTTGCAGTTAGCTTATAATCCCTCGCAAAATGCCCGCGAACCCCAGAATTTCGCCACTCCGCATCCGTGCGGAGTAATACATAATCACTCCCGGCTTCAGCGTAAATATTTTTTTCAATATTTTTCTTTACCCATCTTGAATAATCGCCAGGACGTAATTCCAGGAATGCGTACAGCTTTTTCGCGGTGGTCATTCCTTCATCGTCCACACCTAAAGCTTCTTCAATTGGAGTCCTTCTTAATTTAATTTGGTTTCTTTCCCCTTTCCATTTTGCTAACTGATATTGGATATCGGATACAGTCCATTTCTTTTCCCAGGCTTCTTTAATCATTTTTTGAGGATCATGAAAATCAACCGCTGCCTGATAAACCGTGATCGGCACATTTTTAATTCTGCTCCCTGGCGGGAAAGCCTGTGCCAGTTTGATCCGCTGCTTGGTTTGCTCAAGATTGCTTTTCATCAACTGTGCTATAGTTTCAACGCTATATCCCTTCTCATAAAAACTATTTGCGGTATCTGCAAAATTGAATACACTTTCCCATAATCCTTCAGCCATTTTCTTTTCTTTTATCATTTAATTACCTCCTTAAAAATAAACTGTGACCGAAGCGGCCACAGTTGGTTGACCGCCCCGACCATAGGTGGAGGCTTTGACGATATTTAGTTACGTGAGTATTCGGGTTCTTCGAATTCTTTAATAAAAACCAATTTTAGCCCAATGATTTCTTTGTTTTGGTTGTAAGCTGCATACAATGTGTAGCAGCCATCCCCATAACCTGAACAGGAGACGACCCCATGTGAAAACACACCGGCCATTTGGACATTCCGTAAAAACGAACAGCAAAAACCCAACCAACGATTACGGTATTCCGTTTCAAATGATGCGGGAATATATTCTTCGTTACTGAAGGCTTTGCTGTCAAAGATTCCGCAGCTGCCGGAGTCAACGGCAATGGTATCGCAGAGAAGTTCCCAGGTTTTTTCTGATGGATACCGATTGTCTTTATGGAGGACAATTAATTCCTTTACCCGGGATTCATCCTGGTTATAGTCCACTTTTGCTACCCAATCGCCTTTTTTGACATCTACTTCCTTTTGGCACCAAATGCCCCGGTCATAACAAGGGTCTGATATTAGTATTGGGCCGTTTACTTTGAATTCACCTATCATATTTTAACCCTCCTTTAAAATTGGGTTTAAAACCCCTCTTTGTGTCACTAAAAAACCTGATTGATAGCAGGGATTAGATTTATTACTACCTGATCCCCTTTTGCTAACTTGTAGGGCAAAGGCATTTACCAGCCTTTCATACCTGCCTTTAGTGCATACAGCACTAGCACTACCCTGTCCCTGGCTTCAAGTTTGAATAATAGGGAACTGACATAGTTTTTTACGGTTCCCTTAGACAAGTACAAGGTATCAGCTATTTCCTGGTTATTCATGCCTTGGCGATACACTGGAGTACTTCAAGCCCTCTATCAGTGAGTTTTTCTAGTGTAACTGTTTTTGAAATATTGGCTCATCCCTTTCAGCAACATAGATTTTTTTAACTCCGTGTTTTTTTAGCCGTTCCTTGTTTTGCTGGGTAATATTTGCTCCTTTATTAAGCAGCAAACATCCTTGCTGATTATACACTGGCATTGCCAGTATATCCCCGTTCAGCACAACTTGGATTTGGAGATCAATCAATTTCCTTTCTTCGTTTTTTATCATAGAGTTCACTCCCTTCCCCGCGTAAGTCGCAGGATTAATTTTTAAAAAACTACATAAAAAAAGCCCCTTGCGGGGCTCTTTTTAACTTGCTTTAGGAGGTTTTGATGCGTGTTTAAATTTCGGTTTGCCAGTTTCTATAGTTACGGCTTCCTGTATTACCTGTGCTATTGCTTCGTTCTTTTTAGCCATCGCATTTATCCCTCTGAGGTCTATGTTAAAGATTTTGATTATTTCTTCTGCCGGTAAATCTTTAACTGCTTCATAAACCGTCAATTTATCCCATTTGCGGCTTACGGAGCCAGGGAATAACCCGAAGTATTCGCCATTAGTCTGCATAAGAAGGTTATTTTCTTCGCAATATACCTGCAGTGCGTTTTGCGCTACGTTTAGTTTTTCTTCCATAAGAAGTATGGCTCTAGCTACTTCTTCGGCTTGAGCGTAGGTTAGTATTTCTTCGGGTACATTGATTAACTCCACAGGACCTAAATTTTCTTCAAAGCAAGTTTCTTTATATGGACACCAGCGACAGGCTGTGCCTTCTTTTTTTCTAAAGACTCCTTTGCCCATAAATGAGTAACCTTCCAGATCTTCTTCAATCTGTTCGTAGATGCTTAATGCCCAAGATAAGGCATCCTGGAGGGGCTTTTTGTCTTCGTACTGTTTTTCAAGACCTGTAAATACGAATTTTCTTTTAAATTGACTGGGATTTATGTTCTTTGATTTACCATAACCATAGGCATACAGACCTAATTGATGAGAACTTACAGGTTCGGTATTACGCCCAGTTTTCCAGTCAATTATTGTATCTTTGCTTATGAAGTCAATGTGCATCTGCATTGGTACTGGTATGCCGGGTATAATGCAGGAGACTTCCTTCTCTAATTCTACCCTGCCTTTATGCTTACTCCGTACATCCAATGCAAACAAAACCCATTCATAAAGGTTAGTAATATTACTTGAACCATATTCCTGGTATAGCTGCTTGGCCTCCACTCTCTCTTTGAATGAGAGTTTTGGACATTCGCCACTGGCTATGTCTATTACCAGATCGTTGAAACCTTCAATGTCTGGTCTTATTTTTCCAGCTATAGCTGCTTTTATCATTAGATGCCCCAGTTTGCCTATCTGGGCTGAGTCACCGGCTTCATCTGGGCGTCTTTCTATATACCGTAAATACCACTGATAAGGGCATTTTTGATATTTATCCAGGTTAGAAAATGATACATGGTTTATATAGTTTTCGAGCACTTTCATTCCTCCTTTAAAGAGATTAGACTTCCTGTAAAACTCTGATAGTTTTAGGAACACATATTTCCTGCTCCACTACTTCAAAGTTCTCGCAGATATAGATTAGCTGTGCTACGATATCATCACAAAGTTGATCAAAACTCTGTACCAACTTTACCCTTTCTTTGAGTTCGTCTAATGACCAATCTTCAAAATCTTCATATTGATCGGTGCTTTGTCCAGGGTATGTTTTAATCATCATGCGGGGCTTCTCCAGATTGACTCTGGTGTTTTGTCTACATACTCCACACTGATTGGATTTCTCGGTTGTCTGGAAATTTAGCTGCCCACACTTAGTACAAACCGATTTATGCTCCGTGGGTTCCAGGCATCCCTGATATAAAACCAGATAGCCACCGCTACGACCATTAAACCCTGCTTGCCAACGATACTGATGTTCGCAATTCCACTCGATGATTAGATTATTAATTTCCATGTAAACATCATCAACGTTTAACAGCTCAAAGGCTTTTCTTTCGATTTCCCGAGGTAGACCCAAGTTGTGGACTTTAAGGTTATTGGCATAACTGGTTGAACGATTCCAGCCGTTCATTGTGTTGTAACGAAAATGATTCCGAAGGAAATTGACCATTTCTGTTCGTGACCTTGTATCTACTTTTTGGTAAAATTGTTTCACTGTTTTTTCCTCCTTTCACCCACCCTTGAAGGGTAGGTGTCGTTTTTCCTACCCTTCAGGGTGATAAAAGAGATTTAGAAGGGGCAACTCTCTTCCTGGGACATCAAGCCCCCTGGTATAGCTTTAAATGCGGTGATTAAGTTACCTAAATTATAGAGAGTGCTTAATCCCTCATTGAAAGTCCTGGCAGCTCTTTCGGTCTGCTCGGCTGTATAAAGCCGAAGCTTGTAACGATCAACGGAGAATTGATTAACCAGTTGCTGGAGTTTAATTTCATTCCGAGCCTTTTGGGACTCGAATACATCAAGGCTAATTATGCACTCCTGGTACTGGTTATTCTCTGATAACCGTTTTTCAACTTCGATATCTCGCATTTCTGCATTGGAATAAACTTTCTTCCCATCTTCTTTTTCATTGGCTACTGCAGCCCAGGTGGATTTCTTTATACCGTCCATCTGTTCTTTGAGTTTGCTGCACTGTCGTTTGATTTCCAGATTATCTGTTTCCATGTCAGCTATGGCTTTAGGTGCTTCAGAAATGGCTTTTAAGATATTTTCCATTATCCACACCCCCTAAGCCACGATTTCATAATCGACTAATTTGTGGGCTTCCTGTTGGGCCTGAGTTTGAAAAAGTTCGGTTTTAACTTTTACCCTGCTGCCGGCTCCCGCTTTGTCCACAAATTCCTGGAATACCTTACCCCAGCCGAATAATTCCTGTATTTCCCCGTTTGTATCTACCAAACGGATTTTCCCGGCTTTTCTCGTTTCATCCTTAAAATCGAATGAATCGATGATAAATCCTTCCGGTTCGGCTGCTTCTTGCTCTTCGCTGAGTCGGTCTGCTCCTACTAATTCTTCGTAGGAGGCAATATCAGCCATTTGGCGTCCCATTCCCAGGAAAGTTAATGCCCGACCTACCGCTGAAGTCTCGGCATTCTCAAACGGGTTTGTACGGTCTACTCCGCTACCGCCAATGTTAACCGGTACGGTAGACGTTGCCCTGCGAATTTCTTCTCCTTTTTCATCAGTTATTTTTATAACTGATTTGATAAAGAACTTCTCTTTAAGGGTGATTATTTCGTTTTCGATTGAAAAACGATAATTTTTTTCTTCTACCCAGTCGGTTAGCATGGCGTTTTTTCCGGCCACAGTGAGATAAGCATTGGTGATGTTAAGATAAGTGCCGTTTTCTGTAGTAAAATATCCGGCTTCTTCCAGTTCCTTATCCAGTTGAACTACCTTTTTGGCAACCTTTGTTGCCCTGGATAGATGCTGGACATAATGCCGGTATTCTTCTGGGATGCGAGCCATTATCTTGTCGTTTTTCTCCTGGTTTTCTTTGGCTTTTTGCAGCCAATCTTCTTTTAAACTCATTAAACGCTCCTTTCCCTGCGTAGATCGCAAGATATAATTTTTAAAACATTGCATAAAAAAGGCCACCTGTTTCCAGGTGGCTTAAATTTAAATTGCTGTTTGACTGTTTGCTATTTTGTTTTGAAGCCTTACTATTTGCAGAGCAATTGGTTGCAGTTCCTTTTCTAACCTGTGCCATCTATTCCCTATAAAACGTACATACTCTGAATGTGTTACTTCTTCGCCATTAATATATCGCCTGTCTGTTGTTTGCCATGTCCTATGAGGTCTACTTAAACCTAAATTAGCAGATCTTCTACATATTGCTGTATCGCAAGTATAATTTACACCCATCCTTTCATTGACAATCCTCCTTATCTTCCCATAACTTTTTCCTATATTTTCTTTTATAATGATGTCTACCTGTTTTAATTTCTTGGAGTGGTTTCTACTAATTCCTACTCTTACGCAATGGTCTTCCACCTGCTTTCTAGTAAAATTAGTGCCAAACTGTTTGTTGAACAATTCTGTTGCTTCTTGGTAGGAATGATGCCATAGCATGTTTTCTATGGCATCATTCATATTTTTTGTCCATGGTCTAAATCCAGTTGTTAATTTTAATGCTCTATTGGCATGGCTTTTCAAGGCACCATATGTTATATTAGTCCCAAATTGTGTATTAAATTTGCGTATGCACTCGCTAACATTTGTGTAATTATCTCTTATAAAATCGTCCTGCTCCTTAGTGTACCTATGACCATTACTCATTAAATTAATTCCTCAATTCTTGCACTTAGCTCAGGCTGTGTTGCCTTCATCTTATCGAACCGTATAATTATGTCTGCGTTATTGATAACCTGTTTAGCCAACAATGCTACCGTCTGCGCTCCTCGTATAACATCTTCGCCTGCATCGGATAGACGGACTTTATTGATTTCATCTCCAAGAACACTTTGTAATTCGGTTAATTTCATTTTTTTCTCCTTTCTTCTTTCGCATTATTAAAGAATGTGCAGTTATTAACTGTCCTTTCATGTCTTTTAACCCTGGCATTGATTGTTTTTATCAAACCAGAGTAATTAAATATCATCTTGGGTGCTAGTGCTTTGCATCCTGATTTTATTCACCTTGCAAATACCGGAGTATTGTCTGGTTTAAGGTACAGCCATTTTGCGTCAACATCTTCTACATTGGCTATGGCCTCGTCAACCATTGTCATTTTGCTTTCGGTTTCATCAGCTCGATGGACTATCATAGCTTCTTTTGTGGCTGGCTCAACAGGCGATCCCCATTCTTGCCTGCCATGATGCGATACAACAATGTGCATTAATTTTTCAATTTCCTCAAAAGAGATTTTCAGCGTATTTGCAATCTCTTGGATTATCAGGGTTCCGAATACTATGTGTTCGATGAGCCTTCCCTGTACTGAACGTTCAATAAAACCCCGTTCCCATGTATAGGTTTCAATTTTGCCTATATCATGCAGAATTGCTCCGGCTATCACCAAATCCATATCCAGGTTTTCCGGAGATTGTTTTGCCATGGTTACTGCTAGATTTAGTACGTTGAGCGTATGCTCTGCCAAACCACCCAGATAACCATGGTGGATACTTACTGATGCTGGGGCAATTTTAAACTCAGGTTCGTTGACTTCCAGGATTTTTAAAGTTAAAGCTTTGACGCTTCCATCTTGAATTGTCTCCACTGCCTTACATATCCGCTGGTATATCTGATTGACATCCTGCTGGGTGACCGGGACAAATTTCTCAATCGGGCATTCCCCGGGTTCAGCTAATTTCCAGCTATTAATAGTAGCTTGCGGGGATCCCCGGTACTCTCCCAGCGTTGCCTTGATTAATAATATATCCCCGATTTTAGGCGGTTCTCCACCAAAATCCCATTGTTTAGCTGGCAATGCTTTTTTACCATCAAATAACGTCAGATTAAGGTATTGTGAGCCATTACTTGCGGTTCCCGTTTCGGCCTTTTTGACCAGAAAATGTTGGTTTATATTTGACACTTTTTCACTTCCTTCCCTGCGTAAATCGCAAGATATAATTTTAATTTTTCCAATAAAAAAGCCGCCCGTTTGGGTGGCTCTTGAATATTAGCTTTATATGTGGTATATAATAAATATAGGAATCGTGGGGTCGGTTCCCCTAACAAACGATTCTAGCGATATAAAGCGCTATGTAGAGCCGCTACTCTCTTATATTAAGAGGTGCGGCTCTATCGTGTTATGAGAGCCAGTGTGAACAACACAAGGACTATGAATAACATAGCTTCGTATAAATTCATACAAACCATCTCCCTTCTGCTAGAACGCAGTCAGGAGCCCCACGATTCCAAAACTATTATACATTCCTAAATTAGCTTATTGAAAGCTTGTATGGTCTGGGTAGTTAATATGTCAGTATCTTTGAATTTGTATTCTATCAAAGCTGCTCTGGCATATTGTGATGCCCAACCAACGAAGTATCCCTGCATAGGTTTATACCCTGGCAGGGCTTTCTTTTCGGCTCCAAGCCTTAAACTGTTCACAAAACAGCTTTTGAGTTCTAGGTCGCTGCTGTAGCAACAGTCTAACCAGCCGTGGAAATCCAAAACAATGTCTGGGTTTTCCTTCAAGACGATATCTCTTAATACCTGTGCTTCTGGTGAAGTAAACGGTTGATTGCCGGTTTTATTGCGCGAGTTATTGATCTTGCCCCAGTTATGGTCAAAATCCCTGTTAATATCTATACCTTGAGCATTACACCTGCCAAAACCGTTATTGCTTACGCCAGCATATACTCCGTCCGGATTAACGCATGGGATAATAATCAGTCGTGTGAATTTCAGTAATTCCGGCTGATCGGAGTAGTATTTAATCACTTGCTCGGCTATTTGAGTCAATATAACCCCATCCCGATAATACTGATCCTCAAAGCCATGTACGGCAAAGGTGGCCAGTATAGTTTGAGTATAACTAGGTGGAGTCAAATATACTGCCTCTATTGACCGATTTTGATAACTGCTGCCGATCACTTGCCTGAATATTAAAGGCTCGCTATTATCCAGGTATACATTTTCTTCATCCCAACGGATAAAATAACCCTGCTGCTCTGCTGCAGCTCTAATTGGGATATACTCGTCAATACTTATTTCTTCAGGTGGTAGATACCCAAGCGTGGCTACTGCATCTTCCAGGGTGATATAATTGCAATAATTGATGTTTGTATGCTCGATATCTACGTATTCCTGATTAATGAATATTGCCGCTGATGCCGGTTGAGTAACAATAAGTATAATAATTACCAAACAAATTAAAAATCTTTTCATATTTTCAACTCCTTTTCCCCTAAAAAGAGGATTTTCACATAGCAAAAGTGCCCCCAATAATGGAGGCACCGCTACTATTTTTTAATTGGTCAGGTTAACAACTTGATTTAATTGTTTTAAAACGCCTTTAAATTTGTGGTTTTGTCTGCTATTTAGTTCCCGCAGTTTGGCATTTTCTTTTCTCAATTTACTGATCGTTTCCTGCTGTTCTTTTATTTTGCTATGAAGAGACCGAATTGTTTCTTCATGGCTTTCTTTAAAACTTTCCAAGCGTTTGTATTCGGTAAGCAGTTTAAGCATCCCTAATGCTGTTTCCTCTAATTGCTCGGTGACGGATATATCTTTAGGTGTCGTCTGTCCATCTTCCGGTTCTTCTTTGGGCTCATCTACCGGGTTGGTGAGCGTTTGCAAATATTTTGTGGGATTATCGGTGAATATTGCTTCCTTGATTGCGGTGATATTCGGTGCTTTTTGCAAAACGTCCAATGGAATATTCCCGGCCCGAACCAAACAGCTCGCGGTGCTCATACTGATATTGAATATATCTGCAATCTCTGTGACGGATTTTCCAGACTTTTTTAATTCCGCGGCTTTTTGCGCCCTTTCGATGTACCGAGTCAACCTTTGTTTTGGATAACCAGATTGTTTCTTCTTTTGCCTGGCTAGCCTACGCTTAATACTTTCAAACGGGTCTTTGGTGTAAATCGCGTCCAGGTAAGCTGAAAATGGCAACTCTGGATTGATTTGATTAGGCCGAAATGTATTAACTACCTTAATTGCCTTGTGTATCGTATCTGGGCAGTAACCAGCCGATCTTGCTATGTCTTTTTGTTTAACACCTTGATCGTACAATGCTTTGTAACGACAAGCATAAATATACGCCGTTAAAACATCGTGCACCGAAGGAGTAAACTCCATGAAATAACGATAAATTTCCTCTCGACTACATCCAAACGCTTTGGCAGCGGTTTCTAAACCGCTATTAACACTTGGACACTTGAAAAAAGCATCCCTGAATTTTGCTTCCTTTTGACCTTTAATAATTGACATATAAATTCTCCTTCCTACCCCTGGAAACCAGGGGCGTTTGATTTCCCCGGCTACCCGGAATAAAAAAGATTATTGAGAGGGTACGCGCGTACCCCTACCCTCTTATTTTTCTGGCTGATATAAAGGCATTCGTTTTGCGTTCAGGTTCTTCATTCACTGATGAAGCGGGTCTTGCCCTTTCATTACCCCACTGCCGCATGGCACTTATGGTTTCTGCCATGGTTACTGATAGTGGTGGTGTCTCCTGGGCAACGTCAATCAATAAATCGGTGGTTATGTCCTGGTTTTTGGCGAATGCCCGATATAGACCAGCTATTACGATCTGCTCTAACTCAGAACCAGTGTACCCTGCTGTCGCAACTGCCAGTTTATTGAGATCAAATTCTTCGAGATTCCGATTCTTGCGGGCCAAATGGATTGCAAATATTTCCTCCCTCTCGGATTGTCCTGGTAAATCCACGAAAAAATTGTCATCGAACCGACCCTTGCGCAGTAGTTCTGGTGGAAGAGCCGCTATATTATTAGCGGTGGCTACTACAAAAACTGGTTTCTGGCATTCCTGCATCCAAGTCAAAAATTGGCCGAAAATTCGAGATGAAACTCCTGAATCTCCACTACCTCCAACTCCTGCAAAAAATTTTTCCAGCTCATCAATGAAAAGTACACAGGGTGCCATGGCTTCAGCTTGAGATAATGCTTCCTTCATGCGTTTTTCGCTTTCACCCACGTATTTATCTAGTACGCTTTGCATGACCAGCAGCTGCATATTCCATTGCTTTGCGATGGTTTTAGCAATCAAAGATTTACCGGTTCCAGGTATGCCGAATACCAATATCCCTTTAGGGAAGGGCAGTCCAAATTCTCTGGCTTCAGACGAAAACGCCTTGCCACGTTCCCATAACCAGAGTTTTAACACATCCAGACCTCCCACTTTCGGCAGGTTTTCTGGTTCGTATAATTCCAGAATTCCTGATTTTTTGAGTGCTTGAGCCTTCTGTCGCTTAACCTCTTCAATGGTTTGTGGGGTTATGGAAAGATCGTTTTTTACTAACGCTAGCGAAACGATGTTTTCCGCTTCGTTTCTGGTTAAGCCTACTGCAGCATCAACTAACTGGTTCAATGGTTCCCCTGAAAACTCTCCCAGTGAGTTAACGATGGCTAGAATATCTTCCCGTTGTGGCAGGTCATAATCAATGGTGATCACTTCTTTTTCCAGTTCTTTTGAGATATCCCCTGAACATGAAACCAGTACCATCATGCTTCCCCGAGTCTTGATTATGTTAGCGGTTTCTCTTACTTTCTGAATTACGGCTGGGTTTTTAAGATTATTATTGAAATTCAGAAAGACGCATATGGTTTCTTCGGTTTCACCAAACACATCCAGCATTCCTAATGTGTTGGCAGGGTTTCCCAAACATTCTTTGTTTTTGTCGCATAAGCCGTTAAC
>Ga0334885_1003390_pt1 | contig 14904 bp, 11 predicted proteins | sample GraSluR1_MG_8_FD_207233 | JGI IMG/M metagenome (GOLD analysis project Ga0334885, IMG submission 207233) | Sludge microbial communities from methane-producing bioreactor in Wageningen University, Netherlands - Granular Sludge_31_05-R1 | ecosystem: Engineered > Bioreactor > Anaerobic >...
CTCGAACAGGAAGATGGAAGAGTATCTCGAAGACGTCCGCTTGAACAGACCAAAAGACATCTCGGAATTCCCAAAAAGGAACGACGACAACTGCCAATACTGCCAATTCAGGGAAATCTGCTCCTGACTCAGTATGAGCACAGGAGATCTGAATTGAGAACCCGAGTCCGCTGATTCGAGTTGATCCAGAAGGCTTGCTTATGAGTTGCAAAGACGCAAGAAGATTGCAGAGGATGACAATAGAAGGGAAAGGGGGAGATGCAGATTGATAATGTACATCGACATTCTTAACCACGAACGCGAAAATAAAGACGGCATTTTTGTTATAAACGTAGATGAAGTAGAATACGCGGCGTGCAGAGAAATACTGCTGGATAAAAAGATAAGTACCCGTTCCTACAAGTTCTCGAGAAACGTACTGGTGTTTGAGATAGACGATGAAGAAGACTGTATCTACGTGGCTCTAGACGAGGAGTACTCAAAGCTCGCGGCAAAATGTGAAAAGGTAATGTTCAAAGGACCGAAAAAGACAATAAACGTAAACATAAAAGAAGAAGATATGCTGATGAAGAAAGTGGTACTCGGACTTGGTAAAAATTAGTCCAGTCTTTTGAAGAACCAAAAAACCAGATTCTTCAGAAGAAGAACCTATAAAAAGAGCAAAAGGAAGCAATTAGTTCTTCAGGCGCCTGCAAAGGTATCTAATCGAGTGGAAGATGCTTCATTGAACTTCTGTACATAGTTATCTTTCCGATTCCTGAATTTCCTCATAGACAATCACAAGAGGACTTCCCTTTCTTCGGTGTCAATTACCAAGTGTCACAATACCTGTCTTTCGTTCGATGAACATTAGAACTCCACAATCATGACTTCAAAATCCCCTTTCGATTACATCGCAAACACCAAAAGCGTCATCTAAAGCCAATCAAAAAGCACGTTATTGAAGAGTGTAAGTATTTACCTTTAAAGGAGGTGGAGCATCTGAGCACGCAGAATGCGTTGGCTACCCTATTGTTCTCAAGAATAGATTCAGCGATAGCAGAAGGCGCCAGAACCATAGTCCTGAGAAATGCCGGTCCCGAATGCCTGACTGCGGTAGAAGATTCCAGTTACAGGACTATCGGGGAGGATGTGTCACTCAACTTTGACTGGTACTCTAGACTTGGAGATCTTGAGAGACTTATGGAACTCTCTCATGTTTTTGCAGAAGGTCTGGTAGTAATAACGGACTGGCTATATACTGCATTGCTGAAATTCGCACCCCTGTTTCAAAGCTACATGGGTAAGGCAATTTCAGTTAACTGCATGGAGAGGTTCGAAGCTCCGATAAGCAACCCGGCGTCCCTGAATGGCCTCAGGGAAGTCTTTGAATTCCACTCAGATCACTTGAAGATCAAGGACGTCCCATCTCTTGAAGAGATCTCGCTCTTCCAGAGAGCAAAGCTCGAAGAAATAAACACACTGGAAAGTCTGCTGAAGATTATTGACGGTAAGAGAACTAGAGCTATCTCCATCGGCGAGGACCTGGAAGCTGTGCTGGCCGAGCGCAATTACGTCTTTTACAAGGGTAGCGACCCGGAAGTTCTGCTAATAAACACATCGTCGGAGAAGCATTTGGATGAGTTAGACAAAATCATTTCTCTGGCAATGGCTGTCGGGAAGAATGTCAGTGCAGTCTATTTTACCGGTTATTGCCCGGGACCCGAAGTTAGAAATCTGGATCTCAAGGCCGAGTTGAAAAAGGAGTTCGGTTTTGATTCATTTAGAGATTACACAGTATATGGTAACGAAAAGACGTTCTCAATAAGCCAGGAAGAACTCATAAGTTATCTTATCGATCAGAACTACAGAAAGAAGTCTTCAGATCTGTTCTTCGTCGCCTCAACAGGTTCGGGAAAGTCTTTAATCTATCAGCTAGCAGCCAAGGTTCTAAAGAAGAGACTCGATAGGCTTACCGTAGTTATCACTCCTTTGAAGGCACTGATGGAGGATCAGGTCGAGATCCTCGAGGAGCGCTTCGGGCAGACCGGGGCCGCCTTCATAAACTCCGATCTGAGCCTGGACGAAAGAGCCGAACTCATAGATAGACTTCACAAGGGTGAAATCACGATCCTTTACGTGTCGCCCGAAACCTTTGTCGGCTGTTCGCTATCTAGCATCATTGGCGACAGAAGAATCGGTCTCATGGTCATAGATGAGGCCCATCTGGTGACAACATGGGGAAAGACTTTCCGGGTAGACTACGGCTATCTGGGAGAGGATCTGAAGGCTTTGAGAAAGAGGACGGACTTCCCTGTTATGGCGACTACGGCAACTGCAATTCGTGGAGGCGAGCTTGACACTGTGAACGAGATAAGTAATTTGCTCTATCTCAGGTCCCCAAAAACCTTCATGACGGACGTTCGTCGCGACAACATATCATTCAATATCACGGATTTTGAGCTGTCACAGAACGCAAAGGAAAGCAGAACGTCACAGAAGATTGCAGACACAGTCGATTCAACAATAGAGCTTGTGGAATCTGGTAAGAAGAGTATAGTCTACTGCCCGTTCGTCGGCCAGGCGGATAATATCTACACCGTTGTCAGTAGCGTTGCCGAATGCAGAAACAAAGTTGGAAGGTACACCGGACCGACTGGTGTTGAAGAACGCAGAAAGACACAAAGACTCTTTGGTAAGGGAATCTATCGAACAGTGATAGCCACAAAGGCATTTGGGATGGGCGTTGATATCCCCGATATTGACGAAGTATATCATCATAGTGTGCCATCGGTTATGGCAGATTACGTTCAGGAGATAGGAAGGGCGGGTAGAGATGGAAGACCATCTATTGCATCCACGCACTTCAATGTCAAAGATCTCTCAGACAGTCTGAAACTCTCTATGATCTCCGTGCCGGAGCAGTGGAAGATGAAACATATAATGGAGCATCTGGGGAATCTGGTTAGACAGAGCAAGAACGGCGAAATAGTCCTCTCGCTGGACGATATAAGGTATCTCCTGGTGACCGGGAAAGATAAGTACGCAGCCGACACAGTGAGAGACAAGGCGAGAGTTGCCGTCTTCCTTATCCAGAGAGATCTCATAAATAAGACCGGCAAGCAGGTCTTGATAAGATTGGGAGAGACTTATCAGTATTTGTATTTCATGGCAAACGAAGAAGACGCCGACAAACTCATCAAGGCGTATCCGGAAATATCAAAAGAATCAAATGGCTACTGCAGAAGGGGCTTCTACCGTGATGAACTGATCAGTTCTGCGGGAGGCATATACAAGATCGACATCTCCGCTCTCTGGGAGAGGCTTTACAGAGACCGGACACTCAAGAAACTCGTCTGGCAGTTCATGAACAATCCGAAATCGATTATCGGAAAACCAGTTATTCCGAAAACTGCGGTGGAGGTTCAGATAACTAAAGACAGCAATCAGCTAAAGCAACAGCTGAGCAGGTTCATATGCACTCTGTCCGATCTGGCGCTCAATTCCATGCGCAAAAGAAAAGAAGAGAAGGAATTCTTTGAAGATCTTATCGAAAGCATAAAGGCTACGGGAATCTTTCAAGGAGTATCGGATATCGATTTCAAGCTCAGGAATATCGTGAGAAATCACTTCACCTCCTACAACGGCGACAGATTTCAGACGAGCTTCTTCAAATGCCAGGGAGAACTGGCAAACTATGAATACACTGCACCTTATGATCCGTTGCTCACAAAAGAAAGATGGCTCAGAAAGCTGGACGAGCTCCTGGAAGAATGCGAGAATACTTTCTGTAAGCTTTATCTGAACGGAAACGACGAACACACGGTGACCATGACAGGACTGCTGAACATTATGGATATTCTCAATCTCGCTCATGTCAAATTCAGCGGTGGCGAAAGCTGTGCGATACATCTAAAGTGCACTGATAGAACGTTCGTGCTTAATTCATTCAAGAACTACTCCTGTGAGCTAACAAAGTCAATTCGCAGAAGAATTGAGAGAGAGGAGCAGATAATGAGGGATTTCTTCACCAAGAACCTTGATGACAGCCAGAGATGGGATTTCATTGAAAGATACTTTCTTGGTAAAATATCTTAACGGGGCGGAAATAGCCGCTCCGTTTCTTTCAGAAGAATGGAGGCTGACAGATGTCAGGAAAACTTGAACAAGAAGACAAATTCCTTCTTGATAGCCTAAGAGACAAGCAGGCGATCAAAGAATTCAAAGTAAAAGCGAAAGCTTACAAAAAAACCGGAATCATTCAATGGTATCTCAAACGCGACGAAGAAGAGGAAAGGATCAGGCTGGAGATTGTTTCGGAAAAGACCGGAGTGCGCCACGTATGGACACAGACTTATAAGGAGCGTTGCTCGAATTTGAAAGACAGAAACGAGCGCGAGTATTCACTCGATCCCACAGAAATAGATCTCAAGAATTTGGAAACACTTCCTTTTGTAGTCAAGATAAGGCATTATCTCGAACCCAAGAACGAAGGAATCAAAGAAGTTATACTTGATGAATTTCTCGAGAAATGGAAGTGTGACTGCGAATATCTTGCCGAAATAGAGTTGAGCAACGGGAAAGAAGACAGGGCTCTTATCTCTAAAGAGGTTTCCTCATGGGAATTTCTTAAGGATCTATCCCCACTCGATAAAGAAGAATCGAAGAAATTCGAGAACAAGAAACTTGCCAAAAATCACGAAGAGAACGGCGTATTCAAAACCATTCAGTATGTCGAGAATAGACTCAAGCCGGAGCAAGTCGTTGTTGCAATGCAGGGAAACTCTTTTTTTAACAATCTTCCCGACGAACTCAGCAACGAATATAAACATGAAGGATTCTCGAAAGAAAAGCAGTACCCCAATAGCAACGATCATGCAAAACCGAGTTGCGATCTGAATATAGTGCTCAAAAATCCGTGCTCTTACAATGATATCCGTTTCTTGGCTGCAGAGACAGATAGTCTCCAGCACATACTGAACACAGGATATTCAGTATCAAATGTTGAGTATATTGTATTCCCTGACAGCCCGAAAGGTTTTTCAAGAGGCAATGAACCGGCCATTTACGGGTTTCTTAAAGCGCTTACAGAAAACGCTTTCAGCGAGCTCGGGATCGTTGTCAACAAAAGATCAATGAATTACAAAGGAGATAACATAGAAAGCCTTTCGAGAGCGTTCACTGAGATCTGGACAATCCTTGACAAAATTCGGGAGGATTATCCGGAAAAGGAAATCCTTATTGATGTTACTGGTGGGCAGAAGTATCCCGGAATAATGGCTTCGCTTTATTGCATTTTCAATAACCTCCCATTCTTCTATATCTTTAGAGGAGAGATCAGTCTCGCAAAGTTTCCACCCGTTCCTGCTGGCTGGGATTTCGGAGCGATCGATGAAGCTCTGGCTGCATTCAACTCACTACTGAGGAGGTCTAACAGTAATTACTCAGATAACTATTTAACTTACTCCGAGTATGGTATTCTTCCCGAATCTTTCAGAAATCTTTACTCCGTAAGCGGATCAGAGAATCATTTTACCAGTGCACTTCCCTTGAATGTCATTGAAGGAAAGTATAGAAAAGCTAGAGGCCTTCCCTTCGGTTATGGCGAAGAGTTCTTGCGTTTGATCGATAACAGTGAATGTGCGGAAGCCTACAAAGGATACCTCCGGGAAATGATTCGAAAAGTCTGGTCTCTGCAGTGGATAGGCGATCAGATACCCGAGACCGTTGAGCATTCTCAGCGCCATAGCAAAAGGCTTATGGAGTTCACTGTCAATCTTATAAACACCATTGGTGAAGAGAACTTCCTCAATGGTGTACCAAAGCGTTTGAAAAATGAGTTCTATTTTGTGCTTGCCATAGCGATGAACGTTCATGACCTCGGACACACTAAACTCAGCTATGAACTGGCAGACGGCCGCATATTGCCGCTTGACAGTCTTCCCTGCGTAGTGAGAGATCTCCACCATGAGCTTTCATACCAGATGCTGGAAGATGATGATAGGTTCAAGCTCTTCGGTAAAAAGCCAGACCCATTTGAAGAAGAAACTTGGGAGAAGATCAAGACTGCCGTGAAACTGGTAACCAGATACCACAGAGAATATATGCCCATTAGTGACAAACCTAGCAAGTTGAAGGAGATAGTGAAGATCCTTTCGCTAGAACCGGAACCTCTCGAAGAAGTCGTCGCAGCTCGCTTCGAAGAGGAAGACTGGAGAGAGCTGACGATAATGGCTTCTAGATGGCTGAAGTTTATTGACGGAACTGATGTTCAGTCAGACAGAACCGTCGAACCAAACTACTTCAAGACACGAGTCTTGAGAACAATTACCGAAATCGAAGCTCTAGGCATGGAGCTAGAAAGTAATATCGAACTCTCAACATCTATCAAGAGAGAAGTATCCGATCTTGTAAAGAATGTAGGCGATCTAAAAGCATCATTCGAAGACTCCGGAAACAATGCAAGGAAAAGAGAGCTAGCTGAAGCAATCAAGAACAAGGCAGAAGCTCTCGAGAAGGCTAGTGTTTATCCAATGATCCAGAAGAGAATTGATGAATGCAAGGGTACGATCACAATGCCAAACTGGTTGAAGCTCCTTTCAAAGCTCTCTTTCAAGGCTCTCCAGTTCACGCATTTCGAGAAACACAACATGGTTAATTATGTCTACCCGAGGTTTTTCATGGAAGAGAGCCTGTTTGGAAACACCGATCGTACTCTTCGCTTGAGTATCAATATTCAGAATGACAACGAAGATGATATGAATTCGATTCTGAAGATCATAAAAAAAGTCAAAGAGGACATTATAGAGGAATTCAAACACTCCGGCCTGAACCAATTCGCAATAAAAACCTTAAAAATGGAGGTAACACCCTTGAATGAAAAGATACTCGTTACCCCTCTCGGCACATCCCCGGGAGTACTTTACACACTTATCAAAAGGCTGAATCCCGACAGAGTGGTAGCCATAACCTCGAAAGAAGGCGAAATAAATCTTCCGGAAATATGCAAAAGAGCAGGCTTCGACCAGAATAAGATCAAAGCTTACCTTTTCGATGATCCATATACTGGCTTTGAAAAGGTCTCTGATGTTATTAAGGAAATGATCTCGGACTTCACAATCGACATCGGCTCAAGAATAACCGTAAACCTTGCTGGTGGTACATCCTTCTTGCAGTATGTAACCGGAGAGTTCAGCAAAATCCTCGAATCAAAGCTGCTCGACGTAACGAAGGTCTTTGCAGTTGACAGAAGAGGAAAAGACGCTCAGAACAAAGAGCCCTACGTCGTTGGCGAAGTCGTTGAACTGCCCGGTGAAGACTCATGGGAAAGATAAGAAGAATCATCACAAACGTCGGAGCGACTATCTGGCAGAGAATGGTGAGAGAGCTTGAAAATTCAGTCGGAGAGCTCACAGGCAACAACATTCTAAATTGCATCAGAAAGATGACCATAGATCAACAGAAGAAGATATCCCCGGAAATCAACGGGCTGGAGACTTTCGGGATAAGCAAAGACGATCTCCTCATATTCATCGCAACGAATACCGAAGTATCTAAAGCTTGCATGGAAGCTCTCACAGAATTCTACAGATCCAGGGGAATCAGCGTCGTGACCAGAGTCGTTGACGGTCTAACTGACGATTCGAGCAAAGCCTTCAAGAAGGGAATCGCAGAGTATGTAGATCTTATTATAAGTCTCTTCGATAAAGGCGAGCAGTGGACATATGATAATTGCTTCAACGCCACTTCCGGGTACAGATCACTGATACCATACACGACTATAATTGCGGCCGTCTTCGATTCAAGAGTATTCTACCTCTATGAGAACTCGCCATTCTTACTTGATCTGCCACCCTTCCCGATTAACTTTGACTTCGGGATAATGGAAAAACATTCTGCTTTCTTCGAAAAGGTCGAGAATGATTGCGTTTCCACCAGAGAGGCAATTGAGGAGTTTGGATATGAACTTTTCACAGAAATCGTCCCGCAGGTGCTTCTCGAAGAAGATGGTCTCGTCTATCTATCAAACTTTGGAAAAATACTCTGGGGGAGGTACACTGTCTCGAATCCCGAAATCTATCTCAGCGATTCGGCTCAGAAAGTAATAAACAGAGATCCCATTTATCTCGACTATGTAAAAAAGATGCTCAGGGGAGAGGCCGAAGCTGAGCATCAACTCCATGAGTATGTTGGCGATGCCCGGTGCTACAAGTTTGCTGCTAAGGGAGTCAGAATATTCTACATAAGGGAAGGCAACGAACCCTTCAAAATAGCCACTATACTGACCAATCACAACGAATACGAAAGATACATCAGGAACAAGCAATCAGAGGCTGACTTTGATTATACAAAGACAAGAGTAAATCTATAGCCCCAGGCTTCTCCACCGGAAACGACGAAGGCATATCAGCAGGCAAACGCTGATATGCCTTTTTTCGCTCAGGAGTCATCTTGTATAATGCTTAGGCTAAAAAAGCTTTCCGTATTCATAGTCTTTGTCCGGACGAATTTTTTCCTTGGATTGCCTTCAAAAAAGCCTGGCACTAGCCTTTTGGAAATAAAGGGCTCTTCACATGCGGTGGTAATCGTAATTCATGCAACTGCTCCTCCGCTCTTGATCTTAGATTTCCTCTGCGAGAGGGGTGGCAGCAAGCTCCTGCCGACGGGGTGTGTTGTTCTTAAAATCGGTGGAGAGTGGAACGTCGAGAGTTTCGAGAAAGAACATTGTCGAGATTTCGCTGCGCTCACGAGAAGACGACACCTCTCTTCTTCTCGCGAAAATGGGGACTGAAGGGCTCCCAGCATCAGTACCCGATTTTTTCGTGTCTCTACCTCTCTCTTAATCTCGTGCTCCAGATGCTCTTATCGCTCTTAAGAACCGTCGTGGCAGTCAGGGAAGCAAAAACCATTAACACCTTAACAAATCACCACTTCATCCTTCTCTTGTACCCCTGTTTTTACCACATTTCATACACTCGACCAAACATTTCACAGTTTCTTTATTAGGCTCATAAGAAAAGCCTTTCAGACCATAGTACGTTATGCTTATTGTCGCATCGCTTTGCGTTTCTTCGATTTGGGTTAACTCCATTTTGCGGACTGTTCTTATCTTATTATTCATTTCGCGAGCTGTGCCTCTACTGTATTGACATAGCTCGCTTAATATTTTGTTCATTTTCTTTTGTCGGAGCGATTGTATACCTTCTTCGTCTATATGACCTATTATCATTGCTTCTTAACCTTGTTTTGAAAGACTCCAGATCAGTTAACAGAGACCCGACAGAGAAAAGGTCGAATGAATTATAGAAAACCAGGCTTCAAAGGTCAAGAGTAGACCCGAAGTAAAGTATCCCAGAAACCCAAGACACCCTTATCCTTACTCTGAATGTCTTCCTAACAAAGGAACTCGATAGATTTGACTTCCCCTCCCCCAATCCTGTATAATTTCTGTAATAAAAGCTCCGAGTTGCGTGAGAACCATAGTGGTATGGAAACTCCCAAACGCTCGCGTAGATTATGGAGAATTCGAAGTTGCGTGAGAACCATAGTGGTATGGAAACGAGGTTTACAGGTCCGACTTTCAAAGAGTCGAGATATGTTGCGTGAGAACCATAGTGGTATGGAAACGAAGCGAACTTCTGGCGCAAAAAACGGGAACTCTTGGTTGCGTGAGAACCATAGTGGTATGGAAACACCAACACGGACAATGTTCGCCCATGCTGATAGTTGCGTGAGAACCATAGTGGTATGGAAACGTCTAGCACAGAATCGATGTCGAACTCTATCAGGTTGCGTGAGAACCATAGTGGTATGGAAACAGAGCGTGACTGCCCACCTTCCGTAATCGTCCCCGGTTGCGTGAGAACCATAGTGGTATGGAAACTTGTTTTATGGAACTGATTGCTTCCGACTGCCAGCGTTGCGTGAGAACCATAGTGGTATGGAAACCCGCCGAGTGCCTTGATAGCGGCTGACGCCGCTTCAGGTTGCGTGAGAACCATAGTGGTATGGAAACACCCTTTCTTGCAGACGGGCGATAACCTTTTCTCGTTGCGTGAGAACCATAGTGGTATGGAAACGTCGAGAGATACCCGAGGGAACGATAGACCTCAAACGTTGCGTGAGAACCATAGTGGTATGGAAACACACTTTCAGAGAGAACTCTCACGGCATCATAAGCGTTGCGTGAGAACCATAGTGGTATGGAAACACTATATGCCCGGCCGGGAGAGTGAGTTGAATAGAGTCGAGTGGAAAGCGGTGGGGTATGGAAACACTATATGCCCGGCCGGGGGAATCTCTCACAGAAGGTTGCGTGAGAACCATAGTGGTATGGAAACAAATGTTTTCTCGTATTACTTTTGCCTGCTGATACTGTTGCGTGAGAACCATAGTGGTATGGAAACATAGCGGCATTAGGGCAGGCAAGTATCGCAGCTACACGTTGCGTGAGAACCATAGTGGTATGGAAACTATAGTGGCTTCTTTTGTTTCCAGCGTCCAGCGGTCCCGTTGCGTGAGAACCATAGTGGTATGGAAACTCAACAGTGACAAATGAGTCTTTTCTGAAGTATGAAGTTGCGTGAGAACCATAGTGGTATGGAAACTGAATACAGGCTCCTACTCGACCAGTCGGGATTGAGTTGCGTGAGAACCATAGTGGTATGGAAACCTTCCGGGAAGGCAGCAGGAAAGACCAACTTTCCGTTGCGTGAGAACCATAGTGGTATGGAAACTAGTTATATCTATAATGCTGTCTCCGACTATCCGTTGCGTGAGAACCATAGTGGTATGGAAACTCAACAGTGACAAATGAGTCTTTTCTGAAGTATGAAGTTGCGTGAGAACCATAGTGGTATGGAAACGAAGTATGAAGCATCCATAAGAAGGAACATCAAGAAGTTGCGTGAGAACCATAGTGGTATGGAAACCAGGTTCAAGTTGGACAGGGAATAACAGGAAAGGCGGGTTGCGTGAGAACCATAGTGGTATGGAAACGATAGTATATAGCCGCCACAGAAGCACCCAGGAGCGGTTGCGTGAGAACCATAGTGGTATGGAAACTTTATACCAGGATTAGGACTAAGCACTATAGAATTAGTTGCGTGAGAACCATAGTGGTATGGAAACGGTTTGGTGGTACTGAACTCCACCCATGACTCCGGTTGCGTGAGAACCATAGTGGTATGGAAACTAAGGGACATCAACACAACCTTCCATTGCGGAATCGTTGCGTGAGAACCATAGTGGTATGGAAACTTACATAACTCGATAGAATGGATGTCCTTTTCCGTTGCGTGAGAACCATAGTGGTATGGAAACACACTTCGAGAGAAAGGCTTCAAGGCCGTTACCAAGTTGCGTGAGAACCATAGTGGTATGGAAACTCGAACTCTGTTTTCATTTCTTTCAGTAAAGCTAGAGTTGCGTGAGAACCATAGTGGTATGGAAACAAAGAATTAAAATCAACACCAATAAGTTTTAATTCGTTGCGTGAGAACCATAGTGGTATGGAAACGAGAGTCCAATCATATGCTCAAGTGGGAGCAAGCCGGTTGCGTGAGAACCATAGTGGTATGTTAGGAACCGTTGAGAGTGGAGCGTGGAGAGTTGAGAGGGATCGAGAGTTCGCTTCGCTCACGAGAGGAACAAAGAGCAAAAGACCTTCACTCTCTTCCAATCTCTGGTCTCTGATCTTCGCCAAGAACGTGGATGCGAAGCGTCGGAACCAAGAACAAAGCCCCTAGCTCTGGAACGCTCTCCTGCTCTTTCGAAGGACGGGTTCACGATCTTGGACGAAGTACGAAGGACGGCTCTTCTGCGTGAGAACCATAGTGGTATGGAAACTTCATCTTTCGATTCGAGTTCTATCTCGGCTGTTAGTTGCGTGAGAACCATAGTGGTATGGAAACGGTCCGAAGACCACACCGTGTTTTTCGTTCCATACCGTTGCGTGAGAACCATAGTGGTATGTTAGGAACCGTAGTGAGTGGTGAATAGTGGGTAGTGGGTGGCGAAGATCCGCCAGTCGCCTTCGGCGGCCAGTATCGCTTCGCGATGCCAGTACGACTGCGTCGCGCCAGTTCCGCTTCGCGGGCCGTAAGAGCCGAGAAAGAACGAGAGTTCGCTTCGCTCACGAGAGGAGAAAAGGAGCAAAAGTTTTTTTCGCTCTTCTGACCTCTGATCTTCGCCAAGAACGTGGATGCGAAGCGTCGGAACCAAGAACAAAGCCCCTAGCTCTGGAACGCTCTCCTGCTCTTTCGAAGGACGGGTCCATGATCTGGGACGGTGAACGCTGGACGGCTCTTCTGCGTGAGAACCATAGTGGTATGGGTGAAGATCCGCCAGTCGCCTTCGGCGGCCAGTATCGCTTCGCGATGCCAGTACGACTGCGTGGCGCCAGTTCCGCTTCGCGGGCAGTAAGAGCCGTTGTGGGTTGTGCGTTGCGGGTTGTCGGTAAGAACCGCTAAGAACGTGGACGCGAAGCGTCGGAACCAAGAACAAAGCTCCTAGCTCTGGAACGCTCTTCTGCTCTTTCGAAGGACGGGTTCACGATCTTGGACGGAGGACGGGTTTTCGCTCTTCCGCTCTTTCGAAGGACGGCTCTTTGCTTTTCCCTCTTTTCATTATCTTATTTCAGGTTTTCCGTCCCCTTACTACGCTCTCAACAACCGGATCAAAGAGCTTATATGTCTTGCCATCTTCACCAATCTCGACTTCCACGTAACTGAGCTCGATCAACCTGCTAAGAATCCTGCTAAATGAAGTATCCGTAAGGTTGTTCTTCTCTATGATTTCGGTCGCCGTTTTGATCTCTTTCCAGCCCTTTGAACCAAAGGCCATAGCCTTCAGAACCGAAATGTATCTGCTACTATTGCGCTTCAAGTTTGAGAGCTCGTCGTTCACTATAATCTCGGCCTTTTCCAACGTAAGAGCAATCGATCTTTTGTCAACTCTTCCGGCATCGATACACACCCTGCCGAAAAAGACCAGCCATCCGACTATCCCGTCCAGAGTATTGACGGCTTCACGGATAATATCTTCTGAAGCCTCCATCTCAACTTCCTCAAAACCAATCCTAATAAATTCCTCGCTTTCCTTCCTCGCGAATCTTGAAAGGTATAGCTTCTTCACGTATCTTCCGTAAAGAGGCGAGGAAGAGTCATCGAGCCCTATGAACTCTTCGAGCAATCCAACTTCAGAACCCGTAAGAATTATCCGTAAACCGCTGAGGTTTTCATAGATATACGAGAAGAACTCATTGAAATCAAGACCACCATTTCTTTTGAAGTGCCTGAGAAGCTGTGCTTCATCGAATACTAGATACAGCATCTTGTCTTCTTTCAAAGCCCATTTGTCTAGTGCGTTGAGTGATTCAACCAGAAATGATTCGCTTCTTTTGTTGTCGAGCTCCAGTTCCACTCCAAACAAGCTGAGCCCTCTAACCCGTTTTAAAGTTTCCAGGATGCCGCGAGAGGGTCGTCATCCCGTAGTGATCTTATACGGGATCTCGTTCCGGCTATTTCTGAGGAGAAAAGACCGAGATCCTGACTAAGAGTACGTCAGGATGACGCGAGAGGGTTGTCATCCCGTAGTGATCTTATACGGGATCTCGTTCCGGCTATTTCTGAGGAGAAAAGACCGAGATCCTGACTAAGAGTACGTCAGGATGACGCGAGAGAGCCGTCATTCCGTAGTGATTTTATACGGGAACTCGCTCCGGCTATTTCTGAGGAGAAAAGACCGAGATCCTGACTAAGAGCACGTCAGGATGACGCGAGAGAGTCGTCATCCCGTAGTGATTTTATACGGGAACTCGTTCCGGCTATTTCTGAGGATAAAAGACCGAGATCCTTACTAAGAGCACGTCAGGATGACGCGAGAGGGTTGTCATCCCGTAGTGATTTTATACGGAACCTCGCTCCGGCTATTTCTGAGGATAAAAGACCGAGATCCTTACTAAGAGTACGTCAGGATGACGCGAGAGGGTCGTCATCCCGTAGTGATCTTATACGGAACCTCGCTCCGGCTATTTTTGAGGAGAAAAGACCGAGATCCTGACTAAGAGTACGTCAGGATGACGCGAGAGAGCCGTCATTCCGTAGTGATCTTATACGGAATCTCGTTCTTACCAGGCCCCAAACCCCAAACCCTTTCCCTGTTCTTTGCCATTCACTAACCACCGCTCTTCTCTCTCAAACGATGTTTAATCCCGATAGAATTTGTGATAATATATTTATGAACACTGTTTGTACTAGATCCCTCCTGCTTCATCCAGTACCAACCCGGCCGGGCAGTTCGCTGTCCGGCTTTTTCGTAACATATGTTACTGAACTCCATAGCGTGAGGGATTATCATCATTAGTACCAGGAGTAGGAGGGACGAGTATGAGCGAGTTGTTTAACAAAGAGACGTTTCTGAAGAACCTTATAAAGAGGGTGCATGAGAACCCGGACAGTATCGAACTGGTGAAAGAGGAATTCATGAGTGTTGTAAGGGATCTCACGCCGCTAGATATAGCGAAAGTCGAACAGGAGCTCGTGGATGAGGGAATGCCGGCTGAAAGCATTCAGCTGATGTGCAATATCCACCTCGATGTCTTCAAAGACTCTCTAAGCGAGGAGGAGATAGATGTTGAGCCCTGGCATCCCCTTCATATTCTCAGCGAAGAGCACAGAGATATTTTGAACCGAGCAAAGGAGTTCCGCGACAGAGCGGGCTCTATGAGAGGGCAGGAGACGAAGGCCGAAGACGACGAAGCTCCTGGCGAGTGGCTCTCTTATCTCGAGAGTGTCGAAAAGTACTTTCTAAAGGAAGAGAACGTCCTCTTCCCTTATCTCGAGAGGCACGGGCTTGTTCAGCCACCCGCGATCATGTGGAAGGAGCACGATGAAGTCCGCGGACTCAGAAAGAGGCTGCGGGAGT
>Ga0334885_1003393_pt1 | contig 14896 bp, 28 predicted proteins | sample GraSluR1_MG_8_FD_207233 | JGI IMG/M metagenome (GOLD analysis project Ga0334885, IMG submission 207233) | Sludge microbial communities from methane-producing bioreactor in Wageningen University, Netherlands - Granular Sludge_31_05-R1 | ecosystem: Engineered > Bioreactor > Anaerobic >...
ATATTTCACCAATTCATCGAAGTTTTTGCGATGAACTAAAATTGGCGAAGGCAGGAACGTATTCATTTCTTCTCCCTCTCCTTTTCGATCTCTGCCAAACGCTTCTCGATATCTTCCATCTTCTCCAGACCGAACGCCTCCATCCAGGTCTTCATCAGGCCCGCGACCTGGTTCGGCGCGTCAACCGCCGTTCCCTCCTGAAACATCGTGGCAATCAGGGTCTCGCAGACCTTCCGGATATCCTCAGGCGACTTCAACGATACGTCAGGAGCCTTGCCGTCTTTGGGCCGATACCGTTCAACGTTGCGCTTATCAGCCCATCTGCTTGGAGCGCGGTTATAAAGCCAGACCTGTTGAGCCGTCACATTGCCCTTAAGTGCAGAATTCAGAAGCGAAGATTCCACAAGCTCATTAAGATCAGTCTCAGCTTCAATTACAGCAGCTTGAAATTCTGAATTTTGATCATAGTGCCGCCTGAATGTTTGGCGCGTTATCCCCGCTTTATCACAAGACTTAGATCTTCCGTGCCCTTTTCGCAAGGCTTCAAGAAACACCTCCTGGCGGGCAGCATCGAATTTTTTATTTCGTGTATTAGCCATTTAGATCATTGCCCCCGTCTTCTGGAAAAGTCGCGTCGATTTCTCCGAAGTCGCTTTTGATTTTTTTAACGTCGCCTTTATAGAATACTAGAACGTTTTGGTGGGTCTTCCCGAGCTTCCGATAACCTGTGAACTGCTTCCGCACCCGGATAGGTAACGATCCGACAGCCGTGACCAGAACCGCCTCGTTATAAAGCGTCGCCCCGGCTTCCTGGAAAGCGGTTATCGTATCGCTCACAAAGTTCCGGTAGAACCCTTTTTTATCCCGGATATCGCCCACGACAAAGCAGGCGAACCTATCGGACTTCAGCATATCCACGGACGCCGCTATTATCTCTCGATACGATTTAATAAATTCGTCATAATCTAAAGTGGACAAGTCGCGAGGATCGTCCGAGTATCGCTCTAGGTCGGCGTAAGGAGGGCAGCTAAAGATAAGATCGTACTCTCCCGGAGAGAGGCTGGAAACGTCGCGGCTATCCCCCTCGATCCACCGGGGCATGTGACCCTCGAAATCTATGGTGTCGCCCTGTTCCCGGTTAGCTTCGATCTGTTCCGGCCTCAGATCTATCCCGGTATAATCATGTCCCAGGAGAGCGGCCACTATCCCCCGGACGGAGCCCCCGGCGAAGGGGTCCAGGATGGCTCCGCCGGACGGGCAGAACCACCTATAAACCAGCTCACAAAGGACGGGATCAAAGATCGACGTGCCGCTTTGGGATGCCGTGCCCCCCTCAGGCCCGTCATCATAACCATGGATCGTCGTTTCCGACGATCCAAGACACCCGGAAACGGATTTCTTCTTGCCAAACTTCCCGTTCTCGCCTTTCATCGGCTTTCCTGTGCCGTCTCCCCGCTCCTGGTGGGAGTAGTCGCACGCGGGCCGAAGACTCCCACCAGGAGCGGCGTTCTTGTAATGGCGTCTGGCTTGCTCGGTATCTTCGAGCAAGCCATTCTTATATTGCTTCGACCCATCGAAGCCAATTTCACCGCCTTGCCGTTTTATCGTGGCGGCGTCGGAATAGATATGAACGCCGACGCCGCCACGACCTATTTCGCTCTTGATCCCTTTGGCGATCCAGGCCTTTTTTCGCTCTTGCCAATACCCTTGTCGTGCATCCAGGACCGAGAACGGTGGAACGATGAAGTCTTCAGATAGCGTCCTGTGCTCAATCTCTGGCGCGACTACCGCTTCCAACGATTCATTTATGAAATCGTCTAAATTATATCCGGTCAGCTCTTCGTCGATTGATTCAATTGACTTTAATATATCTTCGATTATTCCTAAATCTGGTTCAGCGAACTCCTGAAGCCTATTATCAGCAATTACGTCTTGCCACTCCTCGGCCTCAGTTGCATAGTCTTGATAATCCACCGGGGCCTCCTTAACTCCCATCCGTTCAGCGAAGAGAAGGCGACCGTGACCTTTAGTGATGAATCCCGACCGCTTCGAGACTACGATGGGCCATCTCCAGCCATGCGCCTTGATGATCCTCGCGCCTAAATCAATCTGGTTCTCAGGATGGTGGTTTGGGTTCTTAGGATTCGGGATCAGCTTAACGATATCCACGATCTCGTCATGAGAACACCAGACCGGTATACCGTCTGCAACAGCTTTGGGCTTCATGTTACCTTCCTTTTATAAGGGGATGATTAGTATACGTTTCGCCTTCGTTTCGCTTTTATCCGTTACTAAATTAATTCCGATATTATAAATACCCATCGGATTCCACCCACCTCGCGGCATCCTTCTCCACCAGAATGCGGGCTTGCTTGAAGCTCAGTCCGGGATTCACCGAGAGCATGTCACCTCGCCGAAGCCGCCAGGTCTTCCCATCGAGCCCGACGAATGCCGGGATGTCCACCAGAACGGAGAGGAGGATCATGGGTCGCCTCCTACGTAGTCCATAGCTGATTTTTTCGCGTCCCAAAGCCAGTTAGGTATCTCGATCTTATCAGCATCGTATTTGATCTGACTTTTGGGGAGCCAGTAGCCTATCTTTTTAGCATCCATTCCATCAACGGAATGAACCACCTCCAAGAGCACGGCTTTCTCGGTCTCTCGTCCGATTCTATGTAGCGTCGATACTTGGATACCCTCCAGATTGATTGATGCCTTCGCTTTCAGTTGGAATATCACCATCTCTCATCACCTCGATCTACTCGGAGGGCTCCAGAATCCTCCTCTGCCCTCGGTCCATCCTCTCCGATCCAGCATTTCGCATACATCCTTCTCTGGGATGTGGTACTCTTCCGCCAGGTTGGCGGGTTTCGCGATCTCTTCTTTCCGTTCCAGCTCGGATAGAAGCTGGATCAATTGAGACGGGATTTGGGTCTCTACTACAGCTAGAGGCTTTTCTACTACACCTCTTACTACACTTTCCGGAAGACAAACCGACACGCGGCGGTCTCTTACTACAGCTACTACACTTACTACGGGGTTTTCGCAAAACTTTTCCCAGGACATTTCTTGAGGGTTTTTACAAGACGAAATATATAAAAACATTTTACATATTTCTCCAACGATCTCCTCCATAGACAAAATTCCCAGTTTTGCTGTAGTAGCCGTAGTAGCCGTAGTAATGTACTCACTGATATCTATTTCTATCTTATCTCTCTGTAGTAATAGTGTAGTAGGTGTAGTAGATGTGGAGTAAGATAGTAGGTGATCAGCATGAACAGCAGCAGCCGACTTCTTAAGCCAAATACCAGGATAGTATCTATACCTAGTAACCTTTCCGCCTTCGCTTTTTGATGTGCTTACGGACTTAACATCAAAAACTTTTGCTATGTAGCCTCCGAGTTCCTGAGACACGTTCTTATCTTCGTCAGAAATGGGAACGTTAAACCGCGCGCAGAAGTCACGGTATTCAGAGACCACCGTGGGCATATCTAACCTATCAGTGCCTTCACCCTTCAACGATCTCCATTCATCGTCGTCATAATCCACTGCTGAAATGCAATGTTCAACGAAGTATTTTTTGGGGTATCTCTGAATTTCGTACTCGGCTTCGCTTTCGGATATGGACTTGTACCGATATATTCGCCGGGATTCGATCAAGTAAGGCGCACGGGCCATGACTATGCTTGCGATCCCGCTCAGCGCCCCTGGAGACGTGATCTTTTCTTTCATGTGGGGGTCCATCGGTCTTTCGCTTGGGCCGTAACCAAACTGATAAGGGAAGTCCATCTTGATGGTTCGGCGGCGTCGCCCAAAACTATCATCTCCATAATCGAAAGCCTGGTTAGCATCCAGTACGGTTAGAAGGTGGGGCCTGCCTTTTTTTCGGCCACCAAACTTAACATCAGAATCTAAAAATTCTCCAGTTGCTATCTTTTTAATAGCGTTGGTGGCCCCCTTCACGCCTTCGACCTCGGAGACGATCAAGAGGTCCACATCCAAGAGGGTTCCAGGACCGAATCGCGACGCTTTCAACTCATCCAAAGTCATCCCCGAAACTCGGTCAGGACCGACGAATGCAGCCATCATATCCTCGAAGTTGCCTTTCCCGTTGGAACCTCCGCCGAAGAGAAGGCACCACGAATTGAACGGCACCCTCAGAACCATCGAGGTCATGATGTCTATAGCCTGGAGAACGTCGCGCGGGTCTCGAAGTGTAGAGCACAATTGCCATAGAACCCGTTTCCAGTCGCCCCCAGAAGGATCATAATGAGCGCAATATTTAAATGTAAAATAATCGTCGGGCCTGTAGCTTCTCAGTTGGCCCGTTCTGAGATCAACCACCCCGTTCTGGAGAGGCATCAAAAACGGATCAGGTACTAAAGACACCGGATGCCGTTTCAGTGCCGCCAGAACACCGTTCAACACCTCGTTTATTTGGCGGGTTTGTGCATAGTCCCCGCAAGTGTCTCGAAGTTTTACGGATATCAGAGAATCGGCGTCTAGCTTATATATCTCGCCGTCGAATCGATAGATGTCTTTATCCTGGCGGCTGAATCCCGTTGCGCACATAGGTATTTTTCCGAGAACTGCATCGATGGCTTTAGTTGGGCTGAAGTGGTAAACCATCGTCTTATCGTAATACCCAAAATCATCTCTTGTGAACGATAATAATTCATCCGATGTTGACTTTGACTCTTCAACTTGAGGCGGTGCTGGATCTGTTGGCCGGTCGTCTGGGATGATCCCCTTCGACTTCGCATAGTCCAAGACTTCGATAAACTTTGAGCCGGATATCGCCCCAGATTTGGCCTCATCGCAGTGGACGATGCCCGCTTCTACCGCCAGCCACAAGGCAGGCCCGCCGCCTGTCTCGCACCTTCCACACCACCAAGAATTTTTCGATGGATTGATGACCAGGTTGTGGCCCGTCTCAGATCCATGAACTGGATGCGGTCCTAATAGCTGATCACCGGACTTCTCGAATCCAGTGGTGTTGATCACATCTAAAATCGACACACCCGAAAACGGATCATCGGATCTCGCCGTTTTTGATTTGGCCTTCTTGGATTCGGTTTCGATCTCTTCCAGCCGTTCCCGCCCGCTCTTTTTCTGAATGAACGGCGACAACAAATCAAGTAACGTGCTGGAGGGGATGACTGCGATAGGCACGTCGTTTGTGATATCGTAAGTGTTCCCCGATGGATGAATGCATCCCGGCCCCACTACCTGAGCACCGCCCGCCTGAAGTTCTCCTATATGGGTTCCGTCGGCTGCCTTCAGAACGATCTTATCTTTAATATCTGGTGACGTGAAATATAAATGATATCCACCGCCCCCAGTTCTCACTCGAAACGTATTAGGAAACTTTTTATAATCCACTTTGGATTTAAACCGCTCCACCTCGTCAACGTCCAGAACGACTATCCCGTTTATGCCGCTGATAACTCCATAGTTCCCGCCGCTTTCAAGATGGGAATTAAATTTCTTGTCTCCTATACTGTACGGCGTTGATTGCCATGAAGGTTCAAAGGGCCGCTTGTCTTTTGGCCGGATGAGACAGAACCCGCATGCATCTAATTGTGTTGGGAGTTGGATCATGTTCCCACTCTACTTAAGCGGGATGCAATTCGAAATCTCAATCGATGGACTTAGTTCTCCACTTTCGCCGATCCATATTTCTTCTGACCTGTTTGTGAAACACCATCCGGGTTCATCTGATGGACTAGATCGTGATCCTTCACAAGTGATATCCACCATATCACCCATGACCATTGATTGAACGGCAACCAGCAAAATACCACATGGGATTAGCATTGCGTTATATCCTTTAGGCGCATTCCCGTGTGTTGTTTTTATGCGGTGATTTGTTTTTATATCTCTCATCCCTTCTTGGCATCTATCACAGTCCTTCATTGTGCAATCTTTAGGACAATTGTGAGTAAGAGATGTTTCCGCCTCGAAATGTATGGCGTCTGTTTCGACAGTGCACCGCGCAATAGTGTCATTTCCATGAATTGTGATTATGGCATTCAGGCACCGCACCAAATCATCCTTATGCACTGTCACATCGATAGTATATTCTTCGCGATTCGGAGTCATGAACGTTCCTCCCTCCCATATTCACGTGCTTCCAGTCTTAGCCTCTTCGGCTATCAGGTTCTCTGCTGCCACTTGAAAGAAATGGCTTCGGTTGCGGTACTTCGATGTTGAATCGACGATATCATCTATCTCTTTTAGAATGATCTCGTCAAGGCTGATATTCGCGTTTGCCATAAAATGCTATTAGGTAGCATAATATAAAAAGGTATCCCCTCTCTCGTCTCAGTTGTGAAGGGACACGGCCCACTGCCTTTGCGATCAGCTTCTCTTTCCCTGACATACAGATCACTCGCAAACCCGTTCATCAATCGCAGACTGATAGAAGTACTTCGCAGCTGGAATGGCTAACTCGGTCTCCACCGTAGCAATTGTTAATATCGGACTTATATGTAGTAAAGCCCCTCTTTTAAGATTTAGGCCACAAATAAATCCTTTTATCTCCTTCAATGCGACACACGAAAATCCTTTGCGGGATGTCAAAAGCAGATCATATTTAACGGTAACATATTTGGGTCGTTTTCCTGCAATCGATATAGCCACAAATGGTTTACCATTATCTCCGCACCATTGCCAATACTGATTCGAAATATCATAATTCGGATGACGTATTATGACGTAACCGTCTTTAATAGCATCATCTAATGAATCGGTTTCATACAATGTGGTCATTCCTCTCCCTCCCTCGTCTCCCTCACGCGAAGTCTAGCGGCTCGCCTTCGCAAGCACAAGCGCACTTCTTTTCTGCTATATCCAGGACGCGGGTTAAGCAATCTCCGATCGAATCGCTGGCGTCTCCGAACTTTGCCAGCCTTGTTTTGTCTTCCTCTTGTACTCTAATCATGGTCGTTGCCATGATGATAACATTGATAACGATGATATAAATAGCTTATGGCCCTCCCCCTAATCGAGGGACATTTTGAAATTTCGATCTTGTGACTTTCAGATATGTCGTCGTCTGAATGGACTATTCGGCCTCGGTTCGGTGCCTGTGGTTCAACGGCTTTGGTCGCACCGTTCTCTTTTGCCAGTCGCCGCAGCTCCTCGGTCTTAATCCGTTTCCCTACCGTGGGGTGAGATATCTTGATTCCTTCGCTTCGTAACGTTTCTGATATCTTCAGATTCGACATGCCGGTATCGTGCATCTCCATGATCTTCGATATCAGTTCTTTTTCGCTCGGAGTTTGGGGTTTGGTCGCTTGTTTTTTCTTCTTTGGTGGATCTTTGGTTTCGTTTGGTGGTGCAGTCAGGACCGCCAGATCGTGAATTTTCCCTATGACTCTCGGCAACTGAGCGTACTGGCTCCGAGGAATGCCGTTCGGATAAACTGCAGCCAAAATATCTTCGAATGATGTCATTTCCATCCCCTCTCCTCGAAGTCCCTGAACCGTTCCCAGGTATGCTGAAGCCCCATCCTCTTGATCTCTGCAGGGTTCCATCCGAGATCCAGGCAGAGCATTTCTATCTGGACCATCGCGTCAGCTATTCCAAGCTTCGTAGCCGCCAGGTATCCGGCCTCGTCGTCCGGGAACCGCCGCGACTTCATGATGCAGTATCCAGCCTCGCCGATCTGATGCTGGAGGATCAGCATCCTCTGTTCTGGAGTCACGCCGTCCTTTTCGATGCCGTGCAAAAAATGAGACGAGGGCTCTATCATTCTACCACCAGAGCATACTTCAAGATCGATCTCCCTCTTCTCCCTGACTTCTCCACTCCTGAGACTCGAATCCGGTTTGCTTTTCGCGCGGCGGATATGGATTGTCCGATGGTCTTTTTGTGGCATCCTGTCTTTTCGCATCGCCTGATAATCTCAGGCCATGTCAGCTCTTCATCTGGCGACTCGAATGCGGCGATCACGTCATCTTGGCTCATCGTTGGCCCCCTATCTCCAGCCTCTTGCGGCGATCACGATCCTCTTGGGTCTCGCCGTACTTTTTTGCATGGCCGCTACAATATCGAGACCATGCCATTCTGTGACCCCTGCATCCTGGATGAGCGCACTTCAAGCGATCACCTTCTCGACCCAAAACAGATCTCCCCGATCGTTCTCGGAGCGCATCGATCCGACCCGGATATGAGCCGATCCCGAGAAGTCGATATAGCGCCCGGCGGGGATCTCCAGCCTCTTGGCGACGTGCTCCTGGAGCCTCACCGTGCCGTACATGTTGGTGGCTGCGGCCCCGGCATAGTCCCGGCTGCGCCAAGTGGTGATCATATCGAGCTTACCGGCCCGGATGAGGAACTGGACCGAACGGAGGCATGGCGGATCGTCTTTTAGGTGATCGTACTCGCCGCCTATCTGGATGATGGCCCGCCGGGTTTCCGGGTCTGCCTGGAGGGCAGTGATAATCCCGCCTATCATTGGCCTGATCCAGTCGGCGTAGACGTAGGAGAAGCCTTTGGGCTTAGGTCTCGATCCCAGGATCTCGGTCTCGAAATACTCATCAAGTTCCGACTTCCTGCCCCACGCCGTAACCCCTGGAGCTTTCGGCAACTTCGGAATCATCCCCTTCGGCGGGTCGGTGATGACGACCTGGAGCCCTTCGACCTCGTAAGTCTCATCTCCTCTCTGATCTGTGACGATATGAGGCTCGCCGCAAAGCTGCCTCCAGTGAGCCGTCGCGACGATGCAAGAGAGGGCTCGCGGCCAGATCTCGGCTATGGTCCGGCCCATGATGAACGGTGTTGGCTCGAAGTTCATTTACGGGCCTCATCTGTGAGCTGATCTCGTAGCCGTTTTCCAGCTCTGGAGCCATTGCGGGCCGCCATCATTAGTGCAACGGTTAGGCACTGAATTTCTCCGTTCTCCATATTTTCGGCTAAATCCTGCATAATGGTTTTCATTTCTTCCAACCCCACTGGATTCCGGTATCCGGCTCATCCAATCTGGCGGCGATCTCCGCCAACTCCTCGTCAATCTCATCCAGTGTTTTTCGTTTCAATTTTCGGCCTCCTCAAAAGGTATAAATATCATCACGCTAAGATACTACTCTGTCTCATCCATCCGGCACCTACAAGCCGTGGCATCGACCCTTCAGACCAATCGTCAGATCCGACAACTCTACCCGCCCGGAAACGTGAGGTCTCGACTCCCTCTTCCTCACGAGCTTTCCTCCTGTCACCGCCGGGCGGGCCATCTTCTCTTAGTGTTTTACGGCCTCTTCGATAAACGCTGTCTGCATCCCCCCGTCCTGGAAAAGCTGATCCTCGGTGAAATAGTGACCCTCAACCTGGAGGACCGGGGCCGCCAACGTGAAGACACCCTCGCATCGGAGGTCAGTGAGGATGGCCGGATCTGACATATCGCGGGTCTCGAAGTCGATCCGTAGCCGTTCCAAGTGAGCCGTGACGAGACGGCACCTGGGGCAATCCGGTGTTTTGTATAGAATGACTTTCATGATTTCACCCGCCTAAACACGGTTCCGTCGATGATCACTTCGACGTAAATGTTCTTTGGATCGAAAAATTCTATCTTGTCAATGGCGTCTTCAGCATCCATCGAAGCCATAGTTGCCAGCTCATCGTTCGTCATCTCCTCCAATGGCTTCTCCATCTCGTAACATTCCGGTTCCGGCGAGTAAGACTCGAACTCCAACACGTAACGGAACTCGATTTTTGGCTTTTCATTCATCCTCTTCATCCTCCTCTACGTCGATCCATCCTGGCTCACCCAACTCGCAGTCGAGATCTTCGCGATATACTGAGATCCCTTGGGCGTTTGCATAGTCAGGTTTGATTTTATTCTGATACTGGAATAAATCGTAATCCGCCAGAACTTCGCAGATTCGCTTTCCCTCGTCAATACTGGAAACCGCCACGAAAAACGGTTTCATGGGAACCTGGGGGATATGCCAGACCCTAAGATCGCCCTCTTTCGGTATGGTCATTCTGGATGCCTCCAGGATATCAAGACTTGATTTTTCATCGGCTTATAGACGGTCTTGTCTACTATCGATGAAACTTTTCGCGTGAATGCCTCGCCTGTTTCCGTATTTATGATGGTGACAAAGATCGATCCATCACGACACTTCCAGGCGATGTAAGCTTCCCGCTCTTTTGGATCACTGATCTCTCGGAGCGTGTTGCTTTTCGACCCATCCTTTTCCGTCAGCCACAAAAGCGGAAGACTCTTAAAAATAATGGTGTCTCCTTTTACTTCCATCTCAATACCCCAACAGGCCGCAAAGTCGGCTCGATTCGCGGTCCAACTCGTCATATCTCGGATGACGGGGACTCGCTCGAAGCGTTGCCTCAATTCTATCCAGCCTGATGTAGAGTCTCTTCCAGGTGGGGAAACTAAGCTCCTCGTCGATATAGGGGTTCCCGATGTGCTCATTCTGGTACTTCTCTCTCAGCTCGTTTTCTGTCACCATCTTAATCCACCTCAGATCATTACAGGAGCTTAAGGTATATAAGGCTTATCCTTTGCGCATCCTTTGATGAAAGGAACCATAAAGTATAAATAGACGAAAAGCTAAGATAGATCTATGCCCAAAGAGACCTTCTTGGCTAAGATCACAGGATATGGCCCCGGCCTCAAAAGCCAGAGGGTCATTATCCCATCCGACGTAAAGGAGCGGCTCGAAACCAAGACGAGCCAGATGGTGCGAGTAACGGTCAATACGGACCTATCGGAGGAAAGCGGATGACCCCAAAAGAGCGTGATGAGGTCCGGGCGAGGGTTGCCCGTGGCGAATTCGTCGGGGTCGTGGACCGGCTAAACGCTGGATGCCCCGAGCATATCCCATATCCGGACAAACCAGGCGGGACGCTACGGAGAGTGAGATGAATGGGTGCTGGAAAGATGTCCAGGAGGCGTTCTAGGCGCGAAAAAGCCGCCGAACGGTCTGTGAGGCGGGCCGCAAGCCCAGATAGCTACCGATTTGAGGAAGGCGCTCGATGGCTAATATCTACACTTGCGCCAAATGCGGCGGCGAGTTTCCGTTGGAGGATATGGCCTCCTATTATGGGATGTTGTACTGTGAATCATGTTACGAGAAGGTGATCGAAAATGAGTGAGATAGAAGAAAAAATCAAAGCCTTCATCGAGGAGGCTAACGCAGAGTTCGGCGACGAGATCCTGAAGCCTGATAAGATCATGCCCGATAAATGGACAGGATCGACGAAAGAGGATGGGTCGCCAGACTGCATTAGCATCCTGGAGACTGGAAAAGGCCACGTTTATGTCGATCTCCAGACCGGCGAGATCATGACGAAGCTTGATCGCCCCTGGATCGCGACGCTCCGCAAGAGGATGGACGCGCCGCCACCATCCGAAGAGATCGAAGATGAACCATATACACCACCCAAACCTGCCACTAGATCATCGCCTTCCACCCAATCATCGCCTATGAAGGGATTCAGGCCAGCGAAGAGATCCAAAGCAAAGTTGAGGCTTGCCCTGACAGGTCCGGCTGGATCTGGAAAGACTGCGTCGGCCCTCCTCATAGCCAGAGGGCTCACCGATTCATGGGAAAAGATCGGGATGGTTGACACTGAGGCCGGGAGTGGAGAGCTTTACGTCGGCTCTATGATGGGCGACACCAAAATCGGATCTTACAACGTCCTCCCCCTGGAAGCTCCCTACACTCCATCCAGATACATCGAGGCTATCAAGCTGGCGGAGGAAGCAGGCTTGGATGTGCTAATCATCGACTCCCTGAGCCATGCCTGGGAAGGCGAGGGCGGAGTCCTGGAGATGCACGACCTGGCTACAATGGCCTCCAAAAGCCAGAACTCTTATTTCGCGTGGCGGGATGTGACTCCTCAGCACAAAGCCCTGATAGACAAGATCCTGCACTCCAAGATCCATGTCATCGCCACGATGAGGACGAAGACCGAGTACGTCCTCGGAGAAAAGAACACCCCTCACAAGGTAGGGCTCGCCCCCATCCAGAGGGCAGGGACCGACTATGAGTTTGGAGTCGTCTTTGAGTTGTCGCAACAGCACGTAGCGATAGCCACCAAAGACAGGACCAACCTATTCGACGGGCTGAAGTTCAAGCCGACCATCGAGACAGGCGAGATGTTGCTGAAGTGGCTGGAGGAAGAGTCATGAAAAATATTGGAGAGAAAAGAAACACCCTAAGCGATCTTCATAACCTCCGCAATAACGCAAAAAAAGCGGTAGACGATAGGGATCTCGATAAGTTTGAAAAGGAGATAAGTGAGATTCACACGATAACTGGCGTGATGCTCACTAAAATCAAGTGGGAGCGCGAAGAGGCCAAACAAGCGATGTATAACAAAGCTTGATCTCCTCGCAATCAATTTTTAGGAGGGAATAATACGGGAAAAATAAAACTCTTCGTCGATGGTAACGAGTTCTCATCGGTCAGACCAGAAGCCCTCCAGTACGTCGCCTCCCAGTATCCCGATATCTATGAGCCGGTGAAAGCCGCGAACCTGCCTCTGGATTTTGCCGCTGCATACGGGAACGTCGTCGATCTCTGGGAGTGGAAGACCATCGAAGACCTGTACGCCTCGATGGATAACCACCACCTGGCGGAACAGATGATCCCGGCGATAGCGGAACATTGCCATCTCAATTTGGCGATATTCGGCTCGCTGGATGAAGTGAGAGATGAGGTTCCAGAAGGCGAGGGCCGAACCGAAGAGATCATCGAGATGGAACGGAACCGGCTCAGGGGCCTATGCGCAGACCTCCACGGTGACGGTGTCCGAGTCCACTTCCTGAGCCGTGACCTGGATCTCTCGATGCGCTGGATACTATCTTACAGCAAGAATACTTTATTAGGTGGCGATATATGCACACATCTGCCTAGACCTGAGATCCTCCAGCAGGCGTTAGTGTCCATGTTGCCTGGCGTCGGACCGAAGACGAGCGGTCCTATCCTGGACTATTACAGGCTGGAATTGAGACCTCACCGAATCGATGCACCCCCTCTATCGGAAGTGACGACCGACAGCGCAAAGGGACCTCGCCGATTTGGTGAGAAAAAAGCGAAAAAAGTCTATGATGCATTGATGTGGCCGAGATGAGAATAGGAGGGATGGAAAATGACGACAGTTAAAGAGATTGTGATCGCGGCCCTCAAAGAGATGGGGGCAGATGGGCTTTGTGAAGGCGAATGTGGTTGTGGATTAGGCGATCTGATGCCATGCGAAACCGCGCCTATTTGGTGCGTTCCGGCAAAACTCGCTCCAGTTCCAGATGAGTACAACGATGAATATGATGAATGGTATGCTCCCATGTCCGACGAGGAGATCACCGCGAATCTGGATAAGAGGCTATGTCATTGCCATTGCATCGTTGCGAAGGAATCTCATCGCATGGGAGGAGATGAAAATGAGCCGCAAGAGCCGCCAGAAGACGAGACGTGATCGCCACTATCCGAAACCCCGATACGCGCCTGGAAAGAACGACTACATGGAACGCCAGAAGAGGTTGAAGGCCGAGGTGATGAAGAAATTCGACTGCCATGTCCATACCCGCCGCATCTATCGGTACGGTCTACGGCCTGACATGCTGATCACGATATCATGTACTCATCATAACAGCCGCCAGCCGGTGAGCCGCGACGAGGCGGTGGCTATACTGAGGATGTACCAGGCTGAGTTTCGGGAGATGAACACGATTAAGTTTGAGATGAGGAGATAAAATGTCTCTCCAGCCCGCAACTCTTTTTCGTGTCGTAAACTATTTATGTTATAACGATAACTACTTATTATGCAGAGAATCAACGTCACGGTATCCGACGAGGCCAAAGAGGCACTGTTGGACTACCAGAGGCGGCACAAGATCAAGCGCCAGGATGACGCGATGGATGAGATTTTGATGAACTTGAACAACGGTTGATGGGACCGTTGCGGACAGCGAGCCACGATCCATAGAAGAACCAAAGGAGCGAGTGAGCCACTACACAAAAAAGAATCAGAGCATGTAGCGAGCCAAAATCCAAAGATGACCCATGGATTGGAGCGACCCATTCTTGATAGATGAACCAGAACGCATAGCGAGCCAGGCTATCGAGAGACCCAGGTCAAGTAACGAGCCACCTCCGCGAGAAGAACCAGGAATAACAGCGAGCCAATGTCGTTAGATGAATCATAATTGAACGTGAGCCACCACCGCCAGATGAACCATCATGACAAGCGATCCACTCGCAGAAGATGAACCAAAAAGAGAAGCGAGCTGCGCCAATAAGATGAACCAAAAAGCGTAGTGAGCCACTTTTAAGAGAGGAACCATGGCCGAGAGCAAGCCACCCTAGGTAGATGAACCAGAACACGTAGCGAGTCACGCAAAATAGATGAACCAGGATAGCAAGCGAGCCAGGCCCGCGAGATGAACCACAGATATGAGCGAGTCAGGACTTAGAGATGAACCAACCATGCGAGCGAGCCATCGCGAGAAAGAAGAACCATGATGAACAGCGAGCCACCACTTCAAGATGAACTATGAAATGAATTGAGCCACGATTCAGAGATGGACCGGGCAAAGGAGCGAGCTACTTACGATAGATGAACCAGACTGAAAAGCGAACCATCTGTGAAAGAAGAACCAATATCTTGAGTGAGCCACACCCGAAAGAAGAACCAATCTCTACAGCGAGTTACCCGCCGAAGATGAACTAAATAGTTTAGCAAGCCAGCCTCGCCAGATGAACCAACCACGGCAGCGAGCCACGATCAGTAGAAGAACCAGAATACGATGTGAGCCACTAAGCGCAGATGAACCAGGTGATTAAGCAAGTCAACTCGTCGAGATGAACCATACTTCTGAGCGAGCCGTCGCAGCCAGATGAACCAAGATGAAAAGCAAGCCATCTGCGGG
>Ga0334885_1003395_pt1 | contig 14888 bp, 12 predicted proteins | sample GraSluR1_MG_8_FD_207233 | JGI IMG/M metagenome (GOLD analysis project Ga0334885, IMG submission 207233) | Sludge microbial communities from methane-producing bioreactor in Wageningen University, Netherlands - Granular Sludge_31_05-R1 | ecosystem: Engineered > Bioreactor > Anaerobic >...
AATGCCCAAATACCCCAGGTACCGGTCACAGATCTCTTGCCGCATGATGGGTCCATTTTCTCCTACCCCAGCGGTGAAGACAATCGCGTCCACTCCATTCATGGCCGCGCAATAAGCGCCAATGTATTTGGCGACTCGATATTCATATACATCGAATGCCCTGCGACAAATGGGTTCTTTCTCGATTGCTTTATCTTCAATATCTCGCATATCGCTTGAAAAGCCGTCTGTTAATCCCAGCATACCGCTTTTTTTGTTCAGCAGGTTGTATAGTTCTTCAGCGGTCATATCCTCTTTTTCCTGAAGAAACACCAAGATGGCCGGGTCAAGGTCTCCCGAACGAGTACCCATGATCAATCCTTCCAAAGGGGTAAATCCCATTGATGTATCCACTGATTTTCCATTCTTGATGGCCGCTATGGATGCCCCGTTTCCAAGGTGACAGGTGATGATCTTCATCGATGCAATCTCTTTTCCCACCATCTCAGCGGCTCGATGAGACACATATTTATGCGAGGTTCCATGAAATCCATATCTTCTGATCTTGTATTTTCGGTAATACTCTAAAGGAATTCCGTACAGGTACGCTTCTTCAGGCATTGTCATATGAAAAGCGGTGTCAAAAACAGCAACGTTTGGAATGCCAGGAAGCAGTCGCAGAGCCGATTTTATCCCCATAATATTCGGGGGGTTGTGTAAGGGGGCCAAGTAGGCGTTTTCTTCCAGAGCTTGCATCACAGCTTCATCGACACGCACAGATGTGGCAAACTTCTCTCCTCCATGGACAACCCGATGGCCGATGGCTTGAATCTCGTTTAAGCTTTCAATCACACCCATCTTAGAGTCGGTCAGAATCTCCAGAACCATTTTCAGTCCTTCATCATGATTGGCAACCGGACGTTCTACAGTAAATTTCTCTTCCGCTTTTTTGTGTTTAAGCAAAGAGCCAGGGATCCCGATTCGCTCCAATAACCCTTTGCTTAAAACCGTTTCATCTTTCATATCCAGTAGTTGATATTTAATGGATGAACTCCCGGAGTTGATCACCAATACCTTCATCTTGACCTCCCTATATCGATATTCTCGTTGTGAACCGACTGTTTCATCGATCTGTCAGTCTCACGGATCATACCTTGTTGCAAGAGCCCAATGCTTCCATGCGTTCCATAATGACGGATTTAACCGCTTCAATGGCGGGACTAAAGATCTTTCGAGGGTCGATTTCCCCTCCTTTTTCCGCCAATACCTTACGGATGACAGCGATAAAGGTTATCCGCAGATCGGTATCGGTATTGACTTTGTTGATCCCGTGTGATATGGTCTCTTTCAAGACATCCAACGGAAGGCCTTTTGCTCCAGCGATCGTCCCTCCGTATTGGTTCGCGATTTCTACCCAGTCTTGAGGGACACTAGAAGCGCCATGTAGAACCAAAGGAATATTTGTTCGTTTTTTCACCTCTTGCAATCGTTGCATATCCAGTTTGGCTTCGCCTTTGAATTTAAACGCGCCATGACTTGTTCCAATTGCGGGCGCCAAAAAATCGACTTTTGTTCGTTCCACAAATTCTTGCGCTTCATCCGGATTCACAAGAATCGATTCTTCTGAAACCACATTGTCTTCAATCCCTTTTAGGGTACCCAATTCAGCCTCCACAGAAACACCTGCTGCATGGGCAATCTGAGTCACATAGCTCGTTTCAGAAAGATTCTCCTCAAACGGTTTGTCCGAAGCATCGATCATAACCGAACCGTACCCTGCCTTAATGGCCGCCATAATATACTTCAGATCCTTCCCATGATCCAAATGCATGGAAACGGGCACTTGGAGCCGCGCTGCCATGGTGCGGACCATGTCGCAAAGAATTTGCGCTCCTGCGATAATATCGCCTTTTCCCGCGTACTTGATGGCGCCTTCGCTTGTCTCGATAAGAACGGGAGAACGGGCTTCTTCCGCTGCAGCAAGGATCGCTTGGAGAAACTCCAAGTTGTTGATGTTGAATGCGCCGACCGCATAGTAGTTCTTATGGGCCTCTTCCAGCAAAACTTTGGTTGGAACATATGCCATACAAATCCCTCCCGGGTTTAGATTTATAGGTCGTCTTGAACATCCAATCGATATTTTAAAATCTCGAACTCCGAAAAAAAGATCGGCCATTCTCGCGCAAAACTTCCTGGACTATCGGAAGCGTGGATCAAATTCCGGGTCACGGTAACGGAGAAATCAGCGCGAATCGTTCCCGCGCCTGCCTTAAGCGGGTCGGTGTCTCCAATGATGTGCCGGGTCAACTCGATCGCTCGGGGGCCATCCACCAACATAAATATACTGGGACCTGAAGTGACAAATTGAACGATATCCTGAAAAAAGGGTTTTTCCCGGTGCTCTTGATAGAGAAGACAAGACTGCTCCAGAGTCATCTTCCCCATCTTAAGGGCAACAATTTTCAGGCCGCGCTGCTCGAATCGTTGGATGATGACACCGACTAATCCGCGGCGGACCGCATTGGGTTTCAAGTAGGCAAAGGTCCGTTCCCATTCCATACTCACTACCCCGCGCAATACCCATGTGAATCCAGACGGATTTGAATGTGGTCTCCTTGGATCCAATGCCGCTGTTTGAAAGGAATGACAGCGAGTTGATACCTGGGTAATGACCAATGGTCGATTGTGATTGGTTGAAGGGCAAAAACACTACAAAAGCCTTCCACTACCCCTTCTTTTCTCCGAAAGATCGAAAAATTGGGGCAATGAAAGGATTCGATTTTGGGAATCAGCTGGGCAGGTTGGCACCCTTTTTCGAGAAGGGTTTTCGCTTTTCCCCAATGGATTTCCCGATCTCGGCCCCAATCATGAATGCGATAGGTTAACTCGGACGTTTGTTGAATTTCCAGAATCCGGACGTTCGGTCCCAAAGCATGAACGGTTTTCGCGGGAATATAGATGCCATCCCCTTCTTGAACAGGCGTGTACATAAAGGGGTCGGTGGGGTTTTCTTCGGAGGAATGGAAATCGAGAAAAGAAGGAAGGGAAGAATACTGTTGAAGACCGGTAATAATCTGGCCTTCAGGATGCGCTCGTAAAACCACCCAGAACTCGCTTTTCCCCCATGGTTCGGATTCTCTCTCTCGAGCAAAGGGGTCGTTGGGGTGGACCTGTACAGAGAGCCATTCCTTAGCCTCTATGACCTTGATCATGATCGGGAATCGAGGAAACTGAGTGCCAGTCAGCGCTTCAATGGATTGGGAAGGTAGGGAAGATTGAGTGCTGTCGCACCAGCGCAAGGGGGTTTCTTGGTCAGGAAGTCCGGAGAGCACCCATACCTCTCCGATTTGCTTGTTTGGATCGCAGCCATATTCGTTGGTAAGACCCTCGGAGCCACCCCATGGTCTTGACATCATCAATGGTTGGGTGATCCACACTGGACTCTTACCCTTCTCCGGGTTTTGGGGCGCCCAATCGTTCTCGAAGGAGGTTTTTTCGAACCGAATACTGCATCTTTGTTCGTTCCATCTCCGTTTTTGCTGTTTCCAGCTGTTCCATAGCTCTTTGTTTGGATTTTTTTGCTCGGACCAAATCGATTTCATCCGGCTTCTCTGCCGCGTCCGTAATGACACGGGCTTGGGTTCCATCCATAAGAAGCATTCCTCCATGGACCGCGAAGGTTTCCCTTGTTTGATCATGTGTGAGCAGCTCTAGAGGAGCAATATCCAAAGCGACCAGCAACGGGGCTCTATGATCCAAAATCCCCATCGATCCCTCTTTCGTCCAGAAACTGACATACCCGACTTCTCCCGACCAAACGGTCCGTTCTGGAGCGATGATTTCCAAATAAAACATGGACACCCTTATGCTCCTCCTTTGAGGTTCTTTGCCTTTTCCATGGCTTGTTCAACCGTTCCGACCATAAAAAAGGCCTGTTCGGGGAGATGATCGTGTTTTCCGCTCAGAATTTCTTCAAACCCTTTTACGGTCTCTGAAATGGTCACATACTCCCCCGGAATGCCTGAAAAGCGTTCAGCAACAAAGTTTGGTTGGCTTAAAAATCGTTGAATTTTTCGAGCCCGTTGAACGGTTTTTTTGTCATCCTCCGACAATTCTTCCATTCCTAAGATCGCAATGATGTCTTGTAACTCTTTATAGCGCTGTAATACTTCCTGAACCTGGCGGGCGATTTTATAATGCTTTTCTCCAACGATGGAGGGTTCCAGGATTTTCGAGTTGGAGTCCAGAGGATCGACTGCTGGATAGAGGCCCAGTTCGGCAATTTGACGGGACAAAACGATCGAAGCATCCAAATGGGCAAAGGTTGTTGCAGGAGCCGGGTCGGTTATATCATCTGCCGGGACATAAATCGCTTGTACGGATGTGATGGATCCCTTTCGGGTGGAAGTGATCCGTTCTTGGAGTTCCCCCATTTCAGTAGCCAAAGTTGGCTGGTATCCCACTGCGCTCGGCATCCGTCCCAAGAGGGCAGACACTTCCGATCCCGCTTGAACAAATCGGAAGATATTGTCAATAAATAAAAGGACATCGCGCCCCTCTACATCCCGATAGTATTCTGCAAGAGTCAGTGCAGTGAGCGCAACCCGGAACCGAGCACCCGGGGGCTCATTCATCTGGCCAAAAACCAAAACAGTGTTTTCCAAAACTCCTGCTTCTTTCATTTCCATCCATAAGTCATTTCCTTCTCGGGTCCGTTCGCCTACACCAGCAAACATAGAGAATCCGTGATGTTCAATGGCAATGTTTCGGATGAGCTCCATAACCAAAACAGTCTTTCCTACTCCAGCGCCTCCGAAAAACCCAATTTTCCCCCCTTTTGGGAAGGGGGCGATCAAATCAATGACTTTGATCCCAGTTTCGAATATTTCGATATCGGTCACCTGGTCTTTAAAGGAAGGGGGATCCCGATGAATGGGCCATTGTTCGATTCCTTTTACTTCGGGGCGGCCATCGATTGGTTCTCCAAGAAGGTTAAGCATTCGCCCAAGTACTTCGGGACCGACTGGGATGGTGATCGCTTGGCCCGTATCCACAACCTCCAGGCCTCGAACAAACCCGTCGGTCGAGTCCAGAGCGACTGTTCGCACAATATTGTCCCCAAGCAATTGCTCTGCTTCCAGCACGAGTTTTCTGCCTGTTGAAGGGTCGGTTACTTCCAGGGCGTTAAATATTTCGGGAAGATCACCGCCTTCGAACGTTACATCTACAACCGGCCCGATGATGCTCGATATCTTCCCGATTCTTTTTTCGGAACCCATACCTGTACCTCCCTTGATATAACCAGTTTCCCGGATCTTCAATTCTGGGATAAGTATACCATAAATCCGGGTTTGTGACAAGGTTCAAAGAAAAAAAGCCCCCTGGAGTCCAGGGAGCTGTGGGTTTTTCCGATTAATGGGACAAAATCAATCCTTAGGATTGAGGCTGCGTAAACTCATTCGTCTTTTTCATCAGACGCGACTTGCGACGAGCTGCCTGATTGCGATGGATCGCGCCCGCCTTTGCAGCTTTGTCAATAGCAGAGATCGCTTGGGGCAAATATTGTTGGACCGTTTCTTGATCTCCTTCTTCCATGGCCTTTTTCAATCGCTTGAGCAGGTTTTTGTACCGCGTTTTATAGAAGCGGTTTTGCTCATATTCGATTCGGGATTTTCGTACACGCTGTTTGGCAGAACGATGATTGGGCACTCTTATTCCTCCTTGCGGTTTGCTTTTCCGGGGTATTGTATCATCTTTGGCGCCATAAGTCAAGGGATCGAAATTGCTTCATGGAACAACTCACTCAGAATTCTGAGTGGAGGCTGTCATCTGCCTATTGGAGGATTCCTCAAAAAAACCAGCGATCAAAGCATGGGGATTTGTGGTATAATTACCCCAAAGAATAACAAAAGGAGAAGGAGAGGATGAAATGCGAATGGATTATACAAAATCCTGATATAGAGCTTTGTAGAAAGCTCTCCGAAACTCACAAAATCCCTCTGTTGCTTGCAAAAATCCTTGTGAACCGAGGCATAACAGCTGATACGGATGTTGACGCCTTTCTTCATCCGGAATCACAACTCTTTCACGACCCCTTTTTATTGAAAGACATGAATACCATGGTGGATCTTTTGTTGAAGATTCGCAAACAGGATGAAGCCATTGCCATTTATGGCGATTATGATGTTGATGGCGTTACTGCGACGGCATTGGTTTATTCTGTATTACGCCGTCTTGGCTGGCGCGTTAGTTACTACATCCCTTCCCGCTTAGAAGAAGGGTACGGACTAAGCAAAGCAGCCATTATGGATCTCTTTCATCAAGGAATCCGAAATATCATGACAGTTGACTGTGGCATTACTTCCAACGCAGAAATTGATTACGCCAATTTCTTGAAATTCCGGATCTTAATCACCGATCACCATGAAGTTCAAGGATCTCTTCCCTCTGCCTCAGCCATCGTGAATCCAAAACGAACCGATGATCCATATCCTTTCAAAGGGCTTGCGGGCGTGGGCGTTGCATTCAAAGTGATGGATGCGTTAATCCGCACAATGGGTCATCCCATTGACCTTATGGAGTATATCGATTTGGTCACTTTGGGAACTGTGGCGGATATTGTCCCATTGCAGGATGAGAATCGGACGATTGTTACAAAAGGACTGAAGAGTTTCGAGCACAATCAGCATATCGGAATCCGAAGATTGATCGAACTATCGGGCGTGCAACCCAAGAATATGAGCACTTATGATATCGGGTATAAGATTGCGCCAAGATTGAATGCTGTTGGTCGGCTTGAGAGCGCATATGCCTCATTAAAACTTTTGTTGAGCGAGAGTGAAGAAGAGTCCTGGAGATTGGCAAAGTATCTGGATGAACAAAACTCCCTACGGCAGACCATAGAAAACAAGATTTACCGAGAAGCGGAACGAATGATGAAAAGTCGTCCTGAACTACAAGAACAACCCATTCTGGTTCTCGCCAAAGAAGGATGGCATCCCGGTGTGATCGGTATCGTTTCGTCCCGCTTAACCGCCAAGTACTACAAACCAACCCTCATGATTTCCATTGACGAAACAGAAGGAGTTGGAAGAGGGAGCGCGCGAAGTATCGCGCAGGTCAACATTATGGATCTCTTTCAAAAAGCCAGTTCAGTGTTTGGCGAATATGGAGGCCATCCGATGGCAGCGGGTTTCACCATCGGAGCGAATAAGGTCCAACAGCTGGAAAACTCGTTGTGCAAAGCGTATACAGTTCTTTATGGGGGGGACGGTTTTACATCCCGTCTCTCGATCGATTCACCAATTGCCATCAAAGATTTGGATGATGACTTATCTCGAATGCTGGAGAGAATCCTTCCCTATGGGCAAGGAAATCCGGAACCCATATTTGCCGTGGTTTCGGCAGGGGTTGAACGGGTCAAATTAAGCGGGAACAACGCGCAACATCTTCGGATGTTTTTGAGGCAGGGGGATGCAATCTGTGACGTCATTGGCTTTCATATGGCAGACCAGATGGAAGACTACCGATATATCAAACCGACCTTGCTGAAAGCAGATACGGTAGGTTCCATCAAATCTCAATGGCATTATGGGGTCAAGCATATCCAGTTCTTTATGAAAGACCTTAGGCTCTACATTGATCCTTCGACCAGAGAAGAGGAAACCGACAAAAAGTTTGTATCGGATTTGCTCAAACAGGATTTTTCCGCAAATCCTCAAGAGGTTTCAAATACCTGTGAACCATCCGGAAAGGTCAACAAAAGCCGGTTTCTATCCAAAAATCCCAAATTACGGAGGATGATTCAGGGCACGGGCCATCACGCGTATTTTGGAACCCTTAAAGTCCAGGAAGAGGTATTTCTCCATATTGCCGAGAAGATGCTTCAGAACGGAACCCGTTTGCTGGTGATTGGGCCATCGAACTTGTTTCTCAGCTATCGCTACGAAACTTTGAAGCGATTATTCAAACCAGGTGTATGCGCATATTTCAATTCGCTCAGCACATTGCCTTCAGTTCCGCCACCAATATCCTTTGCAACGTCCCCGATGGTCTCTGACCATTTCGATTATTTTCGAGCGGGTTTTCAGTGTCTATTTTTGATGGATTTAGAATTTGCTCCCCCCAAACAACTTGCTCCGAATCATTGGAGGCGGGTATTCCACCAAAATTCGAACATGGCAAAGCATCCAATATTTCTTTTGGGGTCTCATCTATCCCCTGGATTGGGAACTTGGTTTGAAGATGCGTTTCAGCCTCAGTCTATGGTTGTCGAACATATCAAGAATCCCCATAAAGGCATTGTGGATCGAAGAGATTGCGCCCAACAGGATGAGTATATCCAAAAACTAGTCATGGGGAGCCATATGGTCATGGTGCTTGTGAACTCAGGAAAGAAATCGATTGAACTGACCAAAAGCCTAGGACGGATGCTTTCTGGTCAGTTTCATAATGGCGAGGTTGTATTCTACCATCCAAGGCTTTCTGGAACGCAACGGAGGAAAATCGAAGACCTCGTCACAGAACGGAAGGTCAGGCTTTTGATTACCACGCCCCATTTTGGTCTGAATATGCAGTTGCCGGAAGAATCGGACATCATCTTGTATCATTGCCCGCAATCACCCACTGAGATTTATGCCATCAATAGTCTGTTGCAAGGAAACAAAAAACCGCCCATTATCCATCTGCTCTACCGAACGGACCAGTCGCAAAATGCCATCGATTTTTTTGATACACTCTTCCCGGATCAAAAAAAAGTGGAAAATATGGTACAATTGGTGTGTGCGAATGGAGTATCTTCTTTGGAAGAGATCCGGGATTCCTTGATCCAAAAAGGCAATATTCCTCAGCAGTTTTGGAAGGTGTATCACCGGATATTTACGGATTTGGAGGTAATTGCTTCCGACGGCCGCATTCAAAAGGGTTGTTCGGATCTTTCAAAACGGATTTCTTCTTTGGTGCGCGTACAGGAAGGCGCTTTGGACCGGGAATTTTTACAGAAAAGCGTCCGTATGTTTCATGAGCTGTCACCGAAAGAGATTCTGGGTTTAATGGGTTTCCCTTTTTCGTGCTACTCATAAGGAGGTGTTGTACTTCACAGTGAGGGAGCGTTTTCACTCAACCGATGACTTGAATGTACTGATTGTATTTGTGGATTACAAGCAAACCATGGAATCTTTGGATCTTTTGCAGAAAGCTTCGATCTTTTCAAAATTGATTCCGACGCCCCGAGAAGTACTGGCGGCAGCTTCGTTATCCATCGCACTGCGAGATCGTGATCTTTCATTGGCGGATCAGTTGTTTCAAAGCAATGGGATCGTTCCTTTAAAAGTTGAAATCCGAGAGCACTGTGTTTTATCGTATGGATTCCAAGTGTGAGGATAAACCCCGAAGAATAAAGACACTTGTTCTGGATTTCGGCACGGTACGAATCGGATATGCTTATCTGGATCCATCGATACAGATGGTGATTCCTGGTAATGTGCTTCCCAATGACCAACAGATCAAGCAACGCATTCTTGGTTTGATTCAGGAGCAAAGCATCGACCAAATTGTCTTGGGACTCCCTCTGAATTTGCACGGAGCGCACACCTCTTCCACCAAGAATGCCATTTCTTTTGCCCAAAAAATCCTTGATTGGACTGGTTTGCCGGTTTATATGGTAGACGAACGAATGACAACTCAGGCGGGCATTCGAAAAGTGCGAGAAATGGGCGGAACGGAGAAACAAGCGCGCAAGGTGGTTGACGCGCTAAGCGCTTCGGAGATTGCTCAATCCTATCTCATCAATCCAAACTTGGGTATTCCTGTACAGAGGATCATTAGTGCCCGTGGCTCAATTGGATAGAGCGCTGGACTCCGGATCCGGAGATTGTGGGTTCAAATCCCACCGGGCACACCAGTAAAGGGTTCGGATTTGAGGTGATGATATGGTATTGATCATAAGCGTTTTTGAACCAGAGATCGAACCTGTCAATCGCAGAATGATCCCCTTTGATCGAGGAGTAGTTTTTGGACGGAACCTCATCCGCGGAATCATTGGAAGGAATGAAGCTGTATCTGCATCGGGGATTGTTGGAAAGGTTGAAGCGGCATTCATCACACAGAAGCTTTTGGACCAGTTTGCCCCCAATTGTGTGATCTTGGTGGGAGGCGCTGGGGCCGTGGATCCTTCTTTGTCCATTGGTACCGTGCTTATTGGGAATGCGTTTCAGGAGTACGACCGCATCATACCGCTTACAGAAGCCGACCAAGTTTTCCCGGCATCCCCCCAATACCTCCTTTTTTTGGAAGAGTACCCCAAACTTCGCGCGGGAAAAATGATCAGCGGAGATGAACTGGTTCAGTCTGTATCAAGAAGAGATCAATTGTGGGAAAAATACCAAGCGATCGGATTGGATATGGATTCGGCCGCAGTGGCCAAAGTATGTGCAATGAATCGAACCCACTTCCTGTCTCTGAAGGTTGTGTTGGATCTCTGCAACGAGAAAACGTGCGATGACTATGAAAAAGCGTTTAACGAGTATGCGGGTTTGCCCGCATCGATCGTTTCCGACTTCTTATCCCGACGCACGATGGTCTGCGAACCACTCGCGCCTTGGCTTTAGGAATCCGTATCGGTTGGTTGTCCTTCCCTTTCTCGGGCCTCTTCCAATTGGGGCATGATGTCTTGAAGGACGTAAACCTTCGGAGGTTCAATTCCGTTGAAATAGCTCCCATACTCAGCGGTGTACGCGCCTGTATTTTTGATATACATGATGTCGCCCAAGGTCGTATTCTGTGGTAGAGATACCTCGTCGTACATCTTATCCACACTATCGCACGTCGGTCCAGCCAAAGTAAAGATCTTCGTATCTTCCTCTTCCCTGCCTTCGACTACGATCTCGTATCGGAAGTCTTCGATCGTTTCCATTAGGCCATGAAAGACGCCCGCATCTATGTAGACCCATTCTTCGGTCTGCTTGTGCGAACGGAGCAAGACGCTGGCAACAAACGTGCCCGTATCTCCCACCATGGAACGGCCGGGCTCAATAAAAATCCGCAGGTTGGGCACATCCTGAAAGTAGTTGGCGATGGAATCGGAAATAATCGTGCCGATTTCGTCCACAGTAGGAATGGGACGCACATGCCGAATGGGCATTCCTCCCCCGAGATTGATCATGGATAGCTCGATCCCATGGTTTTCTTTCAGGGAGTGGAAGATTTCCGCAACTTCCATAATCGCTTCTTTCCACTTGAACTTGTTGTATGTTTGCGAACCCACGTGAAAGCTAACGCCATAAGGGACAAGCCCCAGGGTTTTCGAGTAGGTAAGAATGCTCTGTACGTGGTCGATATCTGTCCCAAATTTCTTGGACAATGGCCAATCGCTGTCTGTGGAACTCATATGCAGTCGCGCATACACTTTGGATCCAGGGGCGTTTCTTGCGACCTTCTCCACTTCCATTTCCGCATCGATCGCATAATAATCAATCCCATGATCAAACGCGAATCGGATATCTTCCTCCCGTTTGATGGTGTTTCCGAAACTCATCCGTTGAGGATCGACACCCAATGATAAGAGTTTTCGGATTTCACCGATCGAAGCAAGATCAAAACTGCTCCCCGCATCACGCAGTGTTTCCAGCACGCGAATGTGAGAGTTGGCTTTAACCGCGTAGAAAATCTCAAGGTTGGGAATGATGCCCAAGAGTTTGCGGTAGTTGGATTTCAGAATATCGAGATCCAATAGCAAAAACGGTGTGTTCAAGACCTTTGCTGCCAACCGGACATCCGGTGTAATTTCCATTGTTGGGATCCCTCCTTATTCCCATGATCGCAGGTGGATTGTACGCTTTTTCGGATTACAAATCAACAACAGGATGATGAATGAAAAAATTCAATCCCTTTACTGATCAATACTGAATCCATATCAGGGCGATTCCGGCAATCAGGAGCATATACAGAGTGAGAATCCGGTTGAGGCGGAATGCCTTTTCGGGATATCCGAGTGCCAGTTTTTTTCCAAATACCCAATGAAGAGCAATTCCTGCCCCAGTCATCAAAACCGAGGAAAGCCATTCTCCCCGATATAGGATTCCCAATCCCACGATCGCAGCAAGGGGCAAAAGGAGGGGAGGCAGGAATGCTTGTACGGTCCATCCTGTCGACTTCCCTTCAGAACGCTTGCCGAGGAAGACCGCAAATAGGATTTTCGAAAAATAGGCTACCGATAGAACCGACGAAGCGATTAGGACGTATTGAATTGGTTCAGGCAAACCATATACAATAGCTCCTTTGCAAAGGGTATTCCCGAAAGGCGGAATACCACAAACGCCCAGAAATCCGATCAATACAAACAGACGAAATAGGGGATGGAAAGGCTTGCGCGCGTTCTGAAGGTCCTTCAGGTTCCTCATCCCAGACCACTCATGAATCAAACCGGCCATCATAAACCATGATCCCTTCAACAAAGCGTGATTGAGGGTAAAGGATATCCCTGCAGAAGCAATCCCACATAGAGCAAACCCCATCTGAGACATGGTGGAGAAAGCAAGAAGGTATTTAATATCTGTTTGGACAAAGGCCAATATTCCGCCAAATAAAGCGCTCATCCAGCCTATATGGAGGATAGTTTCCGTCAACCAAGGCTCTGGAAGCGCCTGGACAATCCGAAAGAGGAAAATATACCCTGCTTTAACGACTAGACCCGAAAGCAGAGCAGATACAGGCGCGTCCGCTTCGCCATGCGCATTGGGCAGCCACATACTGAAGAAAAAAACGCCTGTTTTCACCAAAAGGGCTCCAACGATGAGCATAATCCCAATCCGAGGAATCCCTTCATTTCCATGAAGCGTGAGAAGATTTAAGGTACCGGTTTGATTATACACAAGTGCTACCCCGACCAGATAAAGGTTCAGCGCCACGGCGCTCAGGAGAAGGTATTTCAAGCCCGCCCAAAGTTGCTTCCGTCTTCTGGAGAAGGATATTAGCAAATATACGACTAGGGAGAAGAGTTCCATACATACGTAGGCGTTGAACAGATCCAAAGAGTAGAATACGCTGATCACCGTGCAGATCATCATATTGAGGAGAAAAAAGAAGGTCCATTGGCTATACCGTTTCCAACAGTAGATCAACACCGAAAAATAGATCAAACCGGTCGTGGCGATGAAGAGGATGGTCGTTTGGTCAAAGATAAGCTGAATGCCCCGGAAGAGATCCCATTCACCCATGACCACAAATATTGGGTTTTCAGCCACGCCATTCGCCCACAGAAAGGCCGAAAAGCCCATTAAAAAAAGGGCATGAACAATACCCATTCCCCGAGCGTATCGAGGAAACATCGGAATCAAAAAGGTCCACGTAAACTGAATCCAGGGAAACAATTGCGCAAGGGTGGAAAGGGATATCTCTATAATTGCCCCCTCCCTTCCAGTAGAAAGGCGGCGCCGACACAGGTTGTGATTATGAGGAGCAGCATCAATGCTGTGCGGAGCTCAAACAATCGTTTGGGGAAAAACGGATGGATCTTCGGGACGATCCACTTCAGAACGATCAAACCCGCAAAAAAGATGGCCAAGCTTTCTGTAACAGCTTCTGTCTTATGATCGATTTCGATAGTCTCAGCAATACCGATGGAAAGGCAACCAAACCCCAAAATGAAAAATCCGATGGTCTGCTCCCAGCTGTCTCGGAGCTTTTTTGCCACTTTTGGAAAAACGGGAATGATGATTTTTCCGATGGAAGCGACGGTTCCGATCGCAGAAAGGATCAGGATGATTTTTCCGAAGAGATTTTGCTCTTCAATGACATGGAACTTGGGAGAAAACCCATCCAGAAAAGGGAGTCCGGCGATGGAGAGATAACCAACGAGAAGGGCCAAAAAGGTGGTTATGGGAACCAGACCTTCCTTCTCTCGAATCTTATAGACGTTTCGCGTCTTGAACACGACATACAACCGATCGGCTGCCATAAAGAGAATGGCTTTGAACAGGGCGTGATTCATCGCGTACAGAGAGCCTTCTCCCCGAATCCCAGCGAGGGCGTATCCCATTTGAGACATCGTATGGAACGCGAGAATAAGCTTGATATCCTGTTGGACCATCGCAAATAGCACGCCTGCCAATGAACTCCAAAGACCCAATTGAGTGATAAACTCAACGATCATCGGCGCATCGAGTTTTCCCATAATCCGGAATATCAGAAAAATTCCGGCTTTTACCAAAATGCCCGAGAGCAAGGTCGAAACTGGCGAGATCGCTTCTGAGTGAGCGGAAGGAAGCCACATGCTCATGAGAAAAGCCCCGGATTTCACCAGCAACGCGATAACAATCAAAACCAATCCCAGCTGGGAATATCCGGAAGAAGCCGCGATCAAATCCAGATTCAAATAACCCGTCGAATGGTAGATCAGGGCAGCGCCAATCAGGTAAAGGTTAAAGGCCACAGCTCCGATAATCATATATTTCAAGCTGGCCCATACTTGTCTGCGCCTGCCTTCTAGGGAAATGAGCAGATAGGACACCAGGGACAACAGTTCCAGGGTAACATATCCATTGAATAAGTCGTTGACCAAAAAGACGCAAACGAGAGAGCTGAGGCATAGATCCATGAGAAAGAAAAAACGCCACTCTCTGATTTTTACAAAGGAGAAAAAGGCAACCGCTGTAAAGACCGCGGATGCAGCGAACAGAAATCGGAGGGACAGCACGTCGAAATAAAGGGATATCCCACGAAAAGCTTCCCATCCACCGAGAATGGTGTGCATTTCTTGCCGGCCCCAAGCTCCGGTACTCCAGGTTATTGAGAAAACCAGCAAGGAAAGCGCGTGAATCAACGTAAAATAGCGAGCTTTCTCGCGGAAGATCAGGACGAGAAAAGAAAAAAGGAGTTGGGAGACAGCAAAGAGACCAAGAAAACTATCTGAG
>Ga0334885_1003398_pt1 | contig 14880 bp, 7 predicted proteins | sample GraSluR1_MG_8_FD_207233 | JGI IMG/M metagenome (GOLD analysis project Ga0334885, IMG submission 207233) | Sludge microbial communities from methane-producing bioreactor in Wageningen University, Netherlands - Granular Sludge_31_05-R1 | ecosystem: Engineered > Bioreactor > Anaerobic > Unclassified...
GCGGAATTTTTGTACTGGTAAGAAAGTCATTCAGCAAAGAGGTTCATGTTATTGCCGATCAGGTTACCAAGCTGGCAAAGGCTGGGGTAAATAATGATATGTCGGGATTGGTGGGAAACGCCTCATCTTTGATTGACTCGCTTAATCAATTAACCAAGACCGCTACGGGTATTGGCATCTTTTTGGTTCTGATCGGCTGCCTGTTATTTGTCGGGGCAGGTTATTTGATCTTTCAATTTTAATGAATCATGTTAACTGAGTTGCCTGGAAAAACACCCGCGAACGTCATAGAAAATGATTGTGTGCGCAACCAATCGTTTCGCGAAGACATTGTGACGTTGGGTGGTGCGGTGGAATTTAAGGCTACCGATACCCAATTATGGATTGATCTGACGAATTGTTACCAGAATATTCAGCGATGTGATCTAGCTCAGCACACACTTGAAAAGGGATTAAGGCACAATCCGGCGAGTAAGGAGTTGTCTTTTGCTCTTATTCGATTGTTGATAAAGCAGGAAAAGTGGGGCGAAGCGTTGGTGATGTTGAGGTCTTGCGAGAAGGATCTTATCACTGATATGCCTCTCTTTGCTGAATATTGTGCTTTGCTCTGGGAATACGACCAGATTGCTGCATTGGAGAAGGTCCTCGCGCGGTGGTCAGAAGAGATTAACGAGGAGCATTTTTATGTTTATTACCAAATAAAAATTCTCTTGCTGCAACAAAAATCGGAAGAAGCAACCACGATGCTGGCGGATTTCTTTGAGCGCAAGCCAACAACACGAGAATTCACGGATTTGCTTGAAGAAGTTTGTCACACACTTTTTCCTTATAAATTCCCCCTGCTATTTGAATGTGAGCGCTCCCTAATTAGCCGCCTCAGAAAAATTGGTGAATCTTTGATGCAGGCAGAAGAAGCAAATCCTGGCATTGTATTGTTTTTGATCAAACTCGTAGTGGTGGAACAGCAGTATGAAAAAGCCATGCAAGCGGTTGATCATGCCCGTCAACTCGTTGCGCATTATGAATCAGAATCATTCCAGTCATCAATTGATTACTATGCAGATTTGTGCACGATTATGACTTCTGGATGTGAAAGTGGAATAAACAAGCCCGTGTCGCTGCTGGAAAACCACGCCAGCGATGTCGATTCGGTGATGCTAAGGCTTCTGTACCACTGGCAAAGTGGTATGAGCGAAGAATGGCCCAAAGATGTTCAGTCCTTGATTGCATTTGCTGAACAGGATGAGACACCAATTTTGTGGTGTTTGCAGTTCATCCGTGAACATGGTCAACTTGAACAAGCGTTGATGGTAGCTGAGCTGTGGAAAAAGATGTGTCCTCATGCTATCCAGGCGGCCATACAGGTTGCTGATGTATTGGCTGGTATGGGTCGCATTGATGACTCGGTGGCGGGAATTCAAGGAATCCTCGGACAAGAAGAATATATCTCGGGCGATAATCGCACATCGTTGATGAGAATTGCCCTTAAAACGGGAAATTTACTCCTCTTAGAACAAATCGCAATTTCCGGAGATGAAATTGGCAACCTATCACTCCCGGAATGTGTGAATTATTATCGGATGTTGATGGATCATGGTAAATACGGTGAATGTATAGAATTGGTGGGGACTCGTCAGGCAAGGAATGAGGCAGAAGAAATTCTGTTGGGGAACTTGTTGTGTGACGCCTATCATTATGCCAACGAAAATGATGCGGCCTTGAGAGTACTGAACAAGGCAGCGGCATTTCTCGGGATTTATGCAGAACGGTCAATAACAGATGAAAATAGTCCAGAGAAAAAAGAGGCACTGCCACAAGAATTGCTTTTTCAGACAACACCAGCATCTGTCTATTTACGTTTGGCTGTACTACATCGTGATATTGGTGATCTTCAAAATCACGCAGCCTGTATTGAGAAAGCTTATGGCCTTGCGCCAGATCATCCAATCTGCCAGTATGCCTGGCAAGTTTGCCATAACCAAATTATAACGGAAGCATCAAAAGTAGAGTTCAATTATTCACAAGGTGACACTAACGAGAATCTGACAGATCGTAATGGAAATTCAGACAACTTTTTTCGAGAACTGTTAACAGCAGAACAAATCCAAACCAATTCGCTTGAGGACGGGGTGGATACAAGGCCTTTGTCCTATGTGAAGACAGCCAGATTATCCTATGCATTGCTCTCGCCTTCTGACAAGTTCCTCGCTCTTTGCCCACCCAAAGTGGGAGAATTTTCGGCCCGAATCATGCAAGAGATTGGTTTGGGTGATACATGGCAAGCTGAGTATGGAGAAAACTCAATCTTCTTTTCGTTGCTAAAAGATGATCGATGGTTTCACCGAGAAAAGGAATTATCGCACTTTTTACCATATCGGCTAAGATTGGCCGAACAGTATCTGGAGCACAATCCGGTGTCCGGCGATGCAAAAGCAGCCTATCGGGATGCTGTGATTCGAGCCTATTTCTGGCAAACTTTTCTTGGTGAACTGGGTATTCAAGCAGACCAATCGACACGGATTGATGAAAGCCTCGTTAGGGCTTCTTTTGATCAAGAAGAACCAGATTCGGTAGAGCCTCAAATCCAAATGTTGTGGGCGTGGTTTCAAGCCATTCATTCGAATCAAGTAATCTTGGTAGATAAAACCGTAATTGATAGATTTACCGATGAATTTTTCGCGTATTATCTCGTTGCGATTAGAAAAACAAATACAAGAGTTCAGGTAGAGCAATTGACAGCGAGAGCTGATTCAGATAATTTCTTTCTGCTGCTGCAACTGGCTTTTTCAATGATTGAATTTGGTGAAAAAGAAAAAGCGTTGGAGATTCTCAATGTTTTTCCAACGAAGCTGCCAGATGACCCCGTTCTGAACTATGTACTTGCCAGAGCCTTTGCGTTAAATCATATGCTCGGGAAGGCTATCTGCCATTTGGATGCAGCCTTATCACAGTACTGGCATGTGACGGAATGGCACGAGTGCATGGCAGGGTGGGCTTATGAATATGAAGACAATGGCAAAGCAGCACTTCATCTTGAGGTATTACACAACCAAAATCAAGGTAACACCAGTGTTGGTATCCTGTTGACACATAGCTACTTGCGGGACAAACGGCTTAATAAAGCGAAAAAGCTGCTGGATCAATTGATTAAGGGGGATGGTAATCATGATGACGAGAACAAAGGAGATGTTGAGGCTCTGAAAGTTCTCTATTTCGCGCTGAAAAAAGACCTCGATATGTGCTTTCGTTATCTGGCAGGCAAATCATGTAACTCGCCGTTATTGCGGGATGGGTATCTTGCTGCAGCCAATCTGGCGGTTGATCAAGAAAAAAGCGACCTTGCCATGCGCTTTGTGCGGATTGCTTATGGGTATCAACCATCTCATCACGCGACCTTGATCACACTGGCAAAGGTACTGATTGCTTTACATCACCTTGATGATGCAAGAAAAATTCTTGACCAGGTGAATATGTCTATCAATCCATCGGTGTGTTTTGAAAAATTAAAGTTGCTGGAAACCATTCACGAGGATAATCATTATTCTGAGCAACTATTATTGGCATATGACCTCTTCCCTCAGCATCCCGGAATAATGTATCGATTGGCGCAATATTTGGCAAAAACCGAAAGAGGGCAGAAAGCGTCAGAATTGCTTGGCACATTGTTTGCACACAGTAAACCTACGGTTGAGCAACTGGTGTTCGCCGGAGAACTGCACTTGAAATTGGGAAATCTTGATAAAGCGATAGCTTACATGAGCGATGTGATCCAAATTGATTCTGATAATATCAAAGCATACTTAACCCTGGCGTCTGCCTATGTTCAGCAACGGCAATATAGTGCTGCCATGGATATTTTCGAACGCGCTATCACGCAGCAGCCTGATGATCACCAGCCTTATTATCAAGCAGGTATCCTATTGCGTGATTTGAAACGTTTTCAAGAAGCAGAGTCATTCTTGCAAAAAGCTGTCAAACTCGCACCAAACAATTGGGAAATTCGCAATCAGTTAGGGGCTGTGATGGCCTTGAATTTTATTGATCATCACCATTAACCCGAAAGAGGAGACGATTCGATGCGCTACATGGAAATCCAACGGGAGAAATTCCTGACACTCATGGCTATTGCTTTTGAGATGCGGGAATATCGCTTTGCCTCAGAGGCTTTGGACATCTGGCTTGAAAAATACCCGGGCGACCTGCAGGCGAATATGATGAAAGCGGTGAATTTGCACACGATCGGAGAATTTCAGGAAGCCAAGGAGAAACTGCGGTCTCTGATTTCGGTCGATCCTGCTTTCTTTGAAGCTTATCTGGCAATTGCAGACATTTATGCTGAAGATGACAATATCTGGGCATATCTTTTTGCGATCAGTGGCCAGCAATTTGCAAACCACAAAATATTGGCATGGGGTAAAGCCGTACACTCCTTTCTAACCAAAGTAAAGAATGAACAGTGGAAGGCGTGTGAAGAGAACCTGCCTCGCTTGTTGAAGCACTCAGGGCGTAATGCGCTGGTCGACCTCGTTCACTTGTTGTATGTTTACAAAACCCAGGATCCTGAAACTACACTTACACTGGCATCTATTTATCGGGAACGCTGGCCGCAGTGCAACCAAATCCAATTAATGCAGAGTGATTGCAAAATGCGAACCGGAGAACTTGTGGAAGCTTTTGAGGGGCTGTCGCACTGTGCTCAAGTTGATATGGCTGGACAGACAGCCAGGTGGGCATGGGATGAGGGAAATCCTTACCAATCGATGTGGCCAACTATTTCAACGATAGACCTGACAATTCAAATGCCTGCAGCCATATCTGAACGATTTGGCTGGAATCTGCTAACCGAGGGGGATGAGCCTAATCAGGAAGGTAGACAGCAGAGGGCGAAAAAAATAGTCTATTCAGAACCTGATGTTGATCAACAGAAGGAGATAGATGAGGTTCGATCTGTCTTTGAAAAATTGGCCAAGGTATTAAATGCGAAATCTAACCGCGAGGTTGATGAGCGTTTTCCTTACTATGTAGTGATGAGCTCATTCAGCAGACTGTCGAAAAAATACGGCAGCAATAGCGCGAAAGTTTTGGCCGCACAGATGCAACGGATATGCGACACCGTTGCTCAACAACACAACATTGGCGCCCTGCTTTTTATGCCGGATGACGCCAACAGCATGAATGACCTTGGGATGGACACCCTCAAACGACTTGATCCGTGGTCATTAAAACTGGCTTTGCACGATTTGGATGAAAATTTGGCACAGAAAGGCGGCATGATTGGCTGGTTATTGATCGTGGGGGGGGATGATATCATACCTTTTCATATGCTGCCGAATCCAACCGATGATGTGGATGAAAACATCCTTTCAGACAATCCATATGGCAGCAGTAATGCTAATTACTTTGTGCCTGAATGGCCGGTTGGCAGATTGCCGGGTGAAAAAGGCAATGATTGCGGCTTGTTGCTTGCCCAGTTACGCCGCATAATAAAAGACCATCAAGAGGCGCAAAAAAAAGAGAAGTTGGCCTCAAAAGCATTCACCGCTCCTTTCACCATGCTGATGGATTTCTTCCGCTTAATTTTCAGGACTGACCGTTATCAGACCAAAGAGGTCAGTGTTGGTTATACCGCAGCAATTTGGAGACGCGCTTCGATGGCCGTTTATCGGCCTATTGGTGCTGCGAATATGATGGCGGTATCTCCTCCGTTGTCAGTGTCAAGCGTTGACATGACTGCCTTAATGGGGGCGAAACTTGCCTATTATAATTTGCACGGTTTGGTCGACAGTGGCGAGTGGTTTGGGCAGAAAGACTACATCACATCCGATAATGGCAGCGACTTTCCTGTCGCTCTGACGCCTTCTACGTTTTCGATGGCTCCTCAGTTTCAGCAATTCATCTTCTCAGAAGCTTGTTACGGGGCATACACAATAGACAAAACAAGCGAGGATGCTCTTAGCCTGAAATTTATGTCATTCGATGCAAAAGCATTCGTGGGTTCGACAGGAATCGCGTATGGCTCCATCCAACCCCCCTTGATTGGCGCAGATTTATTGGCAAAGAATTACTGGGACAATTTGGTGGCTGGAATGACGACAGGTGAATGTCTGCTGAGGGCGAAAAAACAACTGGCTGTTGAGATGCAAAATCGTCAGAATTATTTGGATGGAGAGGACCAAAAAACGCTGTTAACTTTCGTATTATTCGGGGATCCGCTGGCGCGATATGATGGCAGCCTGAGCGCTGATAGTAAGATATTTATGGGAAGGTCAAAAGAAAACTTCGATACCATGGTATTAACCGAGGTTGAAGCGAAACCTGGTGGTTATGAAGCCAAAATTGACGAAAGTTCTCTGCAAGAGATCAGGGATGCGCTCGCTGCATATTTGCCGGGTTTGAAGGAAGCAGGTTGTTCTATTCGGGAGCAATATATTCTTGGGGAAGAGAGCCTTGCGGCGAAGCTCAGCTTCAATCCACCCGAGCGGCTATCGCGCTCTAGCAATGGCAATGTTGTTCTGAGTTTCGAACAAAAATATCCTGCTTATAAAGGGAACCACAAAATTTTCACGAAAGTGACGGTTGATGATCTGGGGAAAATGTTAAAAATTTCTGTATCCAGATAAATTCAAGTTTCTGTGGTGCTTTGCTGGCGCTACCGGTTGCGCTGTTGGGTGCAATCTTTTATAATGTTGGTCTGAATCAGAACCAACATGAGAGGTTTGCATGAATGAGCACATGACAGGCGCAGAGATACGCGAGAGTTTTATCCAATTTTTTAAGGAAAAAAAAGGGCATACCTTTGTGCCATCATCCTCCCTGGTGCCGGGTGGTGATCAGACCTTGTTGTTTACCAATGCTGGTATGGTGCAGTTTAAGGATATTTTTTTGGGAGAAGAGGCACCGGTATACACGCGCGCGGTTAATTCACAAAAATGCTTGCGTGTAGCCGGCAAACACAATGATCTTGATGATGTAGGGCGTGATAATACTCATCATACATTCTTTGAGATGCTTGGCAACTGGTCATTCGGTGACTATTACAAGGCTGAGGCGATTGCCTGGGCATGGGAACTTCTGACTGAAGTGTGGGGGTTAGATAAAACGCGGTTATGGACCACCACTTTCGTAGACGAACTAGGAGAGATTGCCGCAGATGAAGAGGCTTATCGAGAATGGCGCAAACAACCGGGCATTGATTCTGCTCATATCCTGCCATTTGGACGCAAAGATAATTTTTGGGCTATGGCGGATACCGGCCCTTGCGGACCAGACAGCGAGATTCATTATGATCTTGGATTAGAGTTCTGCGATAAACAAAACGACCTAAATCACTCCTGTCAGGTGAATGGAGATTGTCCGCGCTTCGTTGAAATTTGGAACCTGGTTTTTATTCAATACAATCGTACAACTGCAGGTGTCCTTGTACCTTTACCCAAAAAGCATGTAGACACAGGCATGGGGTTTGAGCGTATCGTCAGCATACTACAGGGAGTCTACTCGAACTATAAAACTGATTTGTTTACGGCGATGTTTGCGACGATCAAAGATCTTGCCAAACACACTGACAGAGACATGCAACAATTCCTAACTCCTTATCGTGTTATCGCTGATCATGCACGAGCAGCAGCTTTCTTAATCGCAGACGGTGTCGTCCCCGGTAATACCGGCAGGAATTATATCTGCCGCATGATCATACGAAGAGCCTATCGGTTTGGCGCACAGATTGGCCTTACCCAGCCTTTTATGGCAAAAGTGGCGGCGAGTGTCATCAGTGAGTATGGTGATTTTTACAAAGAATTGTCAGCCAATCAAACCGCGATTCTCGACACAATCACGCGAGAAGAAGAGCGTTTTCAAAAAACACTGGATGCTGGATTGTCTCAATTAGAAGACCTGATTAACCAGTTATTCAAAAAACAGAAAACAACAGTGTCTGGCGAACAGGCATTTGATTTGTACGCTACGCATGGTATTCCCTTTGAAATAACGAGAGATATTTTACGCGAAAGAGGACTCGAGGTGTCAGAAGATGGTTTCCACGCAGCAATGGAAACTCACAGGCTGGCATCTGGCGGCGGCAAGGCCATGGGAGCATTGGGTGGAAATGAAGCTGAGTTGTTCGGCTTATTGTTCAATTCACTGGTGGTGAATGGGAAACTGAGCGAGAGTGGCGTTACCTATGATCCTTACCACGCAAAACCCCAATCAGGCGTAATTTTGGCGATTGTGTCTGATGGTCAATCCGTTGACGTCGCACATTCGGGCGATGAAGTTGATGTGGTTCTGCCGAAGACCAATTTCTATTTGGAAAGTGGCGGGCAGGTCAGTGATACGGGCAAGATTGTGGATAAGAACGGTCAGTGGGAAATCGATATTGTTGAAGCCAGAAAACCCGCTGCCGGAATCATCACGCACCATGGGGTAGTCAAAACCGGGAAAGTGGCGATCGGCGATCAATACGTTCTGTTGGTTGATGAAAGTCGACGGCTTGATATCATGCGAAACCACACTGCCACCCACCTGCTGCATGCCGTTCTTCGCAATGTGTTGGGCGATCATGCCCGCCAGGCGGGTTCGTTGGTTGCGCCAGATCGCTTGCGGTTTGACTTCACCCATCCCGAAGCACTGACGCCGCAACAAATGCAGGCGATTGAAACAGGCGTGAATGACATTATCCTTGGCAATTTACCACTGGCTATTCAAGAGAAGGATCGTGAAACTGCATTCTCGGAAGGTGTCACAGCCTTGTTTGGCGAAAAATATGGCCAGACCGTCCGTACAGTGCGCATTGAAGGTAGTGACACAATTTCGTATGAATTGTGTGGTGGCACCCACGTGGAAGAAACAGGATTGATTGGCACCTTCATTCTGCTTAATGAATCCAGTGTTGCAGCGGGCATTCGCCGCATTGAAGCAGTCACCGGCAGAAAGTCGTATGAATTATCCAGAAAACGGTTCTCTTTGCTGAAAGAAGCCGCCATGGTGCTGGATTGCGCCCCCAACGAAGTGCCTGTCAGGGTAGAGGGTGTTATCAATGATCTGCATCAAACCGAAAAAGAATTGGCCCAACTGCGTCAGCAGCTTGCTATGCAAGATTTTGAATCATCATTGTCGGACATCCAAACGGTCGATGGAACACAATATCTGGCAACCGAAATTGCCAATGTGTCTGTGGATGATCTGAGGATTTTGGCAGATCGTTTCAGGGATAAAGTGGTTTCCGGGATTGCAGCATTGGCGACAGTCATCGATGAAAAACCTCTTTTCATCGTGGTTGTGACTGATGATCTTGTCAAGAAAGGCTATCATGCGGGGAATCTGGTCAAAGAAATGGCAAAAGTGGTCGGTGGTGGGGGAGGCGGGCGGCCTAACCTGGCGCAGGCCGGCGGACGAGATGCTTCCAAACTACAAGATGCACTTGCTGCACTGCCTGCCTTGATCGGCCAGCAAGGGAAATGAAATAAAAATGCCGCCCACCCGGGCGGCATTTACCTGAAGGGCATCTTATTATTGGTCGTACTGTGGCAAGCAGCACACATTAAGCATTTTGGCTGCTTTGACTTCATCCAGCCTACCAATGGAAGTGGATTGCGGGGCAGCATGAAGCAATTCGGGTTCTTCTCGTGCTTCCTTGGCGATCGATTTCATAGCGGCAATGAACGCATCCAGGGTGTCTTTGGATTCAGTTTCGGTCGGTTCGATCATCAAGGCGTCATGAACGATGAGCGGGAAGTAATTGGTAGGCGGGTGGAAACCGTAATCGATCAAACGTTTGGCGATATCCAGAGCATGTATGTCGGGTAAATCTTTCCAGACACCTTCCAGCACGAATTCATGCTTGCATAGTCCATCGTAGGGTACAACATAGATGTCACGCAGGTTGGCCAGCAGATAATTGGCATTCAGCACCGCGTATTCACTGACCCTGCGCAATCCTTCAGCGCCCAACATGGTGATATAGGTGAAGGCTTTGACCAGTACGCCGAATTGACCTTGAAACGCTTTGACCCGCCCGATGGTTTTTTCTGGGATGAGATAACCGTATAAGGGAGCGGTGTCTTCTGTTTCCTCTTCCAAAATAGTCACAATTGGGCCAGGTAAATATAGCGCCAATTGGTCGGTGGTAACGACGGGGCCGGCGCCAGGTCCGCCACCGCCATGCGGTGTTGAGAAGGTTTTGTGCAGATTGAGATGCATTACATCAATTCCGAAGTCTGCGGGTTTGGCGACACCAAGCAAGGCATTCATATTGGCGCCATCTCCATACACCAGACCGCCTGCTGCATGAACCAATCTGGTTATATCGAGGATGTCTTTCTCGAAAAGCCCAAGTGTGTTGGGGTTGGTGATCATGATGCCTGCGATGTCATCACGCTGGCATAACTCCGCTAACACATCCATATCGATGGTGCCGTTGCTGTTACTTGGCACGGGCAGGGTGTCGAAGCCGTTCATGGTTGCCGAAGCGGGGTTGGTGCCGTGGGCAGAATCGGGAATCAGCAATTTGTTGCGGTGTGATTGTCCATGTTCCTCGAGATAGCGTTTGATCATTTTTACGCCGACGAATTCACCATGGGCGCCTGCTGCCGGGGTCAACGAAACAGCTGCAAACCCGGTAATTTCCTTCAGGTATTCCTGCAGGTGGTACATGAGGTAGAGATTACCCTGAATGGTGGTTATGGGCTGTAAGGGGTGGGTGTATAGAAAACCGGGAAATCGTGCTACCTGCTCATTGATCTTGGGGTTGTACTTCATCGTACAAGAACCCAATGGGTAGAAACCGGTATCAACCGAATAATTTTTTTGAGCTAACTGGCTAAAGTGGCGCACGGCATCAATTTCTGAGAGTTCAGGCAACGGGAGCTCTTTGCGCATAAATATCTCGGGAAGGGGGATTTCCGGCACATCTGGTTGCGGATAACGAACACCCTGGCGGCCTTCTACAGAAATTTCATAAATGGTTGGTTCATGCATGGCTGAACTCCCTTAACACTTCAACGAGGGTATCGATTTGTTCGCGGTCATTGAGTTCTGTTAAGGCAAACAGAACAGGGTTATTGTACTCTGGATACATTTCGCTGAGGTCCAATCCGCCCAGAATACCATGATCCAGCAGGTGATCGTTAATCTCATTGACCGGCACCGGGCAGGAAATGACAAATTCGTGATAGAAGGCTTCGGTATTTATGAGCGTGTAACCATCTATTGCCTGAATTTCTTGCGCGGCATAGTGAGCGTTCTGGTAACAGGTGTTTGCCACCTGTTGTAATCCATGTTTGCCCAAAGCGCTAAGGTAAACGGTGGCTGCCAAAGCCAGCAAAGCCTGGTTGGTGCATATGTTTGAGGTGGCTTTCTCACGGCGGATATGCTGTTCTCTGGCGGTGAGTGTGAGTACATAGCCTCTGTTGCCGTTGGCATCGGTGGTTTCGCCGCTGATTCTTCCGGCAATTTTCCGGATCATGTTCTTGCTGGTAGCAAAAAATCCCAGCCCCGGTCCGCCAAACCACAAGGGAATTCCAAGGGGCTGGCCTTCGCCCACCACGATGTCGGCACCCCATTCACCGGGAGGGGTTAGCAAACCAAGCGCGATTGGATTGACTATCACACAGATCAATGCTCCGTGTTCGTGGGCAGTATTTACAATGGCTGAGTAATCTTTGATGTTCCCCAAGAAGTCAGGATACTGCAATACAATCAAAGCGGTTTCGTTATCGATCAACGAGGGAATTTCGCCATCCTCTGTGGTGTGATGAATGATGTTCACCTGCGGAAGATCTGAGGCATAGGTATCGATCACTGCAGCATACTGAGGGTTGATGAAGTGCGACAGGATTACTTTTGGCCGTTTTTTATTGAACTGATAAAAGGCGGTCAGTACTGCTTCGGCAGCAGCGGTAGCTCCATCGTAGTGGGAAGCGTTGCTGGCTTCCATGCCTGTCAAGGCGCAGATCAAGGATTGGTATTCATAGATAACCTGTAGTGTTCCCTGCGAAATTTCCGGCTGGTAGGGGGTATAGGCTGAATAAAACGATCCGATACGCAGCATACTGTCAACGATGGCAGGTGAGTAATGATTATAATAACCAGCGCCTAAAAAACACATCATGTCCTGTGTGGTTTCGTTGGCTTGACTGATCTCCTCCAGGTATTTGGATACTTCCATCTCTGTCAATGCTTCCGGCAAATCGAGATTGGTATTTCTCAATGGTGCTGGAATATCGGAGAACAATTCATCAATATGCTCAAAACCTATCGTTTTGAGCATGGATATAGTTTCTTCGTAGGTGTGGGGAATAAACATGCGGTATTTTTTATCCTTCGGACTGATCCTGGTATTCTTCGGCGGTTAAGAGTCCTTCTACCTCGGTTGGATCTGACATTTCGATTTTGAACATCCAACCATTGCCATAGGGATCGGTATTGATAATTTCAGGTTCATCTTCCAGGTCGCCATTGATTTCGATAATCTCTCCGGAAACAGGACTCAATACATCGCCTGCAGATTTAACCGACTCGACTGTGGCTAGATTGCCTTCTGCTTCCACGGTATCGCCAATTTCTACCAGGGATTCAAAATACACCAGATCAGACAGCTGATCCTGGGCAAAGTCAGAGAGTCCTACGGTGGCAATGTTGCCTTTTACGCGAACCCACTCATCAGTTTCGGTATATCGCAGTTCTTTTGGGAATTCCATGGTTTATTTCTCCTTTTTTTATCAGGCAATGTAAGTTAGTGTAAATATTCTTTTTCCTGATCGGGTAACTCTCCAGTATCAGGTGTACTCAATGGTAATAGGTTCAAACTCTTTTCTTCAGTTATCATGATTGTACTAAGCACCTCAGATATTTACAAGTCAAAGCATATTGAATGAAATATACAATGGTTATCATGCCAGAAGACTATATAATTTGTATATGCAAACCATTATTCATATTGACTTGGACGCGTTCTTTTGTGCGGTTGAGGAAAGACAGAATCCTGCATTGTCTGGTAAGTGTTTTGCTGTTGGCGGATCACCAGAAGGCAGAGGGGTTGTCGCCTCTTGTTCCTATGCCGCTCGTGCCTATGGCGTTCATTCGGCTATGTCGATGGCCCGAGCTAAACTTTTGTGTCCTTCATTAATCGTGCTCAATCATCATCGGGGGAATTACCGGCAGGCTTCTCAACATGTGGTCGCCATCTTGCGCAAATTCACCAACCAGATCGAACAAGTTTCCATTGACGAAGCATTTTTAGAAGTCAGCTTGCTGGAGAAAACCAGGGAAGAAACCGGACGGTTGATCCAGGCGGCTGTCAATGAAAACACCAAACTGCCCTGTAGTTTGGGGATTGCCAACAATAAATTAACTGCGAAGATCGCCAATGATTATGGGAAGAAAAGATACAAGGGTCTACATTATCCCAATGCGGTCACGGTGGTGCCGCCGGGCAGAGAAAGGGAATTTCTGGCACCTCTGCCTCTTCCTTACCTGTGGGGGGTTGGTGAGAAAACCACTGCAAAATTGGCGGGACATGGCATAAAAACCATAGGTGATTTGGCAGAAATTCCATTGGCGCAACTTTCTGAGTGGTTGGGAGCAAATGCTGCCTGGCTGCACAAAGCTGCCCAGGGGATTGATGATCGTCCGGTGGTTGCTGAGGAAGCACAAGCCAAATCAATCAGCAACGAGACCACCTTTGATCATGATACGATAGATGCTTGGTTACTCGAAACGACGATCGAATCAATCGCAAAAGGGTTGGCAAAGCGATTGGCCGAGGAAAGATTGCGGGCAACCGTGATTAAGATTAAAATTCGCTGGTCTGATTTCACCACAATAACCAAACAAACAACTATTACTGTCACAGATGAGTATTCGGTGCTGGCTAAGATCGGAAAAAGTTTATTGCATTCAGCATGGAATGGCAGCCAACCTGTTCGTCTGATTGGCCTGGGAGTCTCAGGTATCGTCAAGCGCAGTGAACAACTGGCTTTGTGGGATGAAGAAGTTGAGAAGAATCAGAGCCTGGCGGAAGCACTTTTTGAGATAGAAGATCGATTCGGGAAGGCTGCCATCAGGTTTGGCAAGCACCGAGATAAGGATGAGAATGATCCATCTCCGTGAAGTAATTTTTCCGGCCAATAAGCGGGAACGAGGGTTTCCCTATGATTTACCTGTGTTACAGGATTGCAGAAAAATCTTGTTTATGCACCCTGTGACATTCTTTGTCGGTGAAAATGGCTCCGGCAAATCTACGATTTTGGAAGCAATCGCACTGGCATATAATGCTATAACGATCGGTTCTTCTGATGTAAACGGTGATAAAACCTTAGGACATTTGCGCGCTTTTGCCAACGACCTTTCTCTGGTTTGGACAAAGAAGAACCGCAAAGGATTTTTTCTGCGTGCCGAAGATTTTTTCGGATATATCAGCCGATTACATCACCAACGGCAAGATATGGAAGATGAATTGAAAAGAATTGATAAGGACTATCAGGGTCGGTCGGCGTTCGCCATAGCGCAGGCGCGCACGCCTTCGTTGTCCGGCTTGTCTGATATCGAGCAGCGTTATGGCGAGCGTGGCCTTGATGGCTATTCCCATGGCGAATCCTTCCTTACCTTATTTCAAAACAGGTTTGTGCCTGGCGGGCTGTACTTATTGGATGAGCCAGAGGTACCTTTATCTCCTCTGCGTCAGTTATCTTTGATTGCGATGATGAAGGCGATGGTTGATCAAGAATCACAGTTTATTATCTGCACCCACTCGCCTATTTTGATGGCGTTTCCTGGCGCGAAAATATACTGTTTCGATGATGGCAAAATTACTGAACCCTCTTACGATGAGTTGGAACATGTAAATTTAACGCGGGATTTCTTGAATAATCCCAATGCTTTTTTACG